>Ga0100377_1002619_pt1 | contig 14934 bp, 9 predicted proteins | sample CryGeymeta201501_FD_83664 | JGI IMG/M metagenome (GOLD analysis project Ga0100377, IMG submission 83664) | Groundwater microbial communities from Crystal Geyser aquifers in Utah, USA - Crystal Geyser metaG 2015-01 | ecosystem: Environmental > Aquatic > Deep subsurface > Groundwater | place: USA... | reverse complement strand
GGGGGGGGGTGGTGGGGGGGGGGGGGGGAGGGAGGGGGGAGGCGAGAAGGCCCCGCGGGGGGGCCAGGGGGGTCTTCTCATTGGGGCGCTCGTGTCGAGCAGCTCGTGCGTGGATGGGGGCGGGGCGCTGGGGCCTTCCGTGGTGGTGGCGAAGGTGCGTGGGGAGGTGAGGTGGTGAGGGAAGGGCGAGACGCAAAGACCCAGCTCAGGATTGGTGGGGTCTTGTGTCTCCAACAGGGACTCCGGCGGCCAACTCGCTGCGGGTTACAGGAACGCCGTGTTGAAGGGGCCAGATGTCCACCATGCCAGATTCACCGCCCGTGTTGACCCACTTCTGTGTCGTACACCTTCAAGGCCCTCCGGGGGTGCAAAGATGCTGATCATTATATCAGTTAATGACATCCAGCCACGAAGAGCTGTGACATGGAGGAAGCACTAACTCACTCTAAGATAAGAATATACATGTGACCTTCGTCGCACGATGGTGTCCTCTCGTGCTTGTGGACCAACACGGGTTGACACGTACGGGCACGGCCGCCGATGTCCCTGTCCAAGCGAAGAGGGGGAGGTGACAGACGACCGCCTGGATCTCAACCTTGCCCCAGATCCTATGCGATGCTGCCATTAACGGGCCGCAGCAGGAGGTGGTGGATCAGGAACTGCCCACGTTCAAGCGCATGAACGGTCTGTCGCACTCGCTCGTCGTCGGGCAACAGTTCAGACCGATCCAAGGCTGTCCCTTGCTGCAGTTTGAGCTCTGTGCACTTTGCGTGTACTAGTCTCCCAATCGATGAAACTGCTCGAAGATGATTGCCGTCGAGGATGTAGCCAAGCATTCCACCGACCTTTACAGACGTTGAGTATTTTCCGTCCACAAATCTCATCATCCCTTCCGATATATACTCGCTTGAGAGAGAGCGGCGTACGCCCTTGTCATCCTTTATGCGCAGGCGTTTGCACTCAAAAGCGAGATAAATGTCTTCGTCATGACCTGTCATGAATCGGATATCAAGTCTACCCTGATCTGCAGAAGCATCTTGGTCGTCGATCGGCACCTCGCGGTCAATTTGAAATGGGAGGGCTCGCGCCCTCTTCTGCTGGCGAAGCACCGACACCAAGCGGCGAGCTATATCATTTTCGCCATCATTAAGCGAATGGATCTTGATTAGAGCCCATCCGGATATAATTAAATCTATCACAACTGAGACTAGTCCATCCGGAAAACTCTCTGCCCATCCCTCTGGGCAAGCCCCTGCGATCATAGGTTCGTCTCCGTTCTCGTTCCGAGAATTGCCGCAGCGATTTCGTCAGCGTCGTTCAGAGCGGCTGTCCTAGTCCAATACCCACGCGAGAGTGGTTTTACAATGTGAAGTTCTGCTTGGTCAAAAACTTTCAGCACACGAGCATTTGCAAGATTTGAATTATTGCCGTCTACCAGATCGCGGATCCGTTTGAGGGTTTTGTCAAAGTCCGCTGAAACGTTAGACTCCGGTGGGGCGCTGTCCGCACGTTTGTGTTCACTCCCTGCGTCCACCCGGCCGAGACTCGCGATGCCCACGCCTGCACCAGCGGCTGTCGTGCCGTTGCACTGGAACCTCCAAGCGCTGCCCGGCGTCCACTGGTTCAGCGCCTCGCTCAACCAGCAGCGATACAGGCGCCGTTCGCTCGCAGTGCTCTGCATGAGTGACGGAATGGTGGACGTCGACGCCACTCGCCTGCGGCGGTTAGGAGTCGCGCTCGGGATGGAGATTTCTACAGTGTCCTCAATGAGCGCCTGCTCCCATTTGTCGACATCGAAATATTTGTACACCAAGGCGTCTAGAGTCTTGGCGTTGAGTTCGAGTTGCTGGGGTGAGATTTCGTCTTTATTGTCGCAATCTAGAGCTCGGTGAATTGTTGCGGCCACCTCAATGATGGACTTGCGTATTTCGGAATCCGGCAGCGGAAAAGGAAAGGATGCATGTTCGGTAGCGTGGATTTTTGCGCGCTCCGTTCCCCAGTTTCCTGCGGTGTGAAAGAAGTAGTACAGCGCGAGCGGTGAGCAGAGTACACAAGCGATAAAACGCAAAAGCGCTTCGTCACACTCTCTACCATTTATTGATCGGATCGAGTGGTTGAAGGTGAAGTCCTTGTTGCTGAACGCCGCCTTCAGACGGTCTCCGTTCCGAGACACTCCGTGCGGAAATACGACACGAGGGCCTCGGAACACGCTCTCTGGTGGGCAATGATTCACCACATTAAAACCAGGCCCATCCTTGAATGAGCCTTTCGAGAGAATGTAGCTCTGAGGAGTATGAAGGTATGGTAATTCCAGAAGAGACTTGCGGGGCAGAGGCTTGCCTTTGCCATGTCGATTGAAACCCTCTCTCAAAGACCACTTCGACGCTATAGCTTCTGGTTCGTTCGAAAATAGTGGTGGGAAGTCAATGAGGCGGTCCAGGAACTTGACGTCTCTACTTGTCCCCCACATGCGGCGTTTCCAAACGGGTGCTGGCATCAGCATCGACACCCACCTAGATCGCCGATGTCCGACAGATTCTCGCGGTAAAGCATCGGCGAGGCGCACGTTTACGCAATCATCAAGTGCGACACTAAGCACCTCTGCGAAGAGCATCTCAGGGCGCGTTTTGGGTGTGGCATACAGGATGCGGTGCGTGCGAAGATTTGGCTTGTTTGGATTGAATACTGCAATGATTGCGGGTCGTCTTGCGTCGGTAAAAAGAAATGAACTCATGTCCGAAAGGTTGAGGATCTTCTCGACCGAGGTATGCGTGAGCCATCGTTGAATGAACCTCAGCGCCTTGTCTTGCGAGTTGAACAGGGTGGACGCTGGCAGCACAAGAGCAGCGTGACCGCTTTCTGCAATGTGCTCACAGGACTTCCAGATGAATCCGTCGGCGAGTTGATTCTGGGCGAGGGGAAGGTCTCTTGCCCGGCACCATGCCACCATCGGGTCGTCCCCGCTCGCCACCGCCCAAGGCGGGTTGCCGATAACAAGATCGAAGCGTGCGCCTGAAAGTGACTCCTCATTGAAAAAGTTGCCGACGAGGATCGTGCGCCCAACGCACGATTCGCGCGCAGGGTCGTACACCAGCGGTGGAAGGATGCGGCCAGTTCGTTGCAGGTCTTGGATGTCTCGCGGCGCAATGCGGTCAAGGAGGGAGAGATACAGACTGAGTGCTGCGACGCCACATGCCGCCCGACTCTCATCCACTCCACAAATGTTCTCTGTGAGAATACCTGCCAAGCTTGCGAATCGTTTGTGTTGCGAGGCGTTCGGGTTCGCGCGTTGCCACTCCTCTGCCATCCGGTTGAAGGCAGACACAAGGAAAATTCCGGAGCCACACGCCGGATCGAGGACGTGGCGACCAAGAAGACGTCCCTGAAACGGCTCAAGTGCGACCTCAAGGACGAGCTGCGCTAGATGTCGCGGCGTGTAGAATGCGCCCTTCTTGCGGCGGTAGTCGGCACCATCTTGCCCTGGCGCCATTTCGCCCTCGGCCTCTAGCGCCTGCTCGTAGATCGCGCTGATCGTCTCGATGGGGATCACACGGAAGTCATAGGCCCAAAAACCAAGAAAGAGTTGCCCATTACTTAGTCTCTCACCCCGAAGGAAACGTCTGAGCACATCCATGTGCTCAGACGTTACACATGCCTCTTCAGCCTCAAGCGCAGCACCAAATATGTCACCGTTGAAATCGAGCCTGAGGCGACGGAAGAGGGAGTACATCAGCGTGCAACTGTCGACACCGGGGGAAAGGGCATCCAGAAGACTCAACAATGAAGATGCCCCTGGCGCCCCTGCTGCTGTGAAGTATGCGCCAGTGATGATGCCGCGGTCCACCAAGTAGCAGGTGAAGACGATGCGGCCCAGCAACGCGTGTACTTGCCAGGTGTCCAGCCCCCCGAGAGCGACCAGTTCTCGACGCGTGGCATCGAGATTCTCAAGGAGATACGCATCAACACGCTTGCCAACGTCAAATGCCGTTTGGTGAGTCTGGAAAAAATTACCAAGCTCGACATCGCGCGTGAGACGCAACAACTCGAGTCCATCCAAGACTCGGTCGAACAGGCGTGCGAGACGAGACGGCGCGTCGAGTTTGTCTGGATGTTTCGTGGGAAGGGCGAGTGTTGAGTAGACCCGTACTTCACGGGGAGTGATGGCCACAACGAGAGGAGCTAGGCCGTTGTTCCAGGCGGCTTCGTGGAGCTTCATCAGTGCGACGGGATCGTGACTAGAGAACTCCTTGAAGTAGACCAATGGTGAGCCCGAGAGGCAAAGCACGCCGTCGAGATCCAAGGCCGTCCAGGCGCGTCGTATAGCAGGGATGGACGCGCTTGCCCCTTCGTCTTGGCTGAACTCCGATGGATCACGAAAGAACTGTGGCGCGGTCCGCTCAGCGAGGCCAAGTTCTTGGATCCATGGCGCGCTTGCGTCCGATGGGCCCCTAGTCGTGTCTGAGCCTACAACCACAGGTTTACTTCCTTGAACGGTACGTTCGTGTCTTGTAATGTTAAGATGTGCGATTCTCTCAGGAATGCATCAAGTCTACTCGGTAGTAGTGTGCGCTGATGCCGCAGTGCTAGCCTCCCGTTGCGCGGAGATCGTAGGGCATCTTGGCCACGCGTGGCGGAAGCCTGCCTGGCACGGTGACGCGCCGACCGTGTAGTGCTGAACAATATGTCTGTACGTTCAGCCAAATCAAGACCTGAACGAACGTGACACGACATAGTATGACACGGTACGCCATGACGCAACTACATGCAGCACAAATTACCTTATGTAACAGGTGGTTACGTCGTCATCCCACGGCTGAGGTGCGACGACCGCAGCGGTCGTCGCACCGTTCTGGCGTAGGCGGTCACCGTTCACCGTAGCGGGTCTCACGCCGCCACTGCCCTGCCAAATTGACGCACCCCACCTCACCCCTCGACGCTGCACACGCCGGCGCACACGCGCCCCGACACCCGCACCGACGAGGTAGCTCATGCCCCACCCCACCGACACCTTCGGCGACACCCTCCACGCGGCAGAGACCGCGGGCGGCCGCACCTCCTCCGCCTGCGCCAGGACCCTCTCCCGCAACCGTGCCGTGGCCCTGATGGCGCCGCTCATCTACCCCGCGGCGGCGGTCGGCGTTGAGGCGGCCAACGTCATCCTCGTCATCCTCCAGATGACGGAGCTGGCGGGCAACGCCGTCGAGGCGGCGGTCACCTGCCGCGCGGGGATCCTCGGCGCGGAGGCGGAGCTCGAGGTCGACACGGCGCCTTCCACATCGTCGTCGGAGACCTGGGCTGGCAGAGCACCAGCAAGATGGCCGACACCGCCTGCATCAAGAAGTACTACCCCGCGGGCAAGGCCGACTTCTACGCCGCTTTCCTCCAGCGGGCGCTGCGGGGGATCGAGGGGTGGCCTTTGATCTATGGGTGGGGTGAGGAGTTTCTGGAGCGGTATGTGGGGGTGGACGCCAAGTGCCAGCTCGACCCCTCGCTGGCCGTCGCGCACGGCTGCTTCTGGCGCTACCACCCCGACAAGGCCTTCGCCTGGGAGCTGCGGCTGCAAGACGAGCTCGGCGAGGACTTCCGGCTGGACGAGAAGGGCAGCGACTTCGCCAGGGAGCGGTTCGTGGAGGAGTACCCGGAGCGCGCGGACGAGCTCGTGGCCGCGGAGATGGCGCGGCGGGCGAAGAAGGCCGCTCAGGGCGACGACCCCGAGGACGAGGGGGATGTGGTGGTGGAGGAGGATGACGTGGTGGGGGTTCTGGGCGGGGTGCGGTGAGGGAGGGGCGAGACGAGAAGACCCGGGTGGGGGCCGGGGGGCCTTTGGGGTGGGGCGTCACCCTCCTCTACGCGTTGTCGAGCTTCTCGATCAAACGCTCGATGGCCACGCTTCGCTGGTCGGCAGGCAGGTTGTCGAAGACCTGCTCGATCAGGTCTATCGATGCGTGCTGCTTGAACCAATCAGGGCTGGGCGTTTCGTCTACGCCAAAGAGGTACGCAATACGGGCGGCGATGGCCTCCTTGTCGTCCTTGTCGAGTTGACCGACCCGGTGCCTCCAGACGTCTTTGCTGTTTTCCTGCTCCTTGAATGCCCGGTGATCAATTGCTGTAATTTGCGTTATGATTGCGTGGCTACGCTCGGTTAGCCCGTTCTTGGTGCTCTTGTTGATTGGGTAGGTTGTCGGGAGTCCGTTATAGGTCGACTTTGATGTCAGCGGTATTGCGGTGATGGTGTTATACATTTTTTGGCCATCAAGCAGATCGCTGTGGCTCCAGACAACATAAGGGCGAGGGCCGCGCTGCACGTGGCTTAGATTGACCTTCTGGGTGCAGTCGGCGCGCACGCAGTCGGCTTCACCAACATCAAGATGCGCGAACTGGAAGTGACCGCCTCGACACGTCGCAAGGACGGTGCTCGCGTCGATCATGTACACCCAGCCCTGCCGGGGCGTCATCCGTTTGGCCGCCATGGATGTCCCGCTATTGCTGGATGGCCGACTGGTTCAAGCCGAGCTCCTTGATGATCGCTTCGTGCTCGAGCATCAGGTTCAGCCTCGCTCGATCGGCAGGCGTGTGGCCCTCGCGAGCCACGCGCATTGGCTGGGTTTCTTCGTAGACGTACTTCAGGAGTTGGTCGATCTTATCCTCATCGAAGCCAGCCCACTCGCGCCGGATGTTCTCCAGCATGAGCTCAAGTCCTATGTCCAGGTGCTCGGGGGGGGCAGCGCTCGGGCCAACGCCGAGCAGGAAGGCGTCTTTCCCGTACTTCTTCGAGAAGTGGACAGTGGTCTCGATCTCGGCTCCTTCAAGCTCATCAATGGCCGCCTGGATGTCCTGCGACCACGGGCCGTGATGGTAGAAGATCCACTCGAGCTTGGTGATCTGCTTGCCAGTCCACTTCACGGCATACAGGTCCGCGAGGTAGATGAACTTCACGAGCTGGATCTTCGTGAGGTACCCCCCCGTTCGCTGAACGAAGTAGCGGATCAGGTCGAGCAGCATCGGTTCGACGGCGTGAGACATTGGTTGGTCACTCGGTGGTGTGCGGGTGGACCGCGGGCGCGGTGCGGGCCACCCGCTGGAGCTACACGACGACTATATCCATCTGCCGACGCGACGCAAGGATTGGCTGCCAAAAATGACCTTACTTTGCAGGTGGTTACGTGCGCACATCACGACCGGTGTCGCATTGTCACCGTGATGTACGCACAGTCGCGGCGCCGCTGGTGGACAGGGTTCGCCACCTCACGCCCCGCCAGATGGACGCACCCCACCCCACCCCTCGACGCTGCACACGCCGGCGCACACGCGCCCCATGACGGACCAGGCGGCCAACGCCGTCGGGTCGAGTCCCAGGCGGAGTCCCAGGTGGGTGCTGGCATCGCCTGTCAGCCTGTCACACCGTTCGTTGACGTGCGCCAGGGGATGCCGTCACCACGGGGCTCAAAGGTCGATGGAGCCCGGCCACGACGACCGATCACGAACGCCATTCACAAATGAATTGCAATTCAGTTGGTGGATGCGCATCCTGTAGGCTGTCTGCGACACCTCGGGCCTTGCTGGCTTCGGCGGGGTCGCCCAACGTGCAAGCGGCCGGTAGAGCGGCCTGTCGGTGTCGGTGTCGGTGTTGAGGCCGTGGACCGGGGCTGGTGGGGGCGCGTTCGAGGCCGGGAAAACCGAGGAGAACCGACCGTGTCCAGCAAAGCCATTCCTCTTGGCGCCGGCTTCCTGATCCATCCGACGGGGAGCGAGAAGATCTTTTCGCCGGAGCAGTTCAACGAAGATCAGCGGATGTTCGCCGACACGGCGCGGCGTTTCGTGGAGGAGGCGGTGCTGCCGAACGTGGAGGCGCTGGAGCATCCGGATGAGGGGTACACGGGGATGGTGGCGGCGCTGAAGCAGGCCGGTCAGCTCGGGCTGTTGATGGTGGAGGTGCCGGAGGAGTACGGCGGGCTGGGTCTGGACAAGACGACGGCGATGCTGTGCGCGGAGCGGATCGCGGTGTACGCGGGTTTTTCGGTGAGCTTCGGGGCGCACACGGGGATCGGGACGCAGCCGATCACGTTCTTCGGGACGCCGGAGCAGAAGGCGAAGTGGTTGCCGGACCTGGCGTCGGGGGAGAAGCTGGCGGCGTATGCGTTGACGGAGCCGGGGAGCGGCTCGGACGCGCTGGCGGCGCGGACGACGGCGATGCTGACGGCGGACGGCGAGCACTACGTGCTGAACGGCAGCAAGATGTGGATCACGAACGCGGGGTTCGCCGATGTGTTCGTGGTGTTCGCGCAGGTGGACGGGGACAAGTTTACGGCGTTCATCGTGGAGGCGGACCGTCCGGGGTTCTCTCGGGGGACGGAGGAGCACAAGCTGGGGCTGAAGGGGTCGTCGACGCGGCTGATCACGCTCGAGGACGTGAAGGTGCCGAAGGGGAACCTGCTGGGTGAGGTGGGAAAGGGACATAAGATCGCGTTTAATATCTTGAATATCGGGCGTTTCAAGTTGGGTGTGGGGTGTCTGGGGGGGAGCAAGTCGGCGATCAAGGTGGCGATCGACTATGCGAGCGAGCGTCGGCAGTTTGGGAAGCCGATCGTGACGTTCGGGGCGATCCGGGAGAAGATCGGGGAGATGGCGGTGGGGTGCTACGCGCTGGAGTCGATGTGCTACCGGGTGGCGGGGTACATGGACGCGTCGATCGAGGCGATCGACCCGGGGGTGGCGGACTATCCGGCGCAGGTCATGAAGGCGATCGAGGAGTACGCGGTCGAGGACTCGATCATCAAGATCGTGGGGTCGGAGCTGTTCTGGAAGGTGGCGGACCACACGGTGCAGATCTTCGGGGGTTTCGGGTATTCGGAGGAGTATCCTGCGGCGAGGCTGCTGCGGGATGCGCGGATCAACATGATCTTTGAGGGGACGAACGAGATCAACCGGATGTTGATCCCGGGCACGATCCTCAAGCGGACGATGAAGGGGCAGCTGCCGTTGTTTGCGGCCATCGCCGCGGTGACCGACGCCATCGCGTCGCCGAAGCCGGAGGTGCCGCCTGCGGACGATGAGCTGCATCGGATCGTGTTCCTGTCGGAGAAGGCCAAGCAGCTGACGGTGTACACGGCGAACCAGGCGATCCAGAAGCACATGGCCGACCTGAAGGAGCAGCAGGAGCTGCTGCTGGCGCTGGCGGACATGATGATCGCGTGCTACGCGATCGACTCGACCGTGACGCGGACCATCCAGCTGGATCCGCAGAGTCGGAACATCGCGTTGAAGCGCGCTGCGGCCAGGACGTTCGTGGGGCAGACCTATCCGACGGTGCTGGCGCTGGCCGAGCAGGTGCTGGAGCACATCGCGGGCGGTAAGGACAAGAAGCGGGTGGAGTTCCACGCGGCGTTGGATAAGCTGGGGCACCGGTCGGGTCTGGACGTGATCGGGGGGCTGCGCACGGTCGCGGACGCGACGATCGAGGCGGGGCGCTATCCGTTCTGAGGTCCGTTCGAGGCGTTGAACGCCTGGCCGACGCGCGTCGTCGGTCAGGCGTTTGTGCTTGGGGGCAGGCGGTGCGGCTTGATCGCGGGCGTGGCCGGGGTGATAGTGCGTTGCGGCGCGGGCCTGTCGGTGGGCGGGTCGGCGAGCCGTGGCGGTCCCCTCACACCAGACGCGAGCCCATGCATCCGAACCCTGTTGTAGCCTATGTCGGCACGGACGCGGCCAAGTTGGCCGAGCTGTTCGCGGCGCGCTTTGCGGAGATGCGGCAGCAGGGCTTCGAGGTGGTGGCGTTCACGGCGCCGGGGGCGGGGGTGGTGGCGCTGGAGGAGCTTGGGGTCGAGGTGGTGCCGATCCCGGCGGAGTCGATGGCCGACCCGACGCGGCAGGCGGCGACGTGGGTCTTGTTGGCGAGCGCGTTCATCGAGCGTCGGGTGTTGCTGGTGCACAGCCAGAGCCTGAGCCTGCATCTGGTGGCGACGAGCGCGGCGCGGGCGGCGTCGGTGCCGGTGGTGTGCGCGTCGGTGCACACGCATGGGCGGGAGGTGCTGGGGGCGAGGGGGCCGTGGGTGGAGCGGCTGGGGGAGCGAGGGCTGGTGGCGTGGTTTCGGGCGGTGGCGGCGCTGGTGGACGCGTACATCGTGCAGCATCGGGGGGAGGAGGAGTTCGCGCGGGAGGCGGTGGGGGTCCCGGCGGAGAAGCTGCATCGCATCGAGGCGCTGGTGGGGGTGGACGTGCGGGAGCTGTCGGCGACGCGGGCGGAGGTGCCGTCGCAGGAGGAGGCGCGGGCGCGGCTGGGGCTGGCGGCGGGGGCGCGGTGGGTCGGGACGTTCGGGCGGGTGGGGTTGCCGGAGGCGTCGGCGTTCATCGGGCTGGTGGACCGGGTGCAGCGGGAGGACCCGACGGTGGGGTGGGCGATCGGGGCGTCCGGGGCGTTGGCCGAGGCGTTGGCGGAGCCGCTGCGGGCGCGGCGCAGGGACGGGCGGTTGATCGCGCTGCTGCCGTCACGGCTGGCGCGGGAGCGGGCGTCGCTGCTGTCGGCGGTGGATGTGGTGGCGCTGCCGTGGGGGGGGCACGGGGCGGGGCTGCTGGCCATGGAGGCCGCGGCGATGCGGCGGCCGGTGGTGGCGTTCGACCGGGCGGACACGCGGGACGTCGTCGTGGAGGGGCAGACGGGGGTGCTGTGCGGGGTCGGCGACGCGCGGGGCTTTGCGGAGGCGGTGGTGCGGCTGGCCCGGTCGGAGCGGCTGCGGCGCGATATGGGCACCGCCGCGCGGGCGCGGGCGGAGCAGCGGTTCGACGCCGAGCAGGGCCAGCTCGCCCTGTTCGCGCTGTACGACGGGCTGATCCGGCAGAAGGTGCCTGGGGTGTGAGGCACCTTCTGGCAAGGTTTAAACAGTTGTTTAGACCAGCCTGAGTCGCATTCGGACCCGCAGGGCAGGGAGCCGTGCGAGCGACAGCTCGCAGGGGGCCCTGCATCGCGGGTCCGACTGAGACTCACGGCGGTATAATCCGGTGGAAGGTGTCGGGGGTCTCGGGCCCTACTCGAAGCCTCGGAACCAGTCGTTGAACAGGCCGGTGGTCTCCTTGAGCACGGGCACGGTGACCTCGCGCCAGGGGGAGAGCGTGACGGCGGTGCTCTCGTAGCGGGTAGGGGGCTCGCAGGTGGCGGTGGCGGCGCGGGTGAGGTGGCCTTCGGTGGGCGTGGGCTCGGGCGTCGGGGCGGCTTCGGGGACCGGGGCGTCGTGGGGGGCGTCCTCGGTGGCTGCGGGCGCGGGCTCGCCGGTGGGCGCGTCGGGGGTTGCCGGGGCGTCGTCGGGGGTTGGTGGGGCGGGCTCGGGTTCGGGTTCGGGCTCGGGGGCCGGGCGGAGGATGACGAGTTCGGCGACCTCGGGGCCGAGCTGGACATCGCCGATAAGGTCGCCGACGACGATGCCTTCACGGGCGGCCGAAGAGCCGTCGTCGACGCGGGTGACGACGAAGCGGACCTCGGGGGCGAGCTCGGGGCCGGCGGGGCGCCAGCGGAGGCCGAGGTCGTAGGTGAGGAGGGTCTCTGCGGTCAGGAGGATGCCGCCGCGGTCGAGGTAGGTGAGGTCGAGGGGCTCGGAGCCGTGCACGAAGCTGTCGATGAACGGGGCCCAGTCGCGGTCGGAGACGGCGGTGAGGCGTGTGAGGACATCGGCCTCGGTGTAGCCCTGGCCGGTGTCCCCGAGGTCGAAGGCGAGCTTGCGCAGCAGGAGGTCGAGGCTCTTGACGCCCTGGCTCTCGGTGCGGAGGTAGATGTCGATCAGGAGGGCGAGCAGGGCGCCGCGGCTGCGGGCGAGGGCGGCGCCGTCGGGCGAGGCCCAGAAGGCGGGGTCCTCGGGGTGGGCGGGGGCGAGCTGGGACCAGGGGTTGTGGAGGGCGTCGCGGACCCAGCCGTTGACGATCTGGCAGAAGGCGTTGCTGTCGAGGGCGTCGAGGGCGAGGAGGGTGCGCAGGCCGTAGTAGACGGCGGTGCCCTCGTGGAACCAGGCGGGCCAGGGCTGATCGGGGGTGGCGCGTGGGGTCAGCAGGGCGTCGCGGGCGAGCTGGAAGTGGGCCTGGGCCATGAGCGCGCGGACCCGCACGCCGTCGGTGGACGTGGCGGGGACGAGCACGAGCATGCCGCCGGGGACGGTGACGGCGGTGGGCACCTCGCTGCCGGGCACGACGGTCATCATCGAGGCGTTCAGGGGGTAGCGGCCAAAGACGAAGGCGAGGTAGCGGGCGACGCGCTCGGCCTCGCTGATCATCGGGTCGCGCTGGTCGGCCCAGGCGTGGTCTACGGCGAGGAAGAGGGCGGAGCGATCGGCGCGCCCCTCGGCGTAGCGGAAGGAGCCGGCGGTGAGGAGGGCGTCCCAGAGGTCCTCGGCGTGGGCGAAGTGGGTGCTCTTGCGTCCCCAGGTGCTCTGGACGTTCCAGGTGTCGGGGGCGGTGATCTCGAGGCGGGCGTCTTCGTAGAGGCGCTGGTCGCCGTCGCGGGCGGGGATGGCGAAGAGCGCGCCGCCGAAGGCGACGGTGGCGGCGTTGGTGGTGAGGGGCCATCGGGGCGAGTCGCCCGCGTCGAAGCCGGCGCGCTGGTCGATGACGAGGTAGTGGACGGTGAAGTCCTCGGCGCCGGCGCCGAGGACGCGGAAGCCGCCGTCGTCGGTCTCGATGGACAGCGCGCGCCCGGCGGCGGTCGTGGCGGTCATGGCGTACCAGCGCGCCTCGGGGGCGCCGTCGTCGACGGGCCAGGTGACGAAGGGGTAGGGATCGACGGTGGGGCGCAGGACCTGGATGTCGACGGTGGCCTGTCGGGGGGCGAGCTCGAGGTGGTAGGCGACAACGGGAGGCGGCGGTGCGCCGGCCAGGGCGTTGGGGAGGCCTCCGGTGGAGGCGCAGCCGGCGGCGGCGCCGACCAGGGCGAGCGCCGCCAGGGCGAGCTGGAGCAGGTGCGGGCGGGGCGGGGCGGGTGAGGCGTGGGGCGCAACGTCTTGGACTTTTCGGTTCACATCACGCATAACTACGGGTCCAGTTCCCCCAACGGAGGTCGTTGCAGTGGCAGAGCTTCGCGAACAGTGTGACCGCTGTGGCTGGTCGCATCAGATGGCCTTTCGATACCACGGTGGCGTGCCCGTCGAGCACCCGCTGTGCCCGGGCTGCGGTAGCCCCATTGAATGGAGTTATCAGTTTGACGAGGGCGAGTCCATCCACGCCCCGGAAGAAATGGCCGGCTGGATCCGCCTCGATGAGGACGGCTTCCCGGTGGATCGCTCGCCGCGCGTCGTGGCGCTCGAGGCGCTGATCGACGCTCAGCTGGAGGCGCACACGGGCTCGTCCATCCGGCTGGAGAACGTCGGCGGCGCGGTGGACATCGAGCTGCAAGTGTACGCGGAGGCCCAGCGCGGGGTCTTCGGGGCCAGGGCGGTGGCGAACGTCGGCCGGGCGGTGTTCTCGGTGGCGTTGCTGGAGCTGTTGATGCAGCTCAACCAGCGGCTGGAGCTGGGCGCGATCGTGCCGGACACGAGCGCCTACACGGCGCCGCAGGGCACGGTCACGCTGTTCCCGTTCGGGACGGAGGTGGGGCTCTACTTCCAGTGCGTGATCCCTGAGGCGGAGCTGGAGAGCGGCGCGTGGGTGTCTCACTGGCAGACGGCGCAGCGCCTGGCGGCGATGAGCGCCCAGATCTTCGCGCAGATGGCCCGGCTGGACTTCGACGTGACGTCGTCGGCGCGGGTGACGCTGGCGTCGGGGCCGGAGCTGGAGGGGGACGAGTTCGCGCCCGGCCGGCTGATGCAGCTCGAGAACGTGGACAAGGCGATCCTGGAGCCGCTGCTGCGCTCGGCGCCCGAAGCCGAGGAGATCGAGGCGCGCATCGACGCGTTCCTGGAGACGCTGGCGCTGTCGGCGCCGCTCGTGGACGGCGCGGCGCACTTCGCGTTGGACTCGGCGCGGGTGGTGGTGTCCCTCGATACGCGGGCGGGGCGCCTGCTGGTGCGGTTCCACAGCGTGCTGCTGTCGGACATCGACCTCGATGACCTCAAGCGGCACGAGCCGCAGCTGGCGCCGAGGCTGCTGACGACGCTGAACGATCAGATCCGGTTCGGCCGCTGTGTGCTGGAGCCGGAGACGGAGGAGGCCCGGCGGTGGCGGATCGTGTACGAGACGACCCTGCTGGCGGTGGACCTCGACCTGTCGGAGTTCGCGGTCACGCTGGCGATCATGGCCGAGCAGGCCGATCGGATGGACAACATCCTCCAGGTGGGCTTCGGTGGGCTTCGGGCGGACCAGCTGGAGGCGATGGAGGCGCACAAGCACGACCGCCGGGCGGCGACGGACGTGGCGCCGCTGCTTGAGGCGATCGCGTCTGGCCGGCTGCCGGGGCCGCGCAAGATCGGCACGGAGGCGGCTCGGGTGGTGCTGGCGGAGCTGCTGGAGGAGATCCGTCTGCCGAGCGAGCAGGATCAGGACGGGAACCTCTGGTTCCGGTTTGGCTCGGCCCGCATGGGCGGCCACCTCTGGGAGGACGATCGGGCCACGTACCTCACCCTCACCTCGCCGGTGCTCCGCGACGTCAGGCGCATGGAGGGGCTGGCCGAGACCCTCAACAGCTACAATCGTTCGATCCACAACGGCGCGTTCGCGCTCGAGGGCTCCCGAAACGTGGTGTTGACGCACACGATCCTGATCGACGACGTGTCGGTGGAGGAGTTCGCGTATGCTCTGGTGACGATCGGCGAGCTGGCCGATCAGGTGGATGACGACCTCAAGGCAAGGTTCGGGGGGCGAATGGGGATGGAGTGAGTGCCCCTCGGCGCTGCTATCCTTTTGAGAAGCCGTTTCAAAAATATATGCCGTGTTTCCTCGTATCTTCTGGCTCCATGCGGGTTTTCTGCTCGGTCATGGGCCTCTGGGCCCACTCCCTCACATCAAACGCCGCCTGGAACCAGAATC
>Ga0100377_1002612_pt1 | contig 14964 bp, 14 predicted proteins | sample CryGeymeta201501_FD_83664 | JGI IMG/M metagenome (GOLD analysis project Ga0100377, IMG submission 83664) | Groundwater microbial communities from Crystal Geyser aquifers in Utah, USA - Crystal Geyser metaG 2015-01 | ecosystem: Environmental > Aquatic > Deep subsurface > Groundwater | place: USA... | reverse complement strand
TTCACTTTTCACCCTTCACTTTTCACCCTTCACTTTTCACCCTTCACTTTTCACCCTTCACTTTTCACCCTTCACTTTTCACCCTTCACTTTTCACCGATTACCTTTCACTTCCTGGAATACGCGGCATAATATATCCGGATGAAGCGCTGATGGCTGTCAAAGGCAATCTCCGGTAAGGCATCGGGAGCAAAGAAGGCCAAATCCGAGGCATCGTCGCCCGGCAGGGCGGTCCCTTCAAAGGTTCGGACCAGGTACCCGATCATGAGGATCGAACGGTACAGGGGGCTGGGGTTGGTGGTGACTCCCAAAAGTCGGGTGATTTTTCCCAAAAGACCGGTCTCTTCGAGAAGTTCCCGAAGCGCTCCTTCCTCAGGCGTTTCATGGACCTCCAAAAACCCTCCCGGCAGACACCAGTAACCCGTTTTGGGTTCCACGCTGCGCTTGACCAGAAGAACCCGATCCCGGGCATCCACCACCACCAGACAGGTGGCCGGGATGGGGTTTTCATAAATCGGCTCGTTGCAGGTCGTGCAAAACAGGCGCCGGCGTCCTTCGGTCAGTCGCCGGGTCAACGGATTGCCGCAAAAAGGGCAGTGTGTCTTTTCCCGCATGGCTAGTCGTCAAAATTTCCGGCTGAACTTTTTTCCGCATTCAACACCGCCGCTTTTTTGACGATCTTTTCGGGCGTCCACGCAGCAGGATCTTCAATCTTCTCGCCTTTGGAACCGCAATCGAAAGAACCGGTTTTCAGGATGGTTTCGATGCACAGATCGGCGGTATCTTTCGCATTGAAAACCTGAGTGATCATGGTATGGACGAAGTCCTCCACGCGGCGGATCATCCGTTCCCGTATCTCCCGGGGCTGGGCCAGGAGGCGATTTTCAAAGGGGAGGTTCAGTTTCTTGAAATCGCCCTTCTTCCACCCTTTTGTGGATGCATAGGCGATCATTTCCGCCCACATGGGCTCGGTGACCCCCGTGTTAGCCACTTTGATGAAGGCGCCGTTTTCATCCAGCAGGGCGTTGCCGTAATCGTTGACTTCGAGACCCCAGGAAATCATCTGGAGTGCGGTGGCCACGTTGGCTTTGGTCGTGCGCGTCTTGGCGGCGATCTCCCTGAGGCGGTCCGAATTATTTCCGGAGGTGCCGTGCTGGGCGCCGGAGACCCGGTAAGGGGTAAGCGCTTCGTGGATCTGCCGGGTCAATTCGACCTGGATCCCCTGGTCGCTGGCCTCGATACCGTGCGTGGTGCCGTTGTTGAGGGCGATCCAGTCCGGAAAAATACCATGGGCATTAAGCCCCTGGATCAGAAAGAGGGCCTCTTTGACGGTGGAAAGCCCCTCCTTTCCCTTGATTTCCCCGACTTCCGTCTCCAGCCCCGCCCACTTGGGCACAAAGGGGTGAAGGGCGAGATTGGCTAAAAGGTTCTGGTCGTCGGGCATGTGGGAAGCATCGATGGCGATGGAAGTCATCCCGAACTCGAAAAGGGTCGGAATCTCGGTTTTGGCCTTCTCGATATCCTTTTCAGACTTGATTCCGTAGTGATCCGCATGCAGAGCCACCGGAACGGTGATCCCCATTTCGTTGAGCAGGGCGTCTACAATCCGGGCCATATTCCAGTAGTTGATGGCGCAATAGGCACCGGTGCCGCCTTCGGACTTGGCAATCTCGATGATGATGGAGGCATTGGCCCGCTGGGCGGCTCTGAGAGCACCCTGGATGACAAAGGTATTGCGGCCGTTGGCGGCTATGGCGATGGCTTTCCCCTTTTTCAACATGGCCCGGTCGATAAACTTGCCGCTGATGATCAGGCCTTTAGAATTGGGAAACATCTGTTTGATATTGGGGGGACGACCGATTTCAATGGCCTTTTGAAAATCCGATGGTTTTACAGACATGTGCATCCTCCTTCTCGTTGTCTTGGATTTCTATGTTGAATTATCGTCCTGGGCATGGGCACGCACCGCGCGGAGGATCTCCCGGATCGGTTCCATAAAGGTTGCAGGTGCATGGATTTCCCCCCACCCTTTTTGGACCTGAAACAGTCCGTCGTAGGCGGTGTCATGATAGGAACGGATGCGATGGGGAATCTCCTGTTCGTTCAAGATGGATTCCACCAGTTGGGCTTCGATACCATTTTCAAGCCCTGCAATCTTGATAAACGGGGATTTCATGGGGCCTTCTTTTTACACGTCGCAACAGGGCGGCATCAATCAACCGGCGGCGGTGCGGGCTTTATCTGTTCCAGGCGATTTTTCTCAGCCTCTTTTATCCGTTGGTTATTGCTTTCCACCTCTGCGTTAAACTCGTTCATGCGCTTTTCAAAAGCCAGCAGTTCGTCGTTGAGTTTGGTTACTTCCTTGTTGTACGCGAACTCCTGCGTGCGCGTCTTCCGTATATTTTTGGTCTTTTCAAGGGCCGCACGTCTATCCATAAGCGCTTTACGCTCGGTATCCAGTTGCTTCTTCTTCTCTTCTAGGGCGAGCCAATCCTGCTTCAGCTTCGCCTCTTCCTGAGTCTTGGCCACAGCGTCTTTGGATTCTTCGGGCTTCCCGGAGGCAGGAAGCTCTTCCGGCCGGCTTTCCGACTGTTCATAAGAGGTTGCACCGGACTGCTGGGATTCGGGAACCTGGCTTAGGTCGTCCGTGAAGCGGACATTTCCCTCCCTGTCCTTATATTTATAAAATTGTGCGGCGGCCGGAGCGGCGAGGGCGACACAGAATAATATAACCCAACATTGTTTCAGGCACATGGTCGATCTCCTCGGTTTCTGGGTGTTGATGGTTTCATATTCATATTTAACGGGTGCCATCTCAAAACAGATTGACTTTACCTGAATTCGACCCGTTTCACAAGCCTGTTGAGCGCATTTTTAGGAAAAATCCACTCGGTTTAGCATCGGAGGTTAATCTTGATGGCTTCGTAAAAAGTCGAAAATGCTCTCTTTACGTCATTCCGGCGAAAGCCGGAATCCAGTGTTTTCAAGCAGTCATGAAACCCCTGGACCCCGTTTTTCAACGGGGTGACGACTTTTTACGAAGCCATCAATCTTTAGTTTTTACAATTTCATCAATCTTGACACTTCAGGGGTAACTCATATAAAAGATTAAATTTCATTTTTTAAATTGAAAATGGTAAACTGCAAAATGCAGCAGCCGCTCATGATGCACCCGTGACGGAAAAATGAGTTCAACAATCTCAACGAGACGGACAAGAACGAACCGGTAGAATAAATGGACCAGCAACCTGAAGAAAATAAAGATGTCTTGGCTCAACGCAAACAGAAGATAGAGGATCTGAAAAGCCGAAACATTCCTTTATATCCCAATGATTTCAGGATCTCCCACGACATCAGGGAAATCCGGCAGGCCGTGGAAAAAGCGGCGCCCGAAGAGATCACGGAACAAGGGCCCGTTTTTCAGACAGCGGGGCGCATTGTTGCCGTCAACCGGTTCGGAAAGAGCGCCTTTATCCGCTTCAGGGACCGAACCGGCCAGATTCAGGCCTATATCCGTAAGGACAAGATGAGCGGGGAGACCTTTGAGGTGTTTCAAAAGATGGAGGCCGGGGATTTCATCGGCCTTACGGGTCCTATATTCATCACCCGTACCGGAGAATGGACTCTTTTGGCGACGGATCTAAAGCTGATCTGCAAAGCCCTTCGCCCCCTCCCGGAGAAGTTTCACGGGCTCAAGGATCCGGAAAAACGGTACCGACAGCGCTACCTCGACCTGATCATGAACCCTGCGGTCCGGGAGCTGTTTGCTAAAAGAAGCCGGGTCATCCAGTACGTCCGGGAGTTTCTCATCGGCAAAGACTTCATGGAAGTGGAAACACCCATGATGCATCCCGTGCCCGGAGGCGCCGAAGCAGCTCCTTTCAAGACCTATCACAATGCGCTGGGGATGGAGCTTTATCTAAGAATCGCACCCGAACTCTACCTGAAGAGGCTGGTTGTCGGGGGGCTGGAAAGGGTATTCGAAATCAACCGGAATTTCAGAAACGAAGGTGTTTCCACCCAGCACAACCCCGAATTCACCATGCTGGAGTTTTACCAGGCTTACGCCACCTACAAAGACCTCATGATCCTGACCGAGGCCATGTTTCGTCACGTGGGGGAATCTCTTTGCGGTACGCTTTCCATTACTTACCAGGGCAACGTCATTAATTTGGCGGCACCCTGGAGGCGGATTCCGCTTTTGGAGGCCCTCGAGACCTTCGGTGGTGTGGAAAGCGGAATGATTTCCGATCGCAGCAGACTCCTTGCCCTGGCCGAGGCCAAAGGGGTTCAGGTCACCAAGAAGGGGAGCATCGGAAAGATCCTCACCAAGCTCTTCGATGCCTTGGTGGAGCCCCATTTGATCCAGCCCACCTTCATCACCGGCTACCCTGTGGAGGTATCCCCTCTTTCGAGGCGAAGCGAGACTCAACCCTCTTTGACAGATCGTTTTGAGCTCTTTATCGGCGGTCGGGAGATTGCCAACGGCTTTTCCGAACTCAACGATCCGGAAGATCAGAGGAACAGATTTCTCGAGCAAGTCCGAGAGCGGCAGGCCGGGGACGAAGAAGCGCACCCCATGGACGAAGACTATATCGAGGCCCTGGAATACGGCATGCCTCCCACCGCCGGGGAAGGCATCGGGATCGACCGGATGGTCATGCTCTTCACCGATGCCGACTCCATCCGCGAAGTCATTTTCTTCCCGCACATGAAGAGTAAATCGTGATGAGACAGAGCTGAATGAAATACGAATATTTCATCGGCCGCCGTTACCTCATGGCCAAGCAGCGGCAGACCTTCATCTCACTGATTACCCTGCTCTCCATCGCCGGCGTGATGGTCGGGGTCATGGCCCTCATCGTGGTAATTGCGGTAATGTCCGGCTTTGAGTCCGACCTGAAATCCCGGATCCTTGGGGGACAGGCGCACGTGGTCCTTTTGCGTTACGGGGGGGCCTTTACCGACTACGGCGCCGTCATGCGCCGAGTGGAGGATACGCCGGGTGTGGAAGGGGCCACCCCCTTTATCTATACCCAGATCATGTTGCGGTCGGCGGACGGGACTTCCGGTGCGGTTTTGAGGGGGGTTGACCCCGAAAGTGCCGGAAGGGTCATCCCAAGCCTTAAGGGCGTTTCTTTTGAAAACGGTAACAAGGAAAATCGAGACCCCGATGTCGGCGTTTCTATCCCGGGGATCGTCTTAGGAAAAGAGCTGGCCAAGAGCCTGGGTGTTCAAAAAGGAGATGCCGTACATCTCATCTCCCCAAAGGGGATGCTGTCCCCCATGGGTCATCTGCCGGCCATGCGGCGGTTTACGGTTGTCGGTTTTTTCGAATCCGGCATGTATGAATATGATGGAACCTTCGCCTACATCCATCTCGAGGAAGCGCAAAGACTCCTGCGGATGCCGGAAGCCGTTACCGGAATCGAGGTGCGGGTGAAGGACGTCTATGGGGCGAGGAAGGTGGCGGACCGGATCGTAGATAAGCTGGGGTTTCCCTTCTGGGCCAGGGACTGGATGCAGATGAACCGGAATCTTTTTACCGCCTTGAAGCTGGAGAAAATCGTGATGTTCATTATCCTGACCCTCATCGTACTGGTGGCCGCGTTCAACATCGCCTCCACCTGGATCATGACGGTCATGGAAAAGACCCGGGATATCGCCATATTAAAAACCATGGGGGCCACCGACAAGAGTATTCGTACAATTTTCGTATTCAAGGGAATGGTGATCGGAACCATGGGGACCCTGCTGGGCATGATTTCGGGGTTTATCCTGTGCGCGGCCCTCAAGCGGTACAGGATCGTCGAGCTGACAGGGGATATTTACTACTTTACCACTACGCTGCCGGTGAAGCTTGAGCTTCCGGATGTCTTCGGAATCGTTTTCGCCACCCTGGTAATCTGTTTTCTGGCAACCCTTTACCCCTCCAGGCAGGCGTCCAAGCTTGATCCTGTTCAGGCGATTCGATATGGATGAGCATTACATGGATCCCGGTAGCGCCGATGCAAAGGGGCCTTTACTCATCATGCAAGGCGTACACAAAAGTTTTCATAACGCCACGGCCAGAATCGAGATCCTGAAAGGGGCCGACCTGAAATTGAATCCGGGAGAAACCCTAGCCATCGTGGGGCCGTCCGGAATCGGTAAGTCCACCCTGTTGCATATCCTGGGTACGCTGGACCGGCCGGATAAGGGAACGCTCGTTTTCGAAGAAAAAGAGGTCTTTAATTTGGACGATGCCGAACTTGCGGCGTTTCGAAATCAATCCATCGGGTTCGTATTTCAGTTTCACCACCTGCTCTCCGAATTTACCGCCGTGGAGAACACCATGATGCCGGCGTTGATCCACGGAGTAACCCGGGAAGAGGCACGGCACGGGGCCGAAGGAATGCTGGAAAAAGTGGGACTTTCCCACCGCCTGAACCATAAGATTGTTGAGATGTCGGGCGGGGAGCAGCAGCGGGTCGCACTCGCCAGGGCCCTGGTCCTCAAGCCCCGTCTGCTCTTGGCCGATGAGCCCACCGGAAATCTGGATGAGAAAAGCAGCCTGCAGGTCCACGAGCTTTTAAAAACTCTGAATCAGGATCTGGGGATGACCCTGGTGGTCGTCACACACAACATGCGCCTGGCGGCAAAAATGGCCAGACGCATCACCTTGTCGGAAGGAAGATTGGTGGATGCAGATCGAAACTAGGCGATCCATTCTGCGGCGGATTTCGAACTCTTGGGGCCATCGACAGAGCCGGTGGCGGAGATATTTGTGGCTGTTGATGGGAGTAGCGTTTGTGCTGGCCGCTTTTCCGGCGGCAGGCAGCGAAACTCGGGCAAAGGTGACGATCATTCCGTTTAGAATCAATGCCCAGGCCCAATATTCCTACCTGCAAAAAGAAATCGTGAAGGTGATTCAGGATCGGCTAAGCCAGGAAGGCGTCGAGGTGGTTTCGGAAAAGGGATTGGCCGGCGCCGATACCGCTGCGACGACCAAAGCCGTCCGAAATCTATCCGTCCAAAACGGATCGACTCATGCCGTATGGGGGAGTCTGACTCAGGCAGGGCAGCGATTCAGTATCGATGCGCGCCTGATGGAGACAATCACCGAAAACCCCCCTAAGGTGCTTGCTGTTGAAGGAGAAAAGATCGAGAACCTGCTGGGGGCGGTGAAAAAGCTTGCCGACGACCTGATGCTTCACATTTTCAAACAGGCCAAAATCGTGAACGTATCGGTTTCCGGGAACAAGCGGATTGAATCCGATGCCATTTCGAAAGTCATTCAGGTCAAGGCCGGAGATGCTTACAGCGTCCGGTCCTTGTCTGAAGACCTGAACCGCATTTACCAGATGGGCTACTTTGAAGATGTTCGCATCGAAGCCGAGGAGAGTGCCGGAGGGAAAGCGATCGTATTTAAGGTTCAGGAAAAGCCCACCATCCGAAAGGTCCGGTTCAAAGGCAACACGGTTTACAACGAAAAGGAACTCCTAGAAAATCTCGACATCCGATCCGGGTCCATCCTTAATATCTTCAAGGTGAAAAGCAACCTGAAAAAGATCGAGACCCTTTACAAGAAAAAAAATTATCATAATGCCCAGGTGTCCTATAATGTCGAGGATCTGAAGAACAACCAGGCAGACCTGGAGTTTGTCATATCGGAAGGAAGTAAGCTTCGGATCCAGACCATCGCCTTCGAGGGAAACACGGTTTTTGACGCCAAGGCCTTAAAGAAGGTCATGAGCACATCGGAAAAAGGGTTTTTTTCTTTTATCACTTCTTCCGGCGATTTGGATCGCGACAAGCTTTCCCAGGATAAGGAGGCGCTGACGGCGTTCTACCAGAACCACGGATACCTGCACGCACGGGTCAGCGATCCCGAAACGAAATACGTTCAAGATGGAATCGAGGTGACATTCAAAATCTCGGAGGGACCCCGATACAAGGTAGGCACCGTCACGATCTCCGGGGATGTGGAGGATGAAGGAGCCTTAAAAATCAAACTGGCACTTCTAAAAGATGCCTATTTCAGCCGGGAGACGGTTAGAAAAGACGTGCTGACTCTGATGGATCTCTACACGGATCAGGGATATGCCAATGCGGACATTTCCACCAAAATCGACGAAAAAGCCGACATTCATGTGGTGGGCATCGACTATCACATCCAAAAAGGTCCTCAGATCTCTTTCGAGAAAATTCTCATCAGCGGGAACCGAAAGACACGGGATAAAGTCATCCGCCGCGAGCTGAAGGTCTACGAGCAGGAACTTTTCAGCGGAAAGCGCTTAAAGCGTAGCATCCGGAACCTGTATCGCCTCGATTACTTCGAAGACGTCAAGGTCCAGACCGTGAAAGGGAGCGCCGAAGATAAGATGGTCCTGAAGATCGATGTAAAGGAAAAGTCCACGGGGATGTTTTCAATCGGCGGGGGGTACAGCAGCGAAGACGAGTTTTTTGCCATGGGAGAGATCACGCAGCGGAACCTGTTCGGCCGCGGTCAGGTTTTAAGTCTCCAGGCCCATGTGGGCGGCACGTCGGATCGCTACAATTTAAGTTTTACCGAGCCCTGGCTCTTTGACATCCCCCTTTCGGCAAGGACGGATGTGTACCGCTGGATCAAGGATTATGAAACCTATGACAAAGATGCCACGGGTGGAGGGCTGCGGTTCGGATATCCTGTATGGTCGGATTATTTACGGTTTTTGATCGGATATGCCTATGAGGTATCCACCATCGAAGATATCCAGGAAGATGCGCCGCCTGGCATCAAGGATTTCGAGGGAACCAATAACCAGAGCACCGTGTCGACGGAACTTCGGTGGGATTCGAGAAATCGGATCTTCAACCCTACCGAAGGGTCCGAGCACAGTATCAGCGTCGAGTACGCCGGATTCGGGGGGGACATTGCCTTTACGAAATATATCGGCCAGACGGGATGGTATTTCCCGGTTTATAAAGGAACGGTGGGTTTTCTTCATGCCAAGGCCGGGTATGTCCGCGAAAATTCCGAAGGAAGACTGCCGGACTGGGAGCGGTTTTACCTGGGGGGAATCACTTCATTGCGCGGCTTCAAGTGGCGTACTGTCAGTCCGACCGACGAAAACGGGATAAAGATCGGCGGGGACAAGTTCGTGCAGTTTAATGCCGAATATCTGGTCCCGCTCTTTCCGGATATGGGGATTTATGGAGTGGCGTTTTTCGATACGGGGAATGCTTACAACAACGATGAAAACATCGACCTTTCCAATATGCGGGAAAGCGCCGGCTTAGGATTCCGGTGGTTTTCCCCTGTAGGTCCCATACGGCTGGAATATGGGTTTGTCCTGGATCGACTGGAAGGGGAAAGCTCGGGTCGATGGGAGTTTTCCATGTCCACCGGGTTTTAACTCGGCTACCGAAACGGGTGTCGGAAGTCAAAAGCGACGCCTCACAGAGAAAGGAAAAGAGAATGGGTACAGTCAAACACGCAGGCATCCTGTGGGCTGCGGTGATGATTTTAACATCCTCGGGTACCGTGTGGGGAGCGGATATTGCCAAGATAGGCGTCGTCGATTTTCAAAAGATCCTGTCGATTTCGGAAGCCGGGAAAATGGCGCAGTCCGAGATCAACAAGCAGGGCAAACAGATGGAGACCGACCTCAAGAAGCAGGGCGATGATATTGAGGGGATCCGCAAGCGGCTCGAACAAGAGGCTCTGGTCATGAGCAAGGAGAAGCGCGAAGAAAAAGAGCGGGACTTCAGGATCAAGGTCGGCGATTTCAAAGAGCTGCAAAAGAAGTACGCCTCGGATTTCAAAGAGATGGAAAGGCGGCTCATCACCAAAATTCAAAAAGAAGTGATGGGTTTGATCGAGGATATCGGAAAAAAAGAAGGATATCTTTTGATCCTGGAGCGTCGGGAGGGGGGGCTGCTGTATTTTCCGAGTACTCTGGACATGACGGATCGATTGATCCAGCTTTACAACGAGCGTTTTTCAAAGGAAGCGGTGAAGGGCGACCAGAAGGCCCCGGCCAAACCCAAAGCCCAGTAACGGATCCAAACGTTTCCGATAGCAAGGAGCCAAACGGATGGGCATTGAAGTGTTCCGGATCGCCGGATGGGTGGGCGGCGAAATCCTTGGAGAGCCCAACCGGATCATCCGGGGGGCGGCCCCCTTTGATACGGCGGGTCCGGAAGAGATCACCTATGCCGGGACACCCCGGTTTCTGAAAAGGATTGATGAAACGCGTGCTGGTGCGGTGATCGTTCCCCTGGGAACTCCGGCGTGTTCCAGGACACTGATATGCGTCGGGAACCCTCAGGTGGCTTTTGCCAAAGCGGTGTCCCTGATTTGCCCGGCCAAAAGGCCTGCACCTGGAATCAGTTCTTTGGCAACTTTCGGAAACCGGTTTTCACATGGGAACGAGGTGACCCTTTTCCCCTTTGTTTCCATGGGTGATGATGTAACTCTTGGAGATCGGGTCGTTCTTCACTCCGGCGTGGTGGTGGGGGACGGGGTGACCGTCGGAGACGACGTGACAATCTATCCGAACGTGACCATCCGGGAGGGTTGCCGCATCGGGAACCGGGTCATCATTCACGCGGGGACCGTCATAGGCAGTGATGGCTTCGGCTTTGCGCCGGACGGAGAAGGGTACCATAAAATCCCACATCTGGGCTTCGTGCAGATCGACGATGACGTGGAGATCGGCGCAAACAACACCATCGACCGGGCGACTTTCGGAAAGACCTGGATCCAGCAGGGGGTCAAAACGGACAATCTGGTCCATGTGGCGCACAACGTCATCATAGGCGCCCATACGGTTCTGGTGGCCCAGGTGGGGATTTCAGGGAGCGTGACCATCGGAAAACATGTCATTTTGGCCGGTCAGGCCGGGGTTGGAGGACATCTGGAAATCGGGGATAATGTGATCGTTGGGCCACAGGCCGGCGTTACGAAGTCCGTCCCGAATGGAAAGACGGTCTCCGGTACACCCATCATACCCCACAGGGACTGGCTCAGGGTTTCACGCACCCTTCCGAGTCTCCCCGAGCTCAAGAAGAAGGTGACGGATCTTGAAAAACGTTTGAAGCGTATCGAGGAAAAAGATGGAAAAAGTGTATGATATTCAACGGATCATGGGGTTTTTGCCCCATCGGTATCCCTTTTTGCTCATCGATCGCATCATTGAACTGGTCCCCCGGGAAAGGGCTGTGGCCTTAAAGAATGTGACCATCAATGAACCCTTTTTTCAGGGGCATTTCCCCCAGGCTCCCGTCATGCCCGGGGTACTGATCGTGGAAGCCATGGGGCAGGCGGGGGGTGTCTTAGCCTTCGAGTCGATATCCGAAAACCGGAAGGGAGCGTTGATCTATTTCATGGGCATCGACAAGGTCCGTTTCCGAAAGCCCGTCATTCCCGGGGATCAACTGATTTTTGAAGTCCGAATTCTGAAACTGCGCTCCAAGGTGATCAAAATGGCTGGCGTGGCGAAAGTCGACGGGAAGCTGGTCACCGAGGCGGAGCTGATGGCGAGTATCGGAGAAAGCGAATGATTCATCCAACAGCAATTGTGGATTCCAAAGCGGATATAGCGAAAAATGTGACCATCGGGCCTTACGCCGTTATCGCCGGAAATGTGATCATCGGCAAGGGGACCCGCATCGGATCCCATGCGGTGATCGATCCTTACGTCACCATCGGACCGGACTGTGAGATTTTCCAGCATGCCGCCATCGGCGCCGTGCCTCAGTCCGTCAAGTTCGCCGGAGAGGAAACCTACGTCAAGATCGGACAGGGAAGCATCATCCGGGAGTTCGTGACCATCCATAGAGGAACCGGTTTCGGCGGCGGAATCACGGAAGTGGGGGAAGAAAATTTCATCATGGCCTATTCCCACATCGCCCACGACTGCAAGACCGGCCGGCGGGTGATGATGGCCAACAACGCAACGTTGGCCGGCCACATCACCATCGGCAACTACGCCACCATCGGCGGTTTGGTCGCTATCCACCAGTTTGTGCGGATCGGGGATTATGCCTTCGTAGGGGGGAAATCCGCAGTGGTCAAGGATGTGCCTCCCTACGTCATCGCTGCGGGGGACCGGGCCAAGTTGCACGGACTCAACAGCGTCGGTCTGAGGCGCCAGGGTTTTTCGGAAAAGACGCTTTCCCTCTTAAAAAAGACCTACCGGATCTTCTTTCGGATCGGCCTCACGTTGAACGAAGCCATTGAGCGGGTTCGGGCCGAGGTGGAGCAGATTCCCGAAGTCGTGACCTTCATCGAATTTTTGAAACAATCCCAGAGGGGGGTCACGCGATAATACGCTGCTTGGATCGGGGCACCCCCAACATCAATTAAAGATTGCATTTTTGTTTTTTCACCAATAATCCCTTCACCCTTCCCGTCCCCCACAGACCGGAGGAAAGAAGCCGGGATGAGGAAAGGGTGAAAGATCTACAGACTTTAAAAAACATGAAAAAGAACGGGCTCATGAGACATCTGACCACCGGCGACCGTATCGGTTTGATTGCCGGGGGCGGGCAATTTCCCCTGCTTTTTGCAAAAAGGGCGAAAGAAAAAGGGCTTTCTATCTATGCCGCAGCATATCTGAACGAGGCGGATCCCCGGTTGGCCGATGGGGTGGATGCCATCGAATGGATGCACTTAGGGCAGGTCCGACGCCTCATTCGGTTTTTTAAGAAGAACCGGGTCGTGGAAACGGTCATGATGGGATCCATCAAAAAGACCCGTATGTTTTCGGACGTCAAGCCTGATTCCAAGGCCATTTCCCTTTTGCTCAAGATGTTTAGCACCCATGATGACGGCATGCTGAGATCTTTTGCAAGCGTTCTGGAAAAGGAAGGGATCCGGATCCGACCCTCCACCTTTTTACTCCCGGATCTTTTGGCGCCTGAGGGGGTCTGGACCCAAAGGTGCCCCAGCCGGTCCGAGGCTGCAGATATTGATTTGGGATGGAAATGTGCCAGGGATATCGGCAGACTGGATATCGGACAGTGTGTGGTGGTGGCCGGAGGGACCATACTGGCGGTGGAAGCCATCGAAGGGACGGATACCGCCATATCCAGAGGAGGCCAGTTGGGAAAGGGAGGCTCCGTAGCGGTGAAGGTATGCAAGCCGAACCAGGGTACGCGCTTCGACATTCCCGCGGTGGGAATGCAGACGGTGCAGACCATGGTCGATGCCGGTGTCAGCGCCCTGGCCGTAGAAGCGGGAAAGACCGTGGTCTTCGATCGGCAGGAAATGATCGCTCTCGCCGATCGTTTCGGGATTGCCGTCGTGGGGATGAAAAGCAGGGATCAGGGGCCAAAAGTCGGCGACGAGTAAAGAGGAATACGCGATGGGTAATAAGATGATCAAGCCCCGGAACAATCCCAGAAGATACGATAGACAGGATCCATGAAAAAGGTGCGGGTGGGCGTGATCGGGGTCGGGTACCTGGGCCGGTATCACGCAGAAAAATATCGAAAGATCCCGGAGGCGGAGCTGGTAGGTGTCGTGGACATCGACGCCAATCGGGCTGAAACAGTGGGCCGGAGCGTGGGGACCCGCTCTTACGGAGACCACCGCGAGATTCTCGGAATGGTCGATGCCGTAAGCATCGCCGTTTCCACCCCGAATCATTTCAGCATCGCGAAAGATTTTTTAAAGGAGGATGTGGATATCCTCCTCGAAAAGCCCATTACCACCACCCTGGAGGAGGCCGATGAACTCATCGAGATCGCCAGGTCCCATGGTCGATTCATCCAGGTTGGACACCTGGAACGGTTTAACCCAGCGGTGCTGGCCTTGGAGGGGATCGTCAGGGCTCCCCTCTTCATCGAATCACACCGGTTGAGCCAGTACAAACCCCGTTGCACGGATGTGAGTGTGGTTCTCGACCTGATGATCCACGATATCGATATCATCCTGAATTTCGTCAATGCGGGGCTGAGGGAAATCCGGGCTGCGGGGATGCCGCTGGTCTCCGAGCATGTGGATATTGCCAATGCACGGATGGAATTTGAAAACGGATGCATCGCCAACATCACAGCCAGCCGCATTTCCCTTAAAAACGAAAGGAAACTGAGACTGTTTCAAAAAGATCAATATATTTCGGTTAATTTTTCCGATCAGGAGATTACGGTCATTGACAAGGGTGAAAGTGAAACGGATAGCCTCATCCCCGGGATGCGGATCCGCCGGCTCGCTTTCCCCAAAGAAGACGCCCTGGAAGCGGAACTGAAAGCCTTCATTGAATCCGTACGCTATCGAAGACCGCCCATGGTCAGCGGCGAGGCGGGGCGCAACGCCCTTCGGATCGCGCTTCAGATCATGGATCAAATCCGCACCACCAGCTATCCATTATTGAAGGGTGCGTTGTGAAATGGGAGAGGTAAAAGAGGAAAAAAGGCGGGGCCGCTGTGTCATCATCGTTGTCGGGGAAGCATCCGGCGACCTTCATGCGGCCAACCTGGTACGCTCCATGAAGAAAAAGGACCCGTCCCTTTTCTTTTTCGGAATCGGAGGAAAGGCCATGCGGGAGGCCGGTGTCAGAATCCTGATGGAGGCCGGCGAAGTGACCGCCGTGGGTGTCACCGAGTCTCTGGCCAAGCTGCCGGTCATCCTTAAGGGGATGGCACTTGTCAAGAACCTCTTGAAGAATCTGAAGCCCGATCTGGTCATCCTGGTGGATTTTCCCGATTTCAATCTCAGGGTGGCGCCCACGGCCAAGAAGCTGGGGATCCCGGTGCTTTACTACATCAGCCCCCAATTGTGGGCGTGGCGACAGGGTCGGGCGGCGAAACTCAAGGAACTGGTGGATCATCTGGCGGTCATCCTTCCGTTCGAAGAGGCCTTTTACAAAAAATGGAACATCCCGGTGACCTTTGTGGGGCATCCCCTACTGGATGCCGAAGAAGAACGGGGTGAAACAGCAAAAGACCCGGAAACGCGTCGGCATCGGACGGTGGGCATTCTTCCGGGGTCCAGAGA
>Ga0100377_1002608_pt1 | contig 14972 bp, 8 predicted proteins | sample CryGeymeta201501_FD_83664 | JGI IMG/M metagenome (GOLD analysis project Ga0100377, IMG submission 83664) | Groundwater microbial communities from Crystal Geyser aquifers in Utah, USA - Crystal Geyser metaG 2015-01 | ecosystem: Environmental > Aquatic > Deep subsurface > Groundwater | place: USA... | reverse complement strand
GGAACCCCCTGCGATGAGGACATCGCCCGCACCCGCCACCACCCACCGTGCGACGTCCGTCACAGGTGGCCCCAACGGGATCGTCACGGGCTCGTTGACGAAGTCGTGGATCTGGATCTGGGGAACTCTTTGCGAGCTGGTCGTTCGCATGATGCAGGCGACGCGGTCATCGGACAAGACGGCGTAGGTGCTGCAACCGTCGACCGTGTGGATGATCTTCCAGTCCTTCCAGTGCGCGAGTGCGTGGCTCTCGGCGTCGGCGTCGAAGACGAGGCCGACGTGGTCACCGTTGGAGAGACGGACGACGTTCGTGGCTTCGAGTCCGTTGTAGAGGGGCTCGACCTGACCGCAGACGTCGAGCTTGAAGAGCCCAGACTCGCTGAGACCGTTGATGCGCTGCTCTGCGGTCACGTTGACGAGCAGCTCGTCAGGTGCGGCGTGGGAGACCGCCGTCCACACCCCGGTGGTCTTTGCGTTGATGAACGGGATGTCCCAGTCCGTCAGCGGGTCCTTGGCCCAGAGGCGCTGGCCGGTGATGGCGTCGTAGCTCACCACGATGCGATTGCCTGCGGCGAGCAGGGCTTGTCCTTGCTGGGACAGCGTCCAGGTGCTGCTCACGCTAATGCTCGTATCAAAATGTCTGAAGGGGACGGGCGTGAACGTGGGCGGTGGCTGAGGCCCCGAGATGAAGGCGGAGACGCCTTGACTGAAGTCGGTCTCGAACGCGAAGAAGAAGCGTCCGGCCTCGGGGTCGAGCAAGAGGAAGGGAGAGGTGGTGGTCTCGTGGCTGAGCAGGTCGAAACAGTGCAGTTCCTGGCCGGTGTGAGGGTCGAGCGTGCCGATCAGCTCGGGGTAGGCCTCGATGACTCTACCGCGGTAGTCGTACGCCACCACCGCAAGGCGGGGCTCCGTCACCCCGTCGATCGTGAGCGGGCCGTAGGCGGCGTGCCCGCGGATCTTGTCGCTGACGACACCGTTGCAGATCAGATTCGTGGTCCACAGCAGGCGTGGCGTCTCCCCGAGCACCGCCGGAGGGGCGGGGGGCACATACCGCTCCATCCCGCTGCGCACCTCATCCGGCCCGCAGCGGTCGGGCTCGGCGGTCCACCAGCCGTCAAGCTCGGGGCCTGTGTCCGCAGCAGCCGCGTCGTCGGGGCCCGCGTCAACGGGCTTCGGTCGGTAGGTGTGGTCCGCGGAGCAAGACCAGAACACGTTGAGCGCCACAAGCGCTGCGATGAGGAGCCAAGCCGCTTTCATGGGGCACCCCAGCTGCAATCATCGTCGGAGGAGGTCGTGGGGTAGAACGGCGGCAGCGCGTTGGTGGGTTCGCAGTGGTCACCGACAAGGCTGCGACAGGGCCCGACCTTGAGGTAGGCGTAGTCGTCATGGTCCTTGAGATCGTAGGGGAAGATGCCGTCGGCGTAGGGCAGGTAGCGCAGGTCCCCGTCCGTTCGGACGAACGCCCCTTGCACGTGCCGCAGCAGCGCGTCATCCAACAGCGCCACCCCACCCACCCCTGCGTCCATGTCGAGCGTGCCGGTGATGAGATCGGGGCCTGTGCTGCCATCCGGTCCACCGAAGTCGGTGTGGCCGTCGAAGACGTTCATCTCGGTGCTGAATCCAGTGGTGGTAGGCCGGGTCGTGGAGATGAGCCAGGCCCCGGGGCCTTCCGGCGCGTCGAGGCTGGCGGCGTGCCACGCCAGACCTGGTTTTGTCGCGCTGTCGAGCGGGACGATGTCGGTTGGAGCGACGGCGTTGTCGAGTTGGAACTCGCTGCTGACGTACCACAGGCCCGTGGAGGGGTGGCGGTAGAGGAACTGGAGCGCTTCGACGGTGCCGGTGCCTTTGGGCACGGTTCGGCCCCGGAGCAGATACACCAGGTTGGAGCCACCGCGTCGGGCAAGGGTCGGCGACAGGGTGGAGGTCTGCGCGACACTGTTGACCTCGACAGGCACGCTTATGCCCCATGTCTGAGGATCGAGCCGTCTGGCAGACATCAACCACGGGTCAGCCCCCGGATTGTCCTGCTGCCAGGCGACCCAGAGCGCGTTGTCCACCACCACCATCGACGGCTCGCCGAGCGCACCGCTGAAGGCCAGGACCCGCTCGAGGGTGAAGGACAGGGCGGGGCCAACACCCGCAGAGCGGTAGACCCTGAGTGCGCCCGCCAGGTCGCGAACCGCGATGAAGACGACCGGCTGGCCGCTGTGGGTGAACGTGGCCGCCGCCACCGCTCGACCACGGATGGACGTGTTGGTCTCCGCACTGAAGGTGGTGCAGGTGCCGGAGAAGGCGGTGACGGGGTTGGCGCATTTGCCGTCGGGGAAGACCGCTGAGCGATAGCCGATGGTGTCAACGGTCGGCGTGACGAGCGGGTAGAAGACGTAGGCCCGCGTGTTGTTCGTGCCCTCCGGCGCCGCAGCAAGCGCAGGCGTCCCGATGAGCGTCGTGTTCGCCGAGGGCGTCACGTCGGTGCGATGGGTGGCGAAGGCGGACGTGTTCGACCACCCCGCCCGGTTGCGCCGCGTGTACCAGTTCACCACCGCCGTGACCTGGGTGCTGCAGCCCGACACGACGTCGTTGCGGTCCCAATCCACCGCTGTGCTCCCGCTCGTGCCGAAGAAATAGGACGTCGTGTTGTTAACCTTGGAATTTGTTCCTGGACTCAGCCCAGCGCTCTCACATAGATGTTCCGGATTCAATATTCTGGCCGCATGGAATTCGTGCGAGAAATATGTGCTGTTTCCATTGTACGTCCTGGCATCGTCGCCCGGAAATCCATAGTTCATCACGCTGACGTAGTTCGGCTTGCCGTTGAACGCCTCGAAGCCGCCGTGGGAGAGGCCCAGGTTGTGGCCCAGCTCGTGGATCAGCATCGCCCCGTCCGTTCCGTTCCAGACTCGCACGCTCAGGCCAGGACGGGTCGCCACACCGTCGCCCTTCGTGTCCACGCAGACATAGTGGAAGTAGGGCCGCCGGGCCACGTTCATGCTGTCCAGACGCCGCGCCTTGTAGTCCGAACACGCATCGACCGCTCTGCTTGAGCCACCTCCGTCGAAGAAGAGGGCGAGGTTGGTGTCCTTGTCCAGCCAGGGAGAGACGCCATTCACATCGAAGTGCAGGTCGATGCCCGCCACTCCGTCAGGGTTGTCCAGCTCTGCCGCCGTGCCGTCGTTGTATCCGTCGCGCAGGCGGGTCGCGAACCCGGGGGGTTGTCCGAGGTCGTTCCACTGCCCGGTCAGGAGGTAGCCGGCGCCGAGCCCAAAGTCCCAGTCGACCTCGGCGAAGATGTCCTTGTGGAGGGGATGTGCGCCCCACCGACGCAGCGGGAGGTCCTCGGTGGCCTCGTCGACGCCGAGGAGCTCGTGGTAGTCGGAGAGGCCATCGAGGTCGCTGTCCTTGCTGCGCCGACCAATGCAGACCTTGTTCTGCGATCCGACGGTGTCGGTCTGTGACACACAGGTTCCGATGGCCTGTTCGAGGTTATCCCCCAGCCCGTCGATATCGGAGTCCATGTTGGGGGCATCGTTGTGGAAGAGCCACAGGGCGCCGCTGACATTGTCGAGGGCTCCGGCGACGACCCAGAGGTGTGAGGTTGTGGAGGGCGCGACGACGACGGCGGTGTTGCTGGGTCCGTTGGGCGCGGTGAAGGTGACGCCGTTGAGGTTGGGGTCAAGCACGAGCAGCTGGTGGTTGAGCGCCACGTCATCGCCGGCCTCGAAGCCGGTCTGGAGGAGGTTGCCGGCGGTGACCCCAGGCACGTACGCGACCGCTCCGCCAAACTCCTTGTTGGTCCACAGCCCTGTGAGCGTGCCGTTCTTTGTCTCGTACATGCTGAAGGTGCCTGCGGAGGAGGCGAAGAAGCTGTGCACGGCGACACGGTAGTACCCGCTCTGGCCTGCGGGCACGGTCCAGGTCAGCTTCGAGGCGTAGCCGGTGCCGCTGTCGCCGTCCCAGGCCACCTCGTTGATGATCCCGAACGTGATGTCGAGTCGGAAGAGACGCAAGGTCGTGTCTGCGGTGGCCGGCGCCAGGCTGTAGGTCTCCAGCGTGACGGTCTGGCCGGCGCTGTAGTATCGAACTGTGTTGAAGACGGGACCGCCTGGCGTCGGGTTCCAGCTCTGTGCCGAGGCTACCGCACCCCACCCCAGCAGCGCAACCACACCAAGCACCAGGCTGAGAGCATTCTTGGTTCTCATGATAAGGTCCTTATCAGACAGGGGGATGGAGTGGGTTACGGCTGTGCGGCGGGTGCGCTCCACCCCTCGGCGTCCAGGAGCTCCACCTTGGCGAGCTCGCGCTGGTGGTCAGCGGCGACGGCTTCGGGGGTGGCAGGAGCGTCGGGGTGGGCGAGCTCGGCTTCGGCGAGCGGGGCGGGGGTGTGCTGGCGCTCGAATGCGGCCTGGCTGCGGGCGAACTCCTCGTCGACCTCGACGGGGGCGCGGCGCGGGGCCGGCTCAAGTGCCCAGGCATCATCGGAGGCCGGTGGGGTGGAGGTGGGCAGGACGGGCGGGCCGGGCGGCTCCTGGGGTGGGTCGCCGGGGCGGATCTCCTCGGTCGCGCCGGGCGCGGGCGACTCGCCTGGGGGCGGGTCGGTGGCGACGAGGTCCGCTTCGGGTTCGGTCGCGGATGGCGCGTCGGCCTCGGTGAGGGCCTGGGGCGTGGCGGTGGAGAGATCGGGGGGGACGGACGGAGGCACGAGGTCTTCGGAGAGGTCACCGCAGGCGGTCGCGGTAAAGATGAGCAGGATGAGCAGAATGGCTTGTCGACGGAGGCGCGCGGAGGGGGACGGAGGCAACATGGTTTTCACCTCTACATGCTGTGGGAGCCATATGGACACGACATGGCTACAGTAATGCCCCCCCCTCATTCGTCAAGATGTAACTTCAGATTTCGTGTTTATTGAATGATGACCAGGGCTTGGCGCTGGATGAGGCTTGGGGGGGCCGGCGAGGCGCTGAGGCGAGGTCGGGGCGTGTCCAGCCAGGAGGGCCTGGTGAGAGTCCTCTTCGGTGCGGTGGGGACTCGACGGGGCCGTTGCCCGTCGCCGATGCACTCGCCGCGTCGTCCGTGCTATGCTGGGCGTCGTGGTGGGCGGGGGAGCTTCCTTCATGGACGGGGTGTGGCGCGGTGTCGGAGCAGCATCGGGAGGACGAGATCACGGCGTATCACGAGGCGGGGCACGCGGTGCTGGCGCTGATCGTGGGGCGGGTGGTGGACCGGGTGAGCATCACGCCGCGGGCGGGGCGGCTGGGCGTGATGGAGCTGAAGGGTCGGTCGAAGAAGCGGCGGTTTCGGGATCGGGCGGAGGATGACCTGCTGGTGCTGTTGGGGGGGATGGTGGCGGAGGTGCGGCTGACGGGGCAGTACTGCACCGAGGGGGCGGGGTACGACCTGCGGGTGCTCAAGCAGGTGGCGACCGCGCGGGGCGGGAGCCGGGAGGCAGGGATGCGGCTGTGCGAGAAGATGTTCGGCAAGGCCGATCACCTGCTGGGGGCGCCCGCGCACTGGCTGGCGGTGCGGTACATCGTGGAGGACCTGCTGGAGAAGCGGGACATCTCGGGACGGGCGGCGCGGCACCACTTCGAGCGGGCGCTGCGGGAGGTGGGGTGAGGGGCGTAGTTTGTGGGGCGGCGGATTAGAACGGGCGGCGAGCCGGGTTATCGGTCTGGTTCCGGCTGTTGGTGGCGTGGTATACGATTCGGACCGCCACAGGTGGGATCGCGGCAGGGATGGCAGCGCCGGCAGGGCGCGGACGGACAGGGGCTGATCATGAGCACGGGCCACAAGCGTATCGAGGGACTGATCGGGCTCGCCCGGGCGCGGGTGCGGTTCCAGCGGGTGGTGGAGGGGCTCTCGACGGGGCTCGTGGCGAGCCTGCTGGTGGCCATGGTGCCGCTGGTGCTGACCAGGACCGGCTGGATGACCGCCGAGGGGATGTGGCAGGCGTGGTTGGCGTCGCTGGTGTTCCCGGTGGCGGGGCTCGTCTGGGCGTTCGCGAGCCGGATCAGCCCGGAGGCGCTGGCGACGCGGATCGACACGGAGAACGCGCTCAAGGCGCGGCTGACGACGTCGTACTGCTTCCTTCAGGTGCCCGAGGCCGAGCGGACGGACTTCATGCGGGCGGCGATCGCCGACGCCGAGGGGCATCTGGCGGGCATCAAGGTCGCGCCGGCGGTGCCTTTCTCCTTTCCTCACAGTGGGTTGGCGTTCTTTGGGGCGGCTGCGGCGCTGGCGTTGCTGGTGCTGGTGAGGCCGCCGGTGGCCCGCGGGATGCTGCCGGAGGAGGAGCCGGTGCCTGTGGTCGAGGCGATCCTGAGCGACGAGGACGTCGCGATCATGAAGGAGGAGCTGGAGGCGCTCAAAGAGGAGCTCAAGGACAGCGACAACCCCGAGGTGGAGGAGCTCCTGGCCCGGATGCAGGACCTGATCGAGAAGGTCGACGAGCGGGAGATCAAGAAGGAGGAGTTCATCACCGAGGTCGACGAGATCAAGGACAAGTTCTTCGAGCCCAAGAACGAGGAGTGGAAGCAGCTGCTGGAGGAGATGGGCAAGGTCGAGGACGAGCTCGAGAAGGACGCCAACACCAAGGCGCTGGCCGAGGCCCTCAAGGAGGGCGACATGGAGAAGGCGGCCAGGGAGCTGGAGAAGCTGGGCGAGAAGATCGCCAACGGCGAGATGTCCGACAAGGACATCGACAAGCTGGCCAAGCGGCTGGAGAAGCTCGCCAAGCAGTTCGAGAACGACTCGGAGAAGCTGGCGCAGGCGCTCAAGGAGAAGGAGAAGGAGCTCGAGGCGCTCAAGAAGAAGCTCGAGGACAAGGCCAAGGACATGTCGCCGGAGGACAAGAAGCGCCTGTCGCGGCTGGAGCGGCAGCTCAAGGACCTCAAGGGGCAGAAGGACCAGTTCGATGCCTCGGGCAAGGGCAAGTCGCTCAAGAAGCTGTCGCGGGCGATGAAGGAAGGCGGCGAGAAGGTCACGCAGACCAAGAAGAAGGGCCCCGGCGCCGCCAAGAAGAAGGAGGACAGGGCCCAGGCCCAGGACGAGTTCAAGAAGGCGATGTCCGCCGCGGCCGCCGAGACGCAGGACGTGGGCAAGAAGGCCGAGACCGGCAAGGGCATGGACAAGGCCGAGCGCCAGCTCGACAAGATGAAGGAGCGCCTGCGCCGGCAGGCCGGCCAGGAGGACGCCAAGGCCAAGCAGGACCGCGAGGCGTTCTCCGAGAAGGCCAAGGGCCAGCAGCAGCAGAAGCCCGGCGGCCAGCAAGGCCCGAAGGCTGAGAAGAAGCCCGGTGAGCAGGGGACGCAGGCGCAGAAGACCTCCGGGGCGGGCAAGGACGCCAAGGGCGACCCGAACGACCCCGGCGAGCAGCCCGAGAACATGCAGCAGGGCGAGGTCGAGGGCAACGTCAACGCCCGGTCCGACGGCACGCCGCAGGGGGATCTGCTCGGTGAGGGCCAGGGCAAGGGCAAGGGCGATCGGTCGCTGGGGGAGGAGACGGATATGAAGGACAAGAAGGTCGTCGACAGCAAGGTCGACGGTCAGCAGGGGGACGGGCCGACGAGCTCGGAGGTGATCGAGTCGGCGTCGCAGCGCGGTTTCGCCTCGACGCCGTACCGCAAGGCCTACGAGTACGAGAAGGCGGTGGCCGAGGAGGTCCTCGAGGACGACACCATCCCGCCGGGCTACCGCTTCTACGTGGAGCGCTACTTCGAGGAGATCCGCCCGCGTGACGTGGTGGACGCCCCCTGAGAGGGCATCGTGAGAGCTTTGCGCACGAGGCCACCGCTTCTGGTGGCCTTTGTTGCGCTTGTGGTCACAGGCCGGGCGTTGTAGTCTGCCCGCTGCCGTATCCTGAACAGGCCGGTCGAAGGGAGCCCCTTCGGCCTCACCATGGCCCAGACCATCGGACGACGGTCGAGACGCACCGTGGTCCCCGGTCGAGCCCCGCACGACGAGACGCGAAAAGGCATGAGCGAAGCCGCAGCCCCCCCCAAGAAGTCCTCGCCGGAGGCCATCGTCAAAGCGTTCCAGACGGACATGAAGCGCGTCCAGGACGAGATCGGCAAGGTGATCGTGGGCCAGGAGGAGATCGTCCTGGGGACGTTGACCTGCATCATCTCGAACGGCAACGTCCTGCTGGAGGGCGTTCCTGGTCTGGGCAAGACGATGTTGGTGCGGACGATCGCCCAGGTGATGGACCTGGACTTTTCGCGCATCCAGTTCACGCCGGACCTTCAGCCATCCGACATCATCGGGACGCGCATGGCGGTGGAGGATGAGTCGGGGCGGCTGCACTTCGAGTTCAGCCAGGGCCCGGTGTTCGCCAACATCCTGCTGGCGGACGAGATCAACCGCGCGACGCCCAAGACGCAGTCGGCGCTGCTGGAGGCGATGGCGGAGAAGTCGGTGACGGTGGCGGACAAGACGTACAAGCTGGACGAGCCGTTCTTCGTGATGGCGACGCAGAACCCGCTGGAGCAGGAGGGCACGTACCCGCTGCCCGAGGCCCAGCTCGACCGCTTCCTGTACAAGCTGCTGGTGCCGTTCCCGACGCTGTCGGAGCTCGAGCTGATCATGACGCGGACGACCAGCGGGAAGATGCCCGAGGGTCAGACGGTGATCAGCAAGGCGCGTCTGCTGGAGATGCGCGATCAGGTGCGGTCGGTGGAGGTGGCGCCTCCGGTGATGACGTACGCGCTCAAGGTGCTTCGGGCGACGCATCCGGACATGGACGAGGCGACGCCTGCGGTCAAGCGCTACGTGCGCAACGGCGGCTCGCCGCGCGGCGCCCAGACGATGGTGCTGACGGCGAAGGTGCTGGCGATGATGGACGGCCGCTACCACGTGGCGCCAGAGGACATCGCCAGGACGGCGCGGCCGAGCTTGCGGCACCGGATGATCCTGAACTTCGAAGGTGAGGCCGAGGGGGTCAAGAGCGACGACATCCTCGACGAGATCATCAAGAAGACGCCGCGCTGACCCCGAGCCCCAGGGCTGGACCCCTCCATGTCGGACGAGAACCTGTTTACAGACGAGTTTCTGAAGAAGCTCGAGATGCTCTACATCATCTCCCGCAAGATCGCGGCGGGTCAGATGAAGGCGGAGCGTCGCACCAAGAAGATCGGCTCGGGCATCGAGTTCGCCGACCACCGCAACTACAATTCGGGCGACGACTTCCGGAACCTGGACTGGAACCTGTACGCGCGCACCCGGAAGCTGCTGCTGAAGCTGTTCGAGGAGGAGGAGGATCTGTACTTCTACTTCCTGGTGGACTGCAGCGCGTCGATGAGCCTGGGCGCCGAGGGTGAGACGAAGCTGCGGTATGCCAAGACGCTGGCGGCGGCGCTGTCGTACATCGCGCTGGCGAACCTGGATCGGGTGTCGGTGATCCCGTTCAACGCCCGCCCGCTGGATCGCCTCCCGCCGGCGCGTGGTCGGAGCCAGATCTACAAGATCTTCAAGTTCCTCGGCCGGGTGGAGGGCGGGGGCGAGACGAGCATCAAGGACGCGTTCCGGACGTTCGCGTCGCAGAACAAGCGTCGTGGCGTGGCGACGGTGATCAGCGACTTCTACGATCCGGCGGGGTTCGAGGAGGGGCTGAATTTTTTGCGGTATCAGAAGTTCGACACGATCGCCATCCAGGTGTTCGACCAGAACGAGCTGAACCCGGCGCTGCGGGGCGACCTTCAGCTGGTGGACTGCGAGACGGGGATGGTGAGGGACATCACGGTGACGGCGGCGTTGATGCGTCAGTACCGTGAGGCGTTCGAGCAGTTCAGCGGGGAGCTGGCGGAGTATTGCATCAAGCGCCGTCTTCTGTACTTCCGGGCGCCGATTCAGGAACCCTTCGACGACGTGATCCTGCGCGTGTTCCGCGCGGGCGGCTTCCTGAAGTGACCAAGGCAGGGGATTGCACACGATGAAGTTGCTTGGACTGACGCCGGAGCTGTTCTGGAGCATCTTTGGTGGGCTCGCGGCCATCGTGGCGCTCCTGTACATCTTGAAGCTCCGCCGGCGTCGGGTGACGGTGCCGTTCTCCCCGATCTGGGATCGGGTGTTGTCGTCATCGGACTCGCGCAAGTGGTGGGAGCGGCTCAAGCGGCTGCTGTCGTTCCTGGTGCAGTGCGTCTTTTTGCTGATGGTGGTGCTGGCGATCGCCGACCCCCATCCGGAGGACGAGGATCTGGTGGGTCGGCAGATGGTGCTGCTGGTGGACACGTCGGCGTCGATGCGCGCGCTGGACGTGACGGGGGGCGTGGATCGGTTCGACATCGCTCGCAAGGAGGCGCTGAAGATCGTCGACTCGATGGGCCCGAAGGATCAGGTGATGCTGGTGACGATGGACGGCCAGCTTCGCCCGCTGACGCCGTTCGTGGGCAAGTCGGCGATCCTGACCCACCAGATCGAGGAGCTGAAGCCGAGCAGCACGCCGGCGGACATCACCCAGGCGATGCAGTTCATGCGGGACGCCATCCGCGACCGCGCGAACGTGGAGGTGTACCTGCTGAGCGACGGGGCGTTCGCCCAGGACTTCGGCGCGGCGGCGGCGATGCTGCCCGAGAGCGCGAAGCTGCACCACATCAAGGTGGGCGAGTCGGGTCAGAACCTGGCGATCACGGCGTTCAATGTGCGGCGCTACCTGGCGAACCCGCTGGACTACGAGATCTACGTGGAGGTCCGGAGCTACTTCAAGCGCGAGGTGGAGGTCCAGGTGGAGCTCCGCGCGGACGGGGAGCTGCTGGACATCAAGCAGGACGCGATCAAGCTCGAGCCGGAGGGGACGCGTCGGTTCTTCTTCCCGAACGAGGGGTTCTCGGCCAGGCGGCTGGAGGCGCGGGTGCGGCTGGTGACGGCGGACGCGCGGGACGTGTTCCCGGTGGACGATGTGGCCTTCGCGATCCTGCCTCGGGCCAAGAAGCTGAACGTGGGGCTGGTGAGCGAGGGCAACCTGTTCATCGAGGCCGCGTTGGTGGCGAACAACGGCAACGTGAGCTACGACCTGATCGAGCCGACGACGTGGACGAACGACCTGGTGTCGAAGTACGACGTGGTCCTGTTCGACCGCGCGGCGCCGGAGCAGATGCCGACGGCGGGCAACTTCATCTTCGTGGCGCCGCCGTCGACGGGTCAGACCCCGTGGGAGGTGAGCGACAAGGTGCTGGAGCGGCCGCTGATCACGAACTTCAAGAAGAAACACGGTCTGGTGCGCTGGCTGGCGCTTAAGTCGATCGAGCCGGAGCTGGCCCGGGACGTGACGGCGAAGGGCGGCAAGGACGAGGTGGTGGCGGACTCGTTCAACCACCCGCTGCTGATCGCCCGTCGCGAGGAGGCGCTGAGCGCGGTGTGCATCGCGTTCGACCTGCGCCAGTCGTCGATCCCGCTGCGGGTGGCGATGCCGATCCTGCTCCTGAACGCGATGGACTGGGTGACCGACGCCGGTGACAGCATCGTGCCCACGTTCCGGACGGGTGAGGCGTGGGCGATCACGGTGAAGAAGGACGACACGTCGGCGACGATCACGTCCCCGGACGGGGTGGCGAAGGTGGTGCCGGTGTACGAGGGCCGGGCGATCTTCTACGGGGAGCGTGAGGGCTTCTACACGGTCAAGACGGACTCGGACGAGTTCCTGATCGCGGCGAACCTGGCGAACCCGGCCGAGTCGAAGATCGAGCCGCCGGACGCGCTCACGAGCGAGGCTCATGCGGTGGAGGTCGGCGCGGCGGGCCTTCGGTTGCAGGGGCAGGACTGGTGGATCTATCTGGTCCTCGGCGGGATCGCGCTGCTGCTGCTCGAGTGGGTGACCTACAACCGGCGTTGGACGGTATGAAGAAGTCGCTGTGGCAAACGATTGTATTCTGGATCCTGCTCCTGGCTGTCTGGGCCGGGATGGGCTGGGCATATTACACGTACATCGTGCAGCCTGTAACCGGGGGTCCAGGTGGATCCAAAGCGCTGGCATTTGTATACGAGGGGCGCGACATCGAGGTGTTGCAGCCGCTGTGGATCGGGCTGGTGCTGGTGGCGCCGGTGCTGTGGATCGTGCGTCGCTGGACGCTGTCGGACCTGCCGCTGATCCAGCAGCACGTCTCGACGTTCATCCGGACGCTGGTGATCGCGGCGCTGAGCCTGGGGTTGAGCCAGGTGGTGTCGACGACCTTCGAGAGCCGCGTGACGACGGTCTACATGGTGGACGTGTCGGCGTCGATGCCCGACGAGGCGCTGGTGAAGGCGCACGAATCCATCGAGCGGACGTGGCTGGCCCGCGGGTCGCTGAACAACGTCAAGGTGGTGACGTTCGCCCGGACGGCGCGGGTGCTGGATCTGCCGGACACGGGGGAGCACCTGGCGCCGCTCGTGCGTCCGGTGTCGGAGGAAGAGCTGCTGGGCACGGATGTGCAGTCGGCCATGCGGCTGGCCTACGGCCTGTTCCCCCAGGACCACATCAAGCGGATCGTGCTGATCACCGACGGCAACCAGACCGACGGCGATCTGCTGGCCGAGACGTACAACGCCCGCGACTACGGCATCAAGGTCTTCGCCGAGACCTTCAAGTTCGAGCCGCGCCCGGAGGCGTTGATCAAGGACCTGATCTTCCCGGACGACGTCAAGCCCGGGGCGCCGTTCGAGATGGTGGCCGAGGTGTACTCGACCAAGCCGGCGAAGGCGACGTTCCTGATCGAGCAGAACGACTTCAAGGAGCCGTCGCAGACCGTGGACCTGGTGCCCGGCCTGAACAACGTCACGTTCAAGACCGAGGTCTACGAGCAGGGCATCCGCCGCTACAAGGTGGCGATGAAGCTCGAGGACGGCGCGTCGGTGGACACGTTCGGCCCCAACAACACCTACGGCGAGACGATCGAGGTCAAGGGCAAGCCGAAGGTGCTGCTGCTCGAGGGTGAGCAGAGCAAGGCGGTGTACCTGCGCAACGCCCTTACCCGCAACAACATCGACGTGGAGCAGCGCGGCCCCTACGGGATGCCCACGAAGATGTCGGAGTACGAGAACTTCGACGCGGTGATCATGAGCGACGTGCCGGCGCAGTACATGACGGACGGCAAGCAGAAGCTGCTGGACCAGTACGTGCGCCAGAGCGGCGGCGGCTTCATCATGGTGGGCGGAGAAAACTCTTTCGGTCCAGGCGGTTACTACGGCACCTACATGGAGAACATCCTGCCGGTGACGTTCCAGGGCGAGAAGAACCGCGACACGCCGTCCCTGGCGCTGATGCTGGTCATCGACAAGTCGGGCTCGATGAAGGGGCAGAAGCTGGAGCTGGCCAAGGAGGCGGGCAAGGAGACGGTCAAGATCCTCCAGAAGGACGACAAGGTGGGCGTGATCGCCTTCGACGACGGCTTTGAGAACCTGGTCCCGCTGCAGTCGGCGGCGAACCGGACGCGGATCAGCGCGGACATCGCCCGGATGCGTCCGTCCGGCGGCACGAACATCGCGCCGGCGCTCCAGCAGGCGGTGCTGGAGCTGGACCAGACGCGCGCGGCGCTCAAGCACATCATCCTGTTGACCGACGGCCAGAGCCCCCCCGGCAACATCTTCACCGAGCTCGTCCAGATGATGCAGATCGGCCGGATCACCGTCTCGACGGTGGCGGTGGGCGCGGAGTCGGATCGGGCGCTGCTCAAGCGCATCGCCGATCAGGGCGGCGGCCGGTCCTACTTCACCGCCGACCCCTACTCCATCCCCCGCATCTTCACCAAGGAGACGAGCACGGTGGCCCGGACCCAGATGGTGGAGGAGCCGTTCCGGGTGAAGGTGGCCAAGAACGCCCAGTCCATCCGCGGCATCGACTTCGCGACCTCGCCCTTCCTCCTGGGCTACGTCTCGACCAAGGCCAAGCCCCAGGCCGAGACCATCCTGGTGTCGGGGTACGGCGAGCCCATCTACGCGCGCTGGAGGCGCGGCCTGGGCAAGGCGGCGGTGTACACGAGCGACGTCAAGAACCGCTGGGGCGTCCAGTGGATCGGCTGGCCCGGCTTCACCAAGTTCTGGGCCCAGGTCATCCGCGACCTGATGCGCACCAACGAGGAGGAGACCTTCCCCATGCGCCTGTCGGTCGAGAACGGCCGCGGCAAGATCATCGTGGACGCCTACGACGAGGCCGGCGCCCTGGACAGCTACATCAACCGGCTCAACAGCCAGGCGGCCATCAAGCCCCCCGAGGGCGACAAGGTCGCGCTGGAGCTCCAGCAGACCGCCCCCGGCCGCTACGAGGCCGACTTCGACCTGAAGGCCTATGGCTCGTACGTGGTGGAGGTCCAGCACGGCAACGAGGACGGCGACACCGTGGCCACGAGCAAGGGCACGCTGACCTGGCCCTACCCCGACGAGTACCTCAAGCTCGAGCCGAACACCGCGCTGATCAGCAAGTCCGTGGAGATCGGCGGCGGCAGCTACGATCCGAGCCCGGAGCGCTTGTTCGACCCGGAAGGGGAGTCGGTGAAGTTCAAGAGCGAGCTGTGGCCGTTTTTCCTTTTTGGGGCGCTGGGGCTGTTCGTGTTGGATCTGTTGCTGCGGCGGCTGCGGCTGTATGGGAAGACGGCGATCGCGTGGGAGAAGGTGGCTGGAAAGGGGTGAGCCGAATCCCTGACCCCGACCCCCGGATTTCTGTGGGGTCGGTCGCCATCATTGGGGGCGGGGACGCCGTGGTGACGGGGGTCGATGGTGAGGCCTGGGTGTGGCATGGTGGGTGCTACGGAGGTCCGTGCGGGCTCTCAAAGCCAAACCCTGAGGATCACTGATGCACGCCAGACACACGTTGAATCTACTCGCCGCTCTCTCTCTCATCGCGCTCGCCGGCTGTGGTGCGGACCATGGGGACGTGGGGTCGGATGACCTGAACGGGACGAGTGGGTCGAGGGGGTTCGCGGAGGACTGGCCGGGGGGGAGCGTGGAGGGGTGGGAGGCCGGGGCGGGGGTGGATGAGGCGTGGACGCGGGGGGATGGTGGTAGATCGG
>Ga0100377_1002606_pt1 | contig 14982 bp, 10 predicted proteins | sample CryGeymeta201501_FD_83664 | JGI IMG/M metagenome (GOLD analysis project Ga0100377, IMG submission 83664) | Groundwater microbial communities from Crystal Geyser aquifers in Utah, USA - Crystal Geyser metaG 2015-01 | ecosystem: Environmental > Aquatic > Deep subsurface > Groundwater | place: USA... | reverse complement strand
GGTTTCAATTCATAATCTCCCTGCCTTTGCACATTTCCGGCTATGCTGACATAATTATGCCTTACCGGGGCAACTGCCGAGATCATGACAAGATCTCCGTCCTGCAGCATTATGTTTGAAGATGTATTTTTAAGGGCCTGCGCATTCTCAAAATCCAGATCAAAAACAATCTTACGTTCATGATCCTTTATCCTTTCGACCTGAATCCTCTGCAGATACCCTACCGCTGAAATGCCGCCTGCTGTCTCAAGGAGTTCGTTCATTGATATATTATTGCCTTTAAGCTCGTATATGGCAGGCCGCTTTACATTTCCGGCAATGCCGACAACAGAACCTATCGGCGCCACAAAAATACTGTCCCCTGAATCAAGCTTAAAATCCTGGGACTTGTCGCCTTTCAGCAAATAGTCGTAAAAATCTATCGCCTCTTCTGTCTTATTTGCCCTTGTCAATTTTATCCTTCTCAATGTACCTATCTTGCTCGGGCCTGAAACCTGATACAGCAAATCAAAAACCGTGGCTAAAGAACTGACCATATAAGCGCCCGGTTTCTTTGCCTCACCCAAAATAAATACTTTTATCGAGCGCAATTTTCCCATGCTCACATTAATCTGAAAATTGGTATAGAATTTGCCGAGGTTTTCTTCTATTAGTTTCTTGGCCTCGGAAAACTTGACGCCCCACAAAGATAAAGGCCCTACCTGTGGCAGTATAACCTTTCCCTCGCCGTCAATATCCAATTCCAGCTTTTGCTGGATATTGCCCCACAGATTTATTATTAGTTTATCCCCTGGCCCCAAAACATAATCATCGCTTACGGGTATTGTCGATAACTCGGTGTACATGCCTTCGTCAAACTGGGATCTTGGGCTTTCGCCTAATAATTTATTCTGCAGCATACCGAACCTTGCCTGGGTTTTATCGTCTTTTCCTGTTTCATCAGATTCTTCTTTTTCTTCTTCTTTTTCTCCGATTCTCCTTATCTGCGGCTTTTCAGGAAACAGGTCATAACCAAATTGCTTTATCGCCTTTGATACGGCTATGGGTATTTCCCTGGAAAACATTTTTTCGATGTCAGATGACATGTCTTTTTCAGACATATACTGCCAATCCGGATTAAACCTGTCGCCGTCATAAGGAGAAGAAACGTCTTCTTTTGAATAATTATCCTTGTTAAAAACCCTTATCCTGAATTTTCTCCCGTCATTCGGGCTTATCAATACCTTCCATTCATCTTCGGGCTTTATGGTCTGCTTTATATACCTGAATTTTTTGCCGGTATAGGGATCTGTTATAACAGCTCCGGACGCTATACTGTCCATATCCATTCTTGCCTTAAATTCCCTTTTTTCATACGGAGAAACGATATTGACATATTCCGGCTCCTGCTTCAGGGCATTTCTCATCGCGATTTCGCGCGGAATAAACGCCGTGCCGTCATAAGGACATATCACTTCTTCGGTGCCTTTACGCATTTCATCCGTAACATCAGTATCCGGCACCTGAAATTCCTTTTCGCATACAGGGCAGATAAAGGTGTACCAAGAATCCTCAGGGACATCCTGCTCGTCTGCACCGTCTTTTACCCTGTCCTGCTTGGACATATCTTTCATTTTTGTCCTGACCATCTGCTCTAACTCTACAGAATTTTGAGCAAAAGCAGGAAGAGCTGAATTAACTGTAAACGCAAAAATAATTATTAGTGCTAATATTCGTCTGGTCATAAGCGCCTCCGCTTTTTAGAATTTTATGTTTGCCTCGGCTTCAAATATATTATTATATGCCTTGGTTCCTGATACATTTTCAAAATTTCTGTATTCCTGCCTTTTAAGCATCAGCCTGGCTGATTTTGAACCCGACAGGTAAAAAATGCCGTCTATGGCTACCTCGTATTTATCTTCGGGGTATGCAAGAGTACGGCCGTGCTGTTCATAATCAAACTCACCGCCCAGCGTAAAACTTTCAAAATAGTCCTGATTTTCTGAAAAATTCCTTGAAATACGCATAAACAGATCCTGCGCGTCGCCGCCCATATGATGGCCTATGATGTTGCCCTTATATTTGTAGCCTGTGGTATATATACCGTGGGTATACCAGGCTGCGTCGTTACGCGCGTATTCCATCCTGTAATCCAGGCTGCGCATATTAAACAGGTCGGAAACAAAAAGGCCTGCAAGAAAACCAGGGGATTCATTTTCCCATGGCGCAAATTTATCCTCGCCTGCCCATTCTCCATAAAACTGAAGATTGTCAAATATGTTTAATTTAAAATCAACCGATGAAAGCTGGTTTGAGGCGTTTTTGCTTACATCCTGGCTGAGTTCGCCTCTGGCCCAGAAGATATCCCAATAATTCTTAACCCCAAGGTGGGGCCTGCCCTCGCCGCCGAATATCGCGGTGCGAGAAAATCCCAAAGTAAGCCTGTCGTACGGAGCGCACTCCAGCCTCAACCCGCCAAGATTTGCGCGCGGGTAATCCCTTTTCTTGTCAAGCTGCGCCACAAAAAAATCAACATTCCATTTCCCGAGTTTTTCCCAGGGCAGCATAAATGGATGCGCGCTTTTAATCTTTACTAGATCCAAAGGATATGTATTGTCAGACAAAAGCATCGAACCGTGATACCCCGGCCCCCACCATAAAGTATCACGCCCGGCTTCAATTTCTATATTCCAATATGACAATTTTACATAACCGGTCTCTATGTAAAAATCCTTTGTGTCTTTGGCAAACTTAATAGCAGGCTCAAGCGCTATCGCTAAGAAATTATCATATTCTACCCATCCGGCAATCCTCATCTTATAATTAAGCCCGTCTTTTAAATGCAGGCCGCGCTGATTTTCATATAACATATCGCCTGTTTTTTTAACGTTAGCGTAAATACTCTGCGTATAAATCGGGTCCGCCAGTTTAAAGCGCAGGTTTTTAGCAGGCTCATCATTTTCTGCTGCGCTTGTAACGCCCAATTCTAATAATTCCGGACGAAACTCTTTAATCAATTTATCCAGCATATCCTCTAACCGGCTTATTCTGTTTTCATTAAATGGAGAAAATTCTACCTTTTTATCCTGTATGCGGTAAATCGCTGTTTCTATCATCCTGGCAGCATCCATCCTGGTTATAGGTTTGGTAGTCAAACCGCAACTGTCTGCAAGCCCGTTAATAGCCAATGTATCCAATGCATCATAAGCCCAATGATGCACAGGGATATTAACAGATGACTCGGCAAACGCAGGACATACGCTGATACCAAGCACAAACACCGTCATTGCGAGGGCACGAAGTGCCCGAAGCAATCTCCTCGCAAGCAAGGAGTTTGCTTCGTCGCCCCTTCGGGGCTCCTCGCAATGACGCGTTATATTCGCTGTTTTTTGAACCATTTTATAGTCCTTATCAATCCTTCCTCTAATTCAACTTTTGGCTGCCATTTAAACAACTTTTTGGCTTTAGTTATATCCGGCTGTCGTACTTTAGGATCATCTACTGGCAAAGGTTTAAAAACTATTTTACTCTTAGAACCTGTAAGCCTTATTATTTCTTTAGCAAGCTGAAGTATTGTATATTCCCCAGGGTTGCCAATATTAACCGGGTCATTCACTGAAGAATTCATTAGCCTGCAAATACCCTCAACCATATCAGAGATATAACAAAAACTGCGGGTTTGGCTTCCCTTACCAAAAACAGTGATTGGTTTATTATTCAAAGCTTGACTTATAAATTCGGGTATAGCACGGCCATCATGTTCACGCATTTTTGGACCATAAGTATTATGACAAAATACTCCATTTCCCGCGACAAAGTTTTCAGTGCCTGGGACAGAAAAATCATATACATACAGTGAAGGCTTGCACTTTTTTATTCTTTTAATCCATGCCCAAACAAGATCTCCATTTCTTTTAGCAACAAGCGTCTGTTTTACTCCTTTATCCCACTCCAAAATATTAAAATTAGATAATTCACATACTGTTAGTCTATAGAATGGGAATTTTCTTTTGCCATATTTTTTCTTAAACGTTGTTGTATATTTACCTACAGAAGCAACTATTCCAAAACGCAATAAGGCCATATTAAGTTGCAATGCTAATTTTTTACTTGTTGTATCAAAACACAATTCCCGATTTAGCTTTTTACCGCTATGCGTACCATCGCCATCTTTAAAACCTTCTAATACATATTTAAGTCTTGCCAGTGGCAACTGTAATATCCACGAGGGTATCTGCGTTTCCCTGGAGGAACTTCTTATTATATTTAATATTTTATCAAAAACAAAATATAATACTTTTGAATGGCTAAAAATAGCGGGAGACCTTTTATTTTTTTCGGCCATTTTATAAATTACATGAACTCCAAATACATCTTCTAAAATCATCTTGGCTCTTTTTAATAAATAATCATCAGAAGAAAAAGTAATAAAATAACTTTTCCCAAGTTTGTAATGGGCACACCCTTCGGCAATATAAAAACCTAAAAGCCAAAGTATATCATTTGTAATTTTTATTTTATTTTGTATGAATATATGAGTACCCATCGAAAAAATACGAACTCTTGTATCATTGGGGACGTTGATGCCTAATTTATAAATAACGTACAAAGGCAAAAAGGAACCGCGTCTATACTTATTGAAAGCACAAAAAAGATTATTGTTATATCTTTTAGCATTATAACGTTTACTTTTACGAAGCAATTCGAGAACACTATTTTGTCTTTTATTAATTAATGATTTCAATTTTTTAGAATGTACAGCGTAATCCCACAATTCATTCTCAGGACATTTCTTTATTATCTCTTGGCAAATATCTATATATTTAATATCTTTATTTATAATCGGTAGTTTAGCAGGAATGGCAATATAATCACCTTTCTTTAAATTTCTGACAGGTACTGCAATGGGTTTTCTATTTTTATCCTGCTTAAAAACGCTGTGATCCCCGGTGACTTTTACTTTTCTACCATATGCCAAAACAAGTTCATATGCATCGCCTTCATATTGATGCTTTATAATATTATCAACTTCTTTTAGTGTTATTTTGAGAGTTTTAGGATCAAAAGATGGAACTAAAATTTTTGCGCTGCTATTAGTTTTGTTAAATCTGTCCACAAATTTCCCTATCTCTTCTAAATAAAGTTTTTTCCCATTAAATACAATTACAGTTTGATCACTAAGTATACTATTAAAAATCCTTATTATCCTGGTATCAATCTTATGCGTACGATGATACGCCATGGTCATGGCCTCTGAAAAACGCTTCGCCTCATCATAAACCCCGCGCGGGCCTATACAATTAACATTGCCCCAATAACTCTCCGGCTGAGGATGAATCAAGGGATCTCCGTATATTTCACTGGTTGAAGCTATAAAAAACCTGGCTTTTTTTGCCTTGGCTACACCTAAAGCATTATGCGTACCTAGAGAACCTACTTTTAACGTTTGTATGGGGTAAATTAAATAATCTATAGGGCTGGCAGGCGAGGCAAAATGCAATATATAATCAAGGCTGCCTTTTATTTCTATATAAGTACTTACATTATGTTTTACAAATTCAAAATTTTTATTTTGCATAAGATGCTTTATGTTCTCTTTTTTGCCGGTTATAAAATTGTCCATACATATAACCTTATGGCCGTCTTTTAAGAAACGTTCGCACAAATGCGATCCAATAAACCCAGCTCCACCTGTAATAAGTATACGCATTATTAAGTAATCCTTGTTAATGTGTTAACTGCGGTTATCAGGACATCAGGATATCAGGAAGTAGGTTATCAGGATACCATGATATCAGGTCAAATGTTTTTCCTGATAACCTGATCCCCTGATATCCTGCACACTGATCTCCTGATAACCTGATATCCGTTTTTAACATACTGCCGTTTTTCTGAAGTAATCCACAGTTTTCTGAAGCCCCTCTTCAAAACCAATTTTCGGGTCAAACCCAAGAATACGCTTCGCTTTGGATATATCCGCTAATGTATCTTTAACATCACCCGGCCTTATTGGCCCTAATTTCGGTTTTATTGATTTTTTTAAAATCTTATTAACATAAGTTACTATATCCAGAACTGAATAGGCCTTGCCGCATGCCACATTAAAAACTTCAGCTACCGCGCCTTTAGCTGTAACAGCCTTCAAGTTGGCCTGCACCACATTCTCAACATAAGTAAAATCCCTTGTTTGTTTGCCGTCTCCATGAATTGGCGGCTGTTCATCTTTTAAAATGCATGTTATAAATTTCGGTATAACAACCGCGTATTCGTTTTCCAGGCTTTGGCGCGGGCCAAACACATTAAAATAACGCAAACTCACTGCCTCTATGCCAAACATTAAGCTGAAAATCCTGCAGTAATACTCTCCTGCTAACTTGCTAAGCGCGTATGGAGAAATTAAAAGCGGTTGAGCATCTTCTTTCTGCGGAAGCTTATCGGTTTCTCCGTATATAGAACTTGATGAGGCAAACACAACGCGTTTGACTTTTGCCTCTTTTGCTACCTGTAAAATATTTAATATGCCGGTTATATTCACATCATTATAAGCCTGGGGATCCAACATTGATTTCGGCACTGACCTTAGCGCGGCCTGGTGAAGCACATAATCAACCCCTGAAACCGCTTTGGCTACGGCCTTCTTATCCCTTATATCACCCTCTATCAGCTCTATTTTACTCATTATTTCAGACAGATTCTCGCGCCTGCCTGATGAAAAATCATCAAGCACTACAACTTTATTACCATCACGCACCAATGCGCCGGCTATATGTGAACCTATAAACCCCGCTCCCCCTGTCACCAAAAATTTAGACATATATTTTTACCTCGTTAGCATGTTAACTGCGATTATCAGGGTACCAGGTTATCAGGTAGTGGATATCAGGGGATCAGGTTATCAGGAAAAACATTTGACCTGATATCCTGGTATCCTGATATCCTGCCCCCTGATGTCCTGATAACCTGATATCCGTTTTTAACATATTTCTTTCAAGTAATCTTTTAATGCTTCTCTCCCATGCCTCATCGGCTTACCAGCAGCCTCAACATACTTATCGCAACAAAGCGCTGACATTTTAGGCCGCCTGGCTGCCCTTGCCGACTTATCGGTTTTTATCGGTATGACTTCCTTTTTTATTCCGGATATTTTTAATATCTTTTCCGCAAATTCATACCAGCTGCAAACACCGCTGTTGGCAACATGATATATACCTTCTTTTTTCAAACTAACTAATTTAATAACAGCCTTTGCCAAATCATCTACATAAGTAGGGCATGCGCGCTGATCATCTACAACCTTTAAATCTTCTTTTAAAGCGGCAAGCTTTAAAATCGTATCTACAAAATTTCTGCCATTTTTACCGAAAAGCCCGCTTGAACGAATAATCAAAAACCTACCACAGGAATTTTTTACGTATTCTTCACCCTGCAATTTTGACTTACCGTAAACATTTATAGGATTCGAAAGATCTATTTCTGTATAAGGTTTATCTTTTTCACCGTCAAACACGTAATCGGTGCTTATGTAAACCATTAAAGCGCCGATATCTTTACAAGCCTCTGCCAAATTTTTTGTACCGATAGCATTTATCTTATGCGCTTTTTTAGGGTCAAGTTCGCAGCCGTCAACATCTGTATACGCGGCTGTATGTACTATCACTTCCGGCTTTGTTTTCTTTATAAAATCCCAAAGAACTTGCTTTTCTGCAATATCAATCTCTATAAAACCCGGCTTTATATCAATACCGTAAATCTCATTTTTATCTTTAAGCTGCCGGCAGAATACGCTGCCCAGCATTCCGCCTGCGCCTGTTACCAGAAATCTACTCATGTATTTATTTTGCTTACTCCATCGTTAACTACGGTTATCAGGACATCAGGATATCAGGAAGTAGGTTATCAGGATACCAGGATATCAGGCATAAATCCCTCACCTGACACCATGTCTCTCATCTCTCAACGCCCTTTTTCTCCCGAACATACCTCATATACCCATTAATGCCACGAATAATTTCTTCGTAGCATTCAACCCACATCTGAGATTCTTTAGGCCCAAGGTATTTTTTCCCGCTTAATTTCCTTATATGATTTTGAGTTTCACCTGCTTCTTTACGAGCAATATTGAAACCTTTTATTTTATCATTATAATAGTAAGTAGTATATCCTTCAGCAATATTATCACAAACAGAAGATGATGATCTTTCAATCTGATCTTGAATTCTGAATTTTTCTTCTCTCGGCAGTGTTATACAAAATTTATGGATTTCTTGCATTAATTGATGCGCCTTTTGCCAAACCCACAACTTTTCAAACCCTGCTACAGGTTTCTCTTCTTGCTTTGCTTTATCGCTTCCCTAATAACCTGATATCCGTTTTTAACGTGTTTATAATTTAAAGATTTTATCGTCCTTTATCCCTTTATACACATTGCGCGTGTCAAATATTAATTTAGAATTTTTCAAAATAAATTTATAATCCACGCATGTATGGCCAGTGGCTATAATCACACAGTCAAACTTCGCCAATGCGGCTTTAGTAAAGTTTATTGACTTTAAATTTGTGTGGTTAAATTTCAGATATGGTATCAATGGATCGTAATAAAAAACCTTGCTGCAGTTTTCCTGCAGGATATCAATCATATCTATTGCAGGCGATTTACGTAAATCTTTAACATCCTTTTTATAAGTAGCGCCTATCACTAAAATATTAGCTTTTCTTAAATCTATATTATTTTTATTCAGAATATCGCTAACCCTATTAACAATATATGCCGGCATGGCGCTAGTTATATTTGACGCCAATTTTATAAAACGCGATTTGAAACCAAAATGTTTGGCCTTCCAATAAAGATATAACGGATCTTTGGGTATACAATGCCCGCCAACGCCGGGCCCGGGATAAAACGGCATAAAACCAAACGGTTTTGTCGAGGCCGCGTCAACTACTTCCCATATATCTATACCCATTTTGTGAGCCATCATAGCGAGTTCATCTATCATACCTATATTAACTATGCGAAATGTGTTTTCCAATAGCTTAACTGTCTCTGCTACTCTTGGCGAAGAAACAGCTACAACCTTGGGAACCACATTTCTGTAAACCTGTTGGCCCAACAATGTAGCCTGCTTTGTTACTCCGCCTATTACTTTGGGTATTTTTTTAAACGGATACTTCTCGTTTGAAGGGTCAATGCGTTCCGGGGAAAAACAAAGATAAAAATCATTTCCGTGCTTAAAGCCTCCTGCTTCAAGCAGGGGCAGAATAACCTCTTCTGTTGTGCCCGGATATGTTGTGCTTTCCAAAACAACTAATGCGCCGGGTTTTATATTCTTTGATATGGACCTTACGGCATCTTTTATATAAGAAATATCCGGCTCATATTTGCGCTTTAGCGGTGTCGGCACACATATAAGAATCACATCTATCTTTTTTAAAACTCCAAAATCACCGGTAGCGCGAAACCTTCCGGTTTCTATAACACTCCTTAACTCGGGCGTTGATATATCCGTAATATACGATTCTTTTTTAATTATATGGCTTAATCTGTCTTTATCAAGCTCTATGCCCGTAACATCAAAGCCTGTCTTGGCAAATTCTACAGCCAAGGGCAACCCAACATACCCAAGTCCGACTACGGCTATCTTTGCCTGTTTCTTTTGTATCTTTTCTTTTAAATTATTTGGCACTTTTTACTCCATATTGTTTTTGATAATATTTTTGAAAATCCTTATCTTTAAGCCTTTTCCACCACTCCGCATTTTTCTTATACCAATCAACTGTTTTATTTAATGCCTGCTCAAATGTATATTCAGGCGCCCATCCCAGGCCTTTTAATTTTTCACAGTCAAGCGCATATCTTCTGTCATGGCCAGCCCTGTCTTTTACAAATTCTATAGAATCATCTTTCTTGTCAAGGACGCTTAATATTTTCATTGTAAGCTCTTTATTGTTAAGTAAAGCGCCGCCGCCTATATTATAAATCTCTCCTGGCTTGCCTTTATGTAATGCAACATCTATGGCGCTGCAATTATCTAATACATACAGCCAATCCCTGACATTAAGCCCGTCTCCGTATAATGGGACCTTTTTCGACTCTATGAGATTCGTTATAAAAAGAGGTATGACTTTTTCAGGATACTGGTACGGCCCGAAATTATTACTGCTTCTTGTGATTATAACAGGCAGCTTATGAGTTATATAATAAGAACGCGCCAATAAATCAGCGGATGCCTTACTTGCCGAATACGGGCTGTTAGGCTCTAAGGAATCTGCTTCTTTTGAATAACCTTTGGGTATAGAGCCGTAACACTCATCAGTACTTATATGAATAAATAATTTTATATTATTGTTTTTTGCCGCCTCAAGCAGCGTATACGCGCCGACAACATTTGTCTTAATAAAATCATCCGCGTCAAGTATTGATCTGTCAACATGAGTGTTTGCCGCGAAATTTATAATAATATCCGAATCTTTTGATAATTTTTCAACGAGAGTTTTATCACAAATATCGCCTTTTATAAAAGAATAGTTTTTATTCTTTTCAACATCTTTTAAGTTTTCCAAGTTTCCGGCATAAGTAAGTTTATCAAGGTTAGTAATCTTATAATCAGGATATTTTTTCAGCATATACCTGATAAAATTAGATCCAATAAACCCACATCCGCCGGTAATTAATATACGCATATTAAGTAATCCTTGTTAATGTGTTAACTACGGTTATCAGGACATCAGGATATCAGGAAGTAGGTTATCAGGACACCAGAATATCAGGTCAAATGTTTTTCCTGATACCCTGATCCGCTGATATCCTGCCCCCTGATATCCTGATAATCTGATATCCGTTTTATCCATTTTGTTTCTCTGCCACCAGATTATTCACCTTCAACAATGAATCAAACGTGCCTGCATCGCTCCACCAACCGTCCAACATATCATATTCTATCTGGCCTTTTTTAATATACGCATTATTCACATCCGTAATCTCAAGCTCTCCCCTGCCTGAAGGCTTTAAGGTCTTTATAATATCAAATACTGTTTCGTCGTACATATAAATACCTATCACAGCCAATTTTGACTTGGGGTTTTTTGGTTTCTCCTGAATGCCTGTAGGTTTGCCGTCTTTTATCTCTACCACACCAAAACGCTCAGGGTCATGGACTTCTTTTAACAAAAGCCTAGCGCCATGTTTTTGTTTTCGAAATTTCTCAACAGGCGTCTTTATATCTTTCTCTATCAAATTATCGCCTAAAACAACAATAATTTTTGAATTATCAGCAAAATGCTCTGCTAATCCCAGGGCATCCGCTATGCCACCCTCACCTTCTTGATATGTATAATTTATATGTTTAAGCCCAAACTCTTTGCCGTTGCCAAGCAGCCGCAAAAAATCACCCGCGTGATTTCCTCCGGTTACTATCAATATATCTTCCACACCCGCGTCAACAAGCGTCTGGATAGGATAATATATCATCGGTTTATCATAAATAGGCAGCAAATGCTTATTTGTTATTTTTGTAAGTGGCTCAAGCCGCTTCCCCAGCCCACCTGCTAAAATAACCCCCTTTAACTTATCCATTTTTATCCTCCAAACTTGCCTCTCCACTTAAAAGGTATATCATTATTAAAAGGATCCGTCCTGTATTCATCGGGTTTTTTATAGTCATAGAGATCTGTACAGAAATTTATTATAGCTGCCTCATTTTTACTGATACATTCAAACCCATGCGATATTCCAGATGGAATACTCAATAGAACTGGTTTATCAAAACTCATTATTACTTCCTGCGCCTTGCCAAAAGTAGCCGATTTAGGGCGCGCGTCATAAAGGCCTACGCGCATCCTGCCAAAAATGCAAAAAAAATTATCTGTCTGTTTTTTATGGTAATGCCACGCCTTCACCGCCTTAGGTTTTGCTGTTGTAACATATGCCTGCCCGAACTTCTTAAAAAAATCATCATCTTTTCTTAAAATCTCGGCAAGCCTTCCGCGCCTGTCTCTTATAAATTTTAGTTTTTTAATCTTTATGCCGTCTATCATCTACGCCCTATCCCTGTATACTTAAACCCAAGTTTTTTCAAAACTGCCGGATCGTACATATTTCTTGCGTCCATAACTATCGGCAGGCGCAACAATTTCTTCAATTTACCAAAATCAAGCTCTGTAAATTCAGGCCACTCTGTAAGCACTAAAAGACAATCACTCCCCTTTGCCGCATCATAAGCATCCTTGCATAATACCACGCTGCTGTCTAGCGCCTCTTTAGCCTTTTTCATTGCCTTCGGGTCATAAACCTTTATCTTTGCGCCCTCTTTAAGGAGCATATCTATTATATCCAGAGAAACAGCCAATCTTATATCATCCGTATTAGGCTTAAACGCAAGCCCCAGGACAGCCACTGTTTTACCGTGAAAATTCCATAAGCTGCTTCGTATCTTTTCAATTACAATCTTTTTTTGCTCCTCGTTTATATTATATGCTTCTTTTAAAAACTTAAAATCATATCCTAGTTTTTCAGAAATATGAATAAAAGCAAGCATATCTTTTGGAAAACAAAATCCTCCCCATCCGGCTCCGGCGTTTAAGAATGACTTGCCTATCCTCTTATCCATGCCCATGCCTTCAGCAACCTTGGTAACATCAGCGCCTGTCTTATCGCAAATATTGGCTATCGCGTTTATAAAAGAAATCTTTGTCGCAAGAAACGAATTTGACGCGTGCTTGATAAGTTCCGCGCTTTTTATATCAGTAACTATTACCGGCGCCTTGAAAGGCTCAAATAGCGCAAGCAGGGTTTCTTTGGCGCTTTTTGACTCAACGCCCAAAACAATCCTGTCAGGATGCAAAAAATCATTTATCGCAGAACCTTCTCTTAAAAACTCGGGATTTGACGCCACATCAAAATTCGCCTTCTTTTTGGAATTAATACTCAACGTGTATTTTACCCATTCGCCTGTTTCAACAGGAACCGTTGATTTTTCCACTATAATCTTATATGAAGAATCCAAGACAGAAGCAACCTGCCTGGTAACGGCCTCAATGCTTGACAGGTCAGGTTCGCCGCTTGGCTTGGGAGGCGTTCCAACTGCAATAAAAATTACGGTTGACTTTTTGGCAGCTGTTTTTATATCAGTCGTAAACTTGAGCCGGCCGGCCTTATAATTTCGCAAAACCATCTCTTCTAATCCAGGCTCAAAAATAGGCATTATGCCTTTTTTTAAACTGGCTATCTTTGCCTTGTCGTTATCCACGCAAAAAACATCGTTTCCCAGATCAGCAAAACATGCGCCTGTTACAAGGCCAACGTATCCTGAACCTACTACAGTTATCTTCATCCTTCTTCTTGCTCCTTATTAATTCCCTGCTATCTCCGGCTTCGGGCTCTCGTATGTGCTGCCCAATTGAATCGGCAAATTAGGAAACGCCTTAAGCTTAAATATCACCCATATAGCGCTTCCGCCGACACCTTTGTTAAAATTCAAATCCATTGTCCAGCAATGCAGGTCATACGATATACCATATTCCTGCTCCTTGAAATCCTTGTCATAAAACTGGTATCTTTCATAATTATGTATACCAAGTTTTTTTGTCAGCGGATAATAAGTATCAAACGTCATCTCGCTGCTTTCTTTTTTCTCGTAACGATGGCCTATGCCTAATTTAGCGCCGTCTTCGCGCCGCACCACAAGATCCAGGTTGGCTATATCAACTTTTTGTGAATGAGGATTAAAACTTACGTCAGATTCCACCAGAAGCTTGCTTGAAGGCCTAAGCTCCAGATCCGCCAATATATTTGAAAACTCGCCGCCAGGCGTTCTGTTGAAATTATAATCCGTGCTTAATACAAATCTTGCCAGGTCATAAACATCATAGCGGCTCGCCAGTTCGCTTTTATCTGTTTTTTCACTTTCAATCTTTGTCTGAAAATCATTCTCCAAGGCAAACGTCAAAACGTTACTTCCGGAGATAGAATCTATGTCGTCAAAAGCGGTGAGCCGGTTATCAGAAATATTAGGTTTATGATTATACCCATATCTGACTAAAGGCGTTAAAACATGCCTTAAACCGTGCATCTGCCTGCCTGCAATCTTTGTTTCTAGATTATACGTTTTATAGAATCTCGTGCTGGCATCTATGCCGCTATAAAAAATACCCCTGGCAAGGTCTTCATCCCCGTTTTTATCTTTAGAATACCATGTCTGCCTTGTAGCTATGTAAGGCCTCAATGATACCGGCCTGACAGGCATAAAAACAGTTGACAATTCATCATAACCATCAAGCCGTACGGCGTCATCATCAATATCACTGTTGGCATTCTTTTTAACAAGGCTTGCCGCGCTATATGCGCCCTTGTAATAAACAGGCAGATTATCAAATACCCTCTGATTTTTAATGTCAAGATTGACTTCCGGCTGATATTCGGTTTCAGTGAAAAATTGATTAACCCTGTGCTGAGAAAGAACGCCTACGCTATATCCAGGCTCAGATCTGAGCCCGTAAATATACGTTTTGGGCTGTGTTTCATTAACATATTCCTGCCTGTAGAAATAATCCTTAGTAAAATTTACGTCAGTCTGCTTGTTGTATTCGCCGACCATCTGGGTTTTTTCATCTATCTGCCATATATGCCTTAGCATTGCCCTGTATCTCTGCGTCTGGCGCTGCGTGCCCTCGGGCTTTGACTTGTCATCTTCGTTCATATAATAAAAATCAAACAAACCCTTGCCCAGATCCAGCTTGTCTCCGAACAGATTAACATTATAATTATGCGTAACACCGCTTGCTACACCTTTTTCGCTTCTGAAATCAAGATGAAGGTTGCCGCTCTGGCCTTCGGTAATCCTGTACCTGTATCCGGTAAGATTATAATAACCCCATTCTTTGCTATGGCCGGGCACCAACGTAATCATGGGTTTTTTACCTTTTACATCCTGTGTATAAGAAGGCAGATACAGTATGGGTACGCTTCCTGCGCAAATAACAACATTCTTTGCCTCAATCCTGTCGCCC
>Ga0100377_1002604_pt1 | contig 14996 bp, 15 predicted proteins | sample CryGeymeta201501_FD_83664 | JGI IMG/M metagenome (GOLD analysis project Ga0100377, IMG submission 83664) | Groundwater microbial communities from Crystal Geyser aquifers in Utah, USA - Crystal Geyser metaG 2015-01 | ecosystem: Environmental > Aquatic > Deep subsurface > Groundwater | place: USA... | reverse complement strand
GCCTGAAATGTTTCAGGCCTCTTTTACAAGTATATGATTTACAATTAGATAAAAATATCTTCCCAGTAATCGACAGCAAATGTCAAAGATAGAGAGTATACCTCGGTAGACTGGTAGTCGAGTTCCATCGGGTTGATGGCTGTCATCGGCCAGATAACTGGTATTCTTACTCTTCTGAAGATGTCTCCAGCCCTGTTGAACATGGTGATCAACGAAGATCCAACGTAGTCTCTCTTAAGAGCCATACCGCCAGTCATCGGGTTGTATATAAGATCGGACCACTGTCTAAGAGTCTTGAATATGTACATCGAGTTTGCCTCGTTCAAGTTGATCTCGAAGTCGATCGCAATGTCCATAGTAGTCGTGTCCGGCTTAGAACCAGCATAACGTCTCTTGGCAAACTTGTAGTGTTGTTCGACAACGCCTGGATTCTTATCAAGTTCAAGACCAGATACTTTTTTAACATGCTCAAGAATCAAGTTCTGTCCATTCTGTCCAGTACCCGCATTGATGCCAGTTGGCGGAACCAACGTCACTTCAAAAAGATTCAAATATACAGGCTCGAAATTGTTCATTCCTGCTTTGGAGTTTTTATAATGGGAGAGGCCTGACATATCGTATTGGTTTTTATTTAGTTATAAATTTATAATAAGGGTAGTTATCTTGTTCGCATCTATAAGAAACTGTATCTTTATTAACATTTAGATCTTCAGCTGCTGCCCTTATTGATTTATATATCTCTCCGTTCACGGAAACTCGTCGCGAATATGATTTTCTTTTTGACCAAGCTTGTTTACCAGATGTACTAAGTTTATCTTTGGTGACATCAGTGATAACTTTATTTGATGTACCTTTTCGTATTTTATCAATGGTCTCTTCTGGTCTATTAATACCATAAGACCAATGTTTGTCACCACTTTTTGCGTCACTTAACTTCTTTCTAGTTTCAGCAGAAACAATCCTACCATACATCGGGTTCTTATCACCGAGCTTTGCCTCACTTAAACGTCGTATGGTCTCCTTGGATCGCTTTATACCAAGACAACTATATGCAACAGTACAAATGTTATATCCATGATCACCGAATGGTTGTAACGTATCTAAATAATGTTGTTCTTTTTCAATGATAGAATCTTTATCAGATTTAGTTGCTTCTAATAATTCGAATACAAATGAATCTGCTCCATATTTATTCCAAGCATTTTGTAAATAATTGTTTGGATAGTTATCACATTTAAGAAGATTAAAATGTTTTCTTTGCCGCTTATCAATATCTATAGCGCTACCAATATAAATTTTATTAGTAACTGTATTCAATATTTGATATACACCACTTATCATTATTTCTTATCAGTAAGACTATCTTGTAATATTTGTTTTCCTTTTTGTGGAATTTCGTCAAATAATTCTTGTACCAACTTATCTTCTTCAGGTGTTAACGTTTTGCCAAGTTTTTTATTAATGATAGCTAGATCTTTATCATCATATCCACTGTCATTTATCCTAAATATTATAACATCTTTAATACGTTTGTCACTCAAGAAACTCATTATATCTTCCGGTTCGCCGGTTATATCAAAATCTAAAGATACTGAAATATCAAAATCCAGTATTTTGTCGTCTAATTTCAGAGTATCATCAAGTTGTATTGATACTTTATGTTTCTTAACAAGTTTATTTAAGATTTCAAATTTTTCTTTTACTTCAGGAAGCGTTAAAAATTTATCTATGAGATCAGAACCGTTAAGTCCGTCAAACATTTTGTCCCAAAAACTTTTGGGGTTTCTAGTATGTGAAATATAATTACTAAATTTTCTGTCTGAAAATTTTTTAAGTAAATGATACAAATGCGATCGATTACTGCCTAACAAGTTACCTTGTTTATTATCAAATGCAGATACTATTGATTCGCGCTTACCTGCATTAAAATCTTCAAATAATTTAATATGTTTCATAATTTCATATTTCAGTTTAATTTATCCAATCCAATTTTTCAGCAAGTATCTCACCTAGCTCATTTGCTACCTTACGTAACTGTTCTTGTGCATCGTTAGGTATGTCCCCATCGTGTACTGAACCTTGAAAATTGATTTTAATATTAAATCCCTGATTGTCGTCTGTGCGTTTGACGGTAAGTATTCCAGCACCATTGGCGATGTTATCTTCACCAGGTTGCAATGCTTCATTGATAAATTCGTCTATTGTGCTTAATTTCTTCATCTTCTTTGTATTAAGTTAAGAGTCCCAACCGAAGTCAGGACCCATTTATTTAATAGTCCCAACCGAAGTCAGGACCCGTTTATTTATGCAACTGTGAATCCTCCAGATGCAACAGCTCCATTTCTTACAACGGTTACCCTGTTGATGAACTTGTTGATACCTCTAGCAGGTTCTAAGATCACATCGATGATACCTATGTTCTGGTCGATTATCTCGGCTGTGTTGTTAGAAGAGTCCATGATCGTAACGAAATCGAAGATTCCACCGGCAGACTGAACGCCTTCTAAGTAGTTGTCAACCTTAGTTTTGATCTCAAGTCTAGTTGATGGATCGTTGAATTCGAACAGGTAGTTTTCAAGGATTGCCTCAATGTCAGTCTCGATAGTGATAAGTAAATCTCTAACGTGAAGGTTATTGAACGCCGAGTTGACTCTCTGAAAACCAGATTGGTTAGCATAGATCATAACTCCTTGTCCTCTCTTCCTGATGATCGGGTTGATACCGAATACCTCGATGTACTCTCTATCTTCGTCTGAGAATTCGTATTCCACACCAACTAAGTTAGGATCAGATATAAGACCTCTTCTTGGACCAGCTACGATAGCATAAGGCGTACCGTTTATAAACTTGTTTATGAACAAGTTGGAAACGTGTGCTGATGGTGGAACAGAAATGTTCTTACCGCCCTCTCTAAGCATAAGGTTCGGTGCGAAATATCCACAGAACTTAGATCCTAGCTCTTCATCGACTAACGAGTAGACGAAGCTTGGGTTCAACGATAGGTTACCACCAGTCGAGATATACCTTGTATTTAATAGCGGCTTAGGATTAGACGATGTAGGTGCATCGGTGAACCTTGGATCAGTGCTGTCGATAAATTGCTTTATAGATGGCGTGTTGATCAGTGCAAGTGCTTTTTGTCTTAATTTAGCGAGCTTAGAAAGTCTCCATTTGGAGTTAGGCTCAAGACTGCCGTTGAACGTGTCAACGATGTATCTAAAGTTGATAGCATCTTTGCTCTTAAGTGTTACCGCTAAGTTTGTGTTATAGATAACGTCTAAAATTTCATTCATCCTAGAAGTAGATCCGTTAGGTTGGTGTTTCTCCAATAATGCAAATCCAGCAACACTGTAGAACTGAAACTCTTGTACGAAGTCTTGTATCTTCTCGAATTTCTGTACCTGGTTATACGGATAAACTTTCACAGGAATAGTGGTTTGTACCTTAACGTTACCTGCGATGTCATACTGTACAGTTCTTACGATTCGTGTCAATCTGGTGCCAGAAGAGTCCACGATTAAATCACCGACTGGAACCTTTAGTGCATCTACTGCTGAAACGATGAACTCATTAGCCAATAATGTTGGCACAGGTGTAAGTGTTGATGCACTAATTGTATTTACAAATTCATTGTATGTTCCATAAATAGAAACTATGTTAAGGTTGGTTGCAACTAGTGCACCAGCTGTGTTATACGTAGATCCGAAAGTTGCAATGTTTTCTTGTGAAGTAAAATCGATACTGTCGTACGCTTTAACTTCAACGTAAGCCGTACCTAAACCGTCAACACCTGAGAAGAACTTAAGATACTGCTTAGTACCTGCGCCGTCTTTGATGATGTAGTCTTGGTCTGTAATAATACCAGCTTTCCAATCTATGTATATCTGTGTGGTCTCGTCTGCAATAAGTGATGTATAAGGCGAACCAACAAAAACGTATGTAGGAACGACGTCAGCATATTCGTAATCGTTTATGAGTGGTGCTTTGTACGAAATAAAATCGATCTCAGTTTGACCACCGGTTATACCAGCAATCAAGTTGTGACCAACAAGGTCAAGTCCAAAATCGTTATTGCTTAGGTCATCGAGTGCTTGCTCGTTAACGGCTACAAACATTCCAGTTGTAGCAACCGTATTGTTTACGATAACCTGGATGTATTGATTAACTCCGTTCTTGTCTATGAAATCTGGTATTATAGTACCAGTCACACTAGCAATTGTCGTAACCTCAGGTAATGATAAGAATGCTGTTAAATTAGCCTTGATGACGCCTCTCGCGTTGAAGTACGTGCTGTAAACAGGATCGATAGATAATGCTGCATAGTCTGTCCAATTACCTTCTACGGCAATAACGTCGATGAAGAAATCATTGATATAATCGTTATCGTTGATGAAGTCAGGCTTTGTTTGTCCTCCGGTCGCGAACCACTCTTTAGCGGTAAGATCGTATCCCTTAACATCAGACTTTAACACCATCACTGACAACGGCGATTTACCGAGGTTAGTAAAGTTTAACAGTTTACCATTGTCACTTGCCGTAGCAGAAACAGTAGCTAAGAAGTAAGAAGGATCTGGAAACCAGAATCTCTCTTTGTTGTAGAATGAACTAAATAGTTTCAAGTGCGATACACCGTTGTCTTCTACAGCGTGTGTTGGAAGTGAATATCCAGCGCTTCCAGAATCGACAGAGAACGATAAATAATTTATCTTGTCAGATGCATCAGGTGATGTCGTGTCGTCGTCATTTAAGCTTAACAAATTAAGAGCGAACACGGGTCCGTTCTGTAAACATGTGAACAAAGATCTGTGGAAAAATGATCCTTTTCTTTCTAGTGAAGAATCAATGTCTCCAAATACCCTTCTCGCTGTTTTGATGTCTGGGCAAAATACTGGTGCGTTAAAAGGACCTTTTTTAGAGAATCCAACAACCAGACGAATAGTCTGTGGCGTTAGTATGATATTTTCGCTCTGGTCGAATTCAAGAGTGTAAACACCACTTGCTTTGAACCTGCTTAGGTCTAACCTTATTTTTTGTGCCATTCTTAGATGAATTATTTTTATCTATATATCCCGCGCGTCATGAAATTTTTCCAATTAGTACGTCCAGAACATTTTATTATATATCACGATAGCCGCGCAGAAAATGGTAACACTTAAAAGTTTTTTTTATAGTAGATCTTTTACATCATCAAAATCGAAATCTGCTTCGTCTGTACCAGAGTTCATTTTTTCCTCAATTGTCTTCTTATACTTATCAGATAGATAATCATATATATTCTCTACCATCTCATAATATTGAGGACTATCGAAAAATACAGTTAGATTAACCATCGTCATAGCAATATCGTCATGACCACTCTGACTCGAATACGAACCCTTTGAATTGATGCCAAACGCAGCTAGCTCGCCAAAAGTCTGTTTTTCATACGTTATTATCCTGGCACTCTTGACGAGTCTCTTCAGCTCCATACAGTACTCCAGCTTGTTCTTAGGATTAAGCTTTGTGCCAGGCATCAGCCGTATAGCAGCCTGCGAGTGCTTGGTGTGTATGAATATGTCTTCCCAGAATGATTCGTGCTGTGATATGCGCTCATATAATAAGTTACCCTTGAAGTCCATCTCCAATACAACCTTGACCTGCTCAGGTTTAAATACGCCGAACATTAAGCCCTCAAGTATCACCTGAAGCTCTTCTATGTTATGCCGATTGCTCCTGAACAAGCCTACTTGCATTAGCGAAAAGAAATCGCTCTCGTCCTGATACTTGATCTTCTTTTTGATCATACGTATAGGAGTAGGTATCAGCTTGAATATGTTTATAACTGAGTAGTCACCGCCACCGCCATTCGCAGTATCAACAGAAAATACGAACTGATCAGTGTCAGACACATTGTCAAAATCGAACTTGGGATGCCACGTAAGCTTCTCGTAGTCAATCAGGTCGTTTAAAGCGTCAAGTTCCATCCACCTAAATTCTGTCTGTGTTTTACGCATGCTTCCTAGCGTAGATCCGTCCAACAACAACTTATCAGATGCCAAAAACTGGTTACCATACTCCTGATTGAAATCCTCTATGGATCCGAGATTAGCGATCTCGGAGTTCATCCACTCCTCGTCCCTTCCAGGCACCTGCCACCAGTCGATACGTATTGGATGAAAATCATTAAGACCATCGACCGCACCCTGGTATATGTTTTGAAACTTGTTCATGCCATTCGGCGTAGACGTAATAGTACACCTTGAAATTTTAGATGATGATAATGTTGGGTAGACCGAACGCCAAAATGGCTCAATAAATGTTGAATGCACATGTGCATACTCGTCACAAAATAAATTATGTATAGTGAACGAAATTGCTGAATTTTTTGTAGTCGTTCGTCCTATTAAACGACACCCATTATCGAATTTCATACTCATGACATTGTTGACAAAAATGCCAGGCTTCATAAAAAATGGTAGATTAGACAGAACTGTTTTTATCTTGTCCATGATCTCCTCTGTTGTTGTTCCGGTATTACTCAATACCATTAAATTTTTATCAGTATTAAATAATAGATACCAAGCTAGGTATATGCCGGTTATGACTGTATTGTGTGTTGGTATAAAGTGATCTGTTAAGTACAAGTGATCTTCATTATCTACTTGTATGCACTGTGCCTCCTCTTTACCGACAAGCTCAACTTTTGCTATACCACGCATTCTGCTCCAATCGTAATACTTATTCCTAACATTATCTTGTTTTCGTTTTAATCTAAATACAGGGTATGTAAAATCGTTGGGTAGTTGCAATTTTAATCTATACGCTAATTGTCCATTCTTTGATTCACCCTTATAAGTATAAGTAGGTATCTTAGTACTTGTACGTACTATAATACCTAGCGATTCACACAACTGTCGAACATCTTTGGCCAGCTGTGGTGAAACTGTGCAATATTCTATATTTGATTTAGGCGAGCAGTGACCATCGGTATCTAATAATCCTTGTAATAATGCAATACGCTGCTCTATTGATCCATACAAGTACTCACTAGGTATAAATTTGTTTTCTGATCGGCTGCCGCCCAATCCCAACAAATTAAGTTTGGTTCTGATGTGATTGCTTCTCCAAGTTTTACCAGTTATGACGTATTTGCATAATTTCATCGATTTATGTTTTTTGAATACGACATCATGATCTTCACAAACTTCGTTAAAGTGATCAACCAGTTCCAAGTCATTCGTAGAAAAGGAAGTATACGATTGGGATATGCAGCCGTCACCAATAAGTAAGCCCAATGTGTACGGATCAATGATAAATTTTTTCTTTGGAAATTCGACAGGTTTAGTGGTTTGCACGAACCACTTATAATCACCCCGTGTGTTTAATACGCCGGCTGTCATTATATCTTTCAGTTCCTTGGTTTGTTCCTTGCCATCTGCTGTCTTCACAGTCCAAAGATGTTCAGCACAAGATCGAACTTTGGCACCGTCGGAAAATGTAATTTCATAGATGTCTTTTACGCCCTGTGGATAAATACCTATAACATTGGTGAGTTTACCATCAGCACCATATATGCTGTCGCCAACTTGTAAATCGCCAAATAACACTTTACCTGATTCACACCATACAATTGAATCTAATGGCTGGGCCTTGCCGATCTGACGGGGCGCAAGAAAAACGTTAAATCTATAGTCTTGATAATCTCGTAGTACATCCTCCTGATAATCTCGTAGTACAATTTTTTGTATTCCATCATCAGTCATCGAATAACAGAAAGTATTAGCGAAATAAATAATATCTGTCGAACACTTTTTTAATATATCAATTTCTTCTGATATATATTCAAATGTAATATTTGCAGCACGCCACTCAGGTTTACCATCCCAGAATGGAGTTTCTTTAGTCTTAAATCCATTATCCAAACGAAATAGTATATCGTTAACTCGCTCAGTTGTCCAACTATTAATTGCTAGTTCTTGATTCATTTTTGTTAGTTTATTTATATATATATATTTTAAAAACCGGTATGTATATAAAGTAAATACAATGAAAAACCAATGAGGAAATTAAACCATAAAGAGTTCATAAACCGAGCAATTCTGATACACAATGATAATTATGATTACATGTCCGTTGTTTTTAAAAATACAACAACCAAAGTTGATATTATTTGTAAAGTGCACGGAATTTTTTCACAGACACCAAAATTACATTTGAACGGCGCAGGCTGTCCAAAATGTGGACGGGCTAGGACCATAAAAGGTGTGTCAAAAACAACTGATTACTTCAAGGAGAAGGCTTTACTTGTACACGGTGATTTATATGATTATTCTAAATCTGTATATATAGGTGCACAGAAGATGATTACTATAATATGTAAGGATCACGGTGAATTTGAACAGTGTCCTAATGCACACACAAATGGTGCTGGGTGTCCTAAATGTACAGGAACTTGTAAACTAACGACTGAAACTTTCATCGAACACGCACAAAAAATACACGGTGATTTATATGATTACAGTAAAGTAGATTATGTAGGTGCACATAAAAGGGTAACTATAATATGTAAAACACATGGTGAGTTCCGGCAAAATCATGTATCACACGGATCAGGCAGTGGATGTCCTAAGTGTGCACATACTAACGTGCCAGATACAGAGGAATACATCAAACTATTCAAGGAAGTGCATGGCAATACGTACGATTACATGAAGACTGTTTACGTACACAGCAAGAAGAAATTGATTATCACTTGTAAAAAGAATAAACACGGGGATTTTTTACAGTTACCCAATAATCATCTACGCGGGCAAGGTTGTCCAATATGTAGGAGGTCACATGGTGAAACGAAGATTGCTAATTTTCTGAATGATAATAATATTAGATTTATTGAGCAGTACAAATTTAGTGGTTGCCGAAGAAAACGAACATTACCTTTTGATTTTTACATACCGGATCATCAATGTTGTATTGAATTTGATGGAAAACAGCATAAGAAGTCATATAAGTTTTTTGGTGGTGACGACCGATTTAAAGTACAACAAGAAAATGATAAAATTAAATCTAAGTTCTGTCGAGAAAATAATATACAATTAATTAGAATAACAGGGCTCAGTATAAATTGGGATGATATTTTAAAAATGATTTTGTCTGTTTAGAAATGTTCATCAAGATCACCATATATTTCATCAGAATCATCAGAATCATCAGAATCTAATTTTTTTTTCAGTATACCTGACACAGTATTTTCAGGCCTGTTGCGTACATCTGTAAGTCTTGGCACTGACTCCGTAATCTCTTCTGTAGCGTTAGCCTTTATCGTCTTTTGTAGGTTGGCCATTAGCATCTTAGTGCCCCTGGTCTTGAATGATCCGTCCAGTATGGTAACGTCCTCTGATGTAGCATCAACTGTACGGTCCTCGGCCTCTACTGCTTCGTGGTCATTCTTGATTTTCTTGTATCCCTCTTCCATCGTGACGAATAGTGCCTGCTGGTGTTTTATCATGTTCATCATGTTGCTGTTTAGCATTGATATTGCCTCAAAGTTTCTAGGGTGAGTATTGCCCATGTCGATCTCCTCGAGCAACTTTATCACTGCGTGTTGTGAGGTCTCTATCGCGAACATCATGTTGGATAGACTCATCTCGTCAACCCTCTTCTTGTACTTGACGTATTCGTTCTTCTTTATTATCTTGCTGCCGAGATAGAAGTCCATCAGCGACTTAAGCGTCCTCTTGGCATCGGTCATCGCCTCCTTACGCTTGACATGAAAATCCATCGGAACCGAGAATGGGTGCTGGAGCTTGTCGCCTAGGTCTGTTCCTCCATCAATGGCAACGCCGTTCTGCTGTTGACGTTCTACCGGCTGCGATGCGTTTGCCGCTGTAGCTGGCGATTTCGCGTCAACCATTGGATCGTCTCCCAATAGGCTCTCAAGGTTCTGTCTTATCTCTTCTTGTAAATCTTTTTCTGACTGCTTAGCCATAACAATTTAATTTAGTTAATCATATTATATACCTCAATATGAAAAAAATATGAATACCTGATACACGAGAACCAGAACGAAACAATTTTCAAAATATTTATATAAAAAATAGTTATAGTCAATATAGGCTATATGAAACCTAAATGAAACGAATATTATGGTTACTTACTACAATGAAAAGGATATAATATCCTTCGGAAACTATGTACTCTCTGATGAGAGAAAACAGAACAAAATCAATTCACGCGATGAGGCGATAAAACAAGGCGGATCCCCGCTATCAATAGAAGAAATGTTGGAACAGGTCAGTCACGCTGACATAGAAAACTGGAAATTCAATGAATCCCTCAAAAAATCAAAAAACTTTCTTAAGACACTTGGTGTTGATATGAACAAGGTTCTATTCTGCACCGAACCACAATTTTATCTTAACAATGTTACTGGTCAGATATTACAAGATGCTGATCAGGCATCTGTTAAATTCATACAAGTCAGCGCATGGCGGAATTTATCTACTACGCGTGTTAAAGAATTGTGCGATACGCACGCCTGGTGTATATTCTATATTACAGATGATTCCAGACTTATGACCAATGAGATGGGTATCATTGAGAATATCCGATGTGCGTTCATTGATGGACATGTTAACAAAGCACAAATCATGCTGCATGCCGATTTCATATATGCATTCCAAACTAATCCATTCGATGACAAACCAATACAAACATTAATCAACGAGTATTGTACAGTAATGGGATACAAAAGGTATAATAACGAGTTTGAAATAATTGCAGAGGGTACAATGATGCCGAAAGTTGAATTCAGAATACACGAAACAAAGCAGTAAAACAAAAGGGATACATCAGTATCCCTTTTTCTTTTTGTCCTCAAAATATTTAGTCCAGTGAGCGTGCTCCACACTAGTAAAATTCACAAAGAACGCATAGTCAGGAGCAAACGGCATGAACCTGAGCTTCATGCCTGCCTCTTCCAGAGTCTTGTTGTCCTTCTTGCTGTTACACTTGCCACAGCAAGTTGCGAGGTTCTCCCACGTATTCTTACCACCCTTAGATTTTGGCAAGACGTGGTCTAGTGTCAACTTCTTTGTAGAAGGACAGTACATGCACTGGTGTCCATCTCTCTTGTATATATTATGCCTGGTTAATGGCATCTGCTTCTTGTGAGGAACATACACCCACTTGGTGAGCCTGATTATGATAGGCCGCTTGTACGAGTTATACTCGCTCAACATAGGGTTACCCTCGTCGTGCGAAACGATAGTAGCCTTACCCTTAAAGACAAGGTTAAATGCCCGCACCTGAGTTGCAACATTCAACGGTATATCATCCGCGTTAAGTACTAAAGTTAAATTTTTCATAAGTCCTCCTTTTTATCCTCGGCGGGAAAGAACTTATGCCTTGAGATCCGCCTTGAATTTAATTCAAACGCGGTTTTTATTTTATTCCGCGCCTATAACATGTTAATTGATTTAGTTGATATGGTTTGCCCTGCCGCCAGATATGACGATTCACCGTACACGAATGTACGATCGCAATCTGATCCTGCCGAACTAACCGTATGTAAACTGTAACACATCATAATCTATTTATCCTTTTTTTATAATTTGTTTCGTAAAAAATAGAAAAACTTACCGTGGAAATTAAATCTACTTATGTGTATAATTATGAACTAGAAAAAAATATAGAAAAAAAGAAAGCGTGCTTGACAAATGGATATAATTTTATATTTATAATTGATAAGCAATATGATGAATTTAAAAAATTATTAAAATAAAGTAGCAGGAAACCCCTTCTCTAATTTGTCCACATATTTTTTTAAAATATCACCATGACATATTTTATTAGGTTTGCACCAGCATCCAAGTGTTTTAAACTTAAGCTCATGTAAACTGTCCATGAGCTCTTGGTTGGACAACAGGTACGATTCGTACCTAACTATAGACTCCTTCCTGGTGGATGTCTTAAACAACGCCATTGTGCCCATCTTGTGCGAGAACGGGTTGCCCCACTTTCCCTTTATCGGGTCGGGGTGTCTGCCGATGTATACGTCGAACGGATCTTTGTTAATGTTGACTACTTCACACATATTTATGAAAACTCTTCGCCTGTTTCCTTATAAGCCTTATTAATTATTTTAACTTTTAACCATGTACCGTCAGAAGCTCTCCGATCCTTATAAGGTCTAATTACAATACCTTCTTTAATATGTAATTCTTTACCAGAAACTGTTTCATTACCAAGTGCTAATTTTTTTAATTCCTGAATATTTTCGTATGGTCCGTCATATAAAATAGGTACCCAATGTTTCTGTAATTCATCTGTTAACTGATCATAAGGTATAGATTCGCCATTAAATACAACACCAAATATCTTCATTGTTGGTGCACTAAATCCATATTTTAAACTTTGACACGGTAATGCTTCACCAAATACTTGAACAACATAGCACCATTTGGAGAGACAATTATTTATAAGATTAATATTATCTTTTGTTACTCTATATGAAATTAAATCCCACAAATTAATATCATTAACAGCCCGCCAATAAAAATTAGTAGTAGATTCTGTCAAACATAATCCTGCAGCATTGTAATTTTTTGTAGATACCCATTTATGTACACTACCATTTTGATCTATCGCATAATATGCAACAATTTGCGAACCATGTAATTTACAAGTAATCACAACTCTTTCATTATCTACAAAATTTGAAGCATACACGCCAAACTGTTCTACATCATGATTTACAGAAAGGTTGTCGTAGGTAATAGGTTCTGCCAAACCATTCATCTCGACAGGAACCTCTGGGACGTACTTGGTTATACCTAGTGTTTTAGCAAGTTCATCGTCAGGTATCTCGTCAATGGTCTTACCACACTGTGCGACAATAAGGTGGGGAGGGATTATGATTCCACACGACAGCTCACCTCTTAATCTAACGGCATGAACCCTATTCTGATCTGGAACAGCAAGGTAATTCTTGTATTCCTTCTCTAGTTCACCAGTAAGCACAGATTTCTCCGGCGCGAATACGACTTCCTCCCCGCCCTCATACAGTCCTTTCTGCACGACGACCTGATACGTTCCTACCTTTCCCAACTGCAGACGTTCTGCGTCTGGGTGATCGAATACTTCGATCTTTGTTTTTATTACATTCCAATTACTCATATTTCATAATTTTTAAATAATTTTTTAACGTCGTAACCTCTACTATCTAATTCTTCATCTAACATACTGAGAACAATCATAGCTTTGGCCTTTGTCTCATTATCTTTTGCACATTTTTTCTTTTCTTGCATCACTTTATGAAACTTCTTCAGTTCAATAATTGATAAGTCTTTCGGTTCCATATATCAATAATTTATAGTTTTATAAAAATTTCCATTTATGTGCTCTACGTACTCTATCGGTATATCATGATCCCTTGCACAGCTCAGCTCGCATTTCACCCGGCTGACTTGTTCCATCCATCTTCACCACACGGATCCTGTCACACTTCACCAGGATGGACAGACAGAAATTGGTCCAGAACTCCCAGCTGCTGGACATCTCCTCGAACGTGAGGAGCATGTGTCCATACGTTATCGGTGATATTAATACCTCGCCGTTCTTAACGCACCGTGCACAATACTTCGATCGTCTCAAAGTTCGACTGAACAACAGCAGGATCAGTATGAGAGTAAGGACTCGCTATGTAAATAATTTCATTCATCTTGTTTCTTTTAAAGTGACTAGGTTGAACTCGAACCAACGTCTCCTGTAGCATTCACCGACAGACGCTCTAGCCGCTAAGCTACTTTGCCAATTTATCTATTAAAATTATCTATGCAAGATACCCAAATTACCGCGTAAAATATCCTTCAGCTTCGCATTTCTTCCATTGACGTGATCGACGACCAAATTGTCCTTCACCCGGTACGTACGGCGCTTATCACACCTCTGTCCATTTCCTATCTGATCTGCCCTCCCGTTGTTGAACTTAACCGAACTCGCCGCGTCGTGAATCTTTGACAGTTTGTCAGCCAAGCGTTCCCATGCAATAACCTCATTCTTCGCTCTATGCCTGGTCTCTTCCGATCTTACCATTATTCCGGACGGGTGGTGTGTCAACACCACACAAGTCTCTACCTTGTTGACGTTCTGACCGCCCTTGCCGCCTGAACGGCAGTACTTAGTCGAGACATCGTTAGGATCCAAAACGTACTCGCATACGGATGAGGGATCCATCACGGCCACGGTAATCGTGCTCGTCTGTAATCTTCCTTTCTTTTCTGTATCAGGGACTCTTTGCCAGCAATGAACGCCAGCTTCGTTAGAGAAGAACTCTTTAACGTTTGGTCCGGTCATTCATAGCGACACGAACCCATCTCTTCAGTGGTTTGTATCACAAATAAAGTTGTTTCTCGACGCAGCCTTCTGATAAATCCCGGCCATGTCCTCTACTAGCAGCTTGGCATCTTCTCCGCCTATCGCCGCTCTGATCTCTACTAAAATTTTCATAGCGTTACTGTTTTTTTTTGTTTAAAATAAGAGACTCCAGACGTATAGGTCATACCTTTCGGATTATCAGATCTTTGCCCTGTCTCTTTGAAAATTTTTCAGACTTTTTCAACCTTGCCTTTCAGTTTTTCATCTTTATTCATGTAGCTCGGTTTTATTATATATCTAAATAAAATAAAACCGAGCTACATGAATTGGAGCCCTCGACAGGAATCGAACCTGCGACATTCGGATTACGACACCGACGCTCTGCCAGCTGAGCTACAAGGGCAAAAACAGGAACGAAAAACTGCTTTTATAGTTGAGATAACGTTCGTATATATGTGCAAATACATATATTATTGTTCGTATATATGAACTCTCTACTCTTCCGTTAAAAGCGGAATGCCCGTCCACATGAGCTTCAAGCACATTTTAAAGAGGATTTCCTCTTGGTGCGCTCGACCGGGTTCGAACCGGTGACTCTCGCTTTAAAAGAGCGATACTCTACCAACTGAGTTACGAGCGCATAT
>Ga0100377_1002599_pt1 | contig 15012 bp, 15 predicted proteins | sample CryGeymeta201501_FD_83664 | JGI IMG/M metagenome (GOLD analysis project Ga0100377, IMG submission 83664) | Groundwater microbial communities from Crystal Geyser aquifers in Utah, USA - Crystal Geyser metaG 2015-01 | ecosystem: Environmental > Aquatic > Deep subsurface > Groundwater | place: USA... | reverse complement strand
CTCCATTTTTTATGGGAGTTCCATATCTTTTAGATGGTACAGGAATAAATGGCGAAATTCCAAAAGATGCTAATCCCATATATATTGGAACTTCATGATGAGGGACAAATAACTGAATAATAGTTTCTTTATTCAACTTGTGTTTAGCAACCATTTTTTGGACAAACGATACTGGATGGCTGGTTAGTAGTATAAATCTAAAATTTTCACTCCCCCAAAAATCTTCTGCTATTTTCAAAAATTCAAAGACTTCATCTTTTAAATAACTACCTTCAAATTTTCCAGCATAAACACCAACAATCTTATCTTTTAACTGATATTTTTCAATTAATTCTTGGTTTTTCGCCTTTTTAATATCAAATAAATCAAAATCAATGCAAGCAGGTTTTGCATAATAATTTACTAAATCAACATCAAACTTTTCTTTCACATAATCCTTCATAGAATCAACACAAGTAATCACTTTAGTTGCTCGCTTTAGCTGTTGTTTTTCTAACCAAAATAAAAGTTTAAACTTTAAGCTTTTTTTACTCCAGGTTTTACTCTCCAACATTGGTTCTGCATGAGGTTCATAACTATCAAGAATTAATTTTCTACCTGAAATCAAAGAAAGAATATAGCCTATTGCACCAGCAGGGGTGCACCATGTATGAATATAGTCTATTTTTTTGGTAAACGTAATCAGCAGAAGATATAAAAATATATAAACAAACTTTAGCATCATTAACAATCCAAAATTGGAATAAGAGAACCTTATTAAATGAATGTTTTCTTCTACAAATAATTTTTTTTCTTTATTCCATTCATTAACACTCATTTTATAATCATCTTGTGCTAATGTAACTAAGTATATTTTTTGGTCTTTAGTTAAATTTTTTCTAATTAACCTAAGATAAGGTATGGTGTAAGTCTGAATAAGTGCATCCTTAAAGCTCCAGTAGGTAATAACTAATATGTTGTTTTTCTTACTCATTTTCTATTAATAGCACAATTTATGTAGTGGATTACATAAAAGCAACAATTTTTATGTAATCCATTACATTTTTTAATTAGGTTAAAAAATCTTTTTTAATACATTAAATACTTGAGGTGGATAGTTAATGATGGATAATAAAATAAAATACATTCCTCTTAATTTATTGTTCCCGTTTTTCCACCAACTGCCTGCTAAAATAAGGTATAAATTTGAAAAACATTGTTGTTTAAACCAAAACGAATAAAAGTATCCTTTTTGAGCGGCTCTTTTATAAACTGCTATATGATCTCTTTCCATCACAGCAATGTTTCTACTCATGCTATTACCTATTTGACGATAATTCCAAAGAGCTTTGGGAACTCGTTTTCCGACATAATTTTTACATAATGTAAAACAAAAATCTTGGTCGGCAGCAGTAGAGAAAGCAGGGTCGAAACGAAGTCCATTGGCTAAACATTTTCTTTTGATAATAATATTACTACATGGAGCAGGAATAACCGTTGTTTCCCACAACAAGTATTGATTTAAATCTCCTGTATCAGTGCCTGGTGTGATATTATTTAAACTCTTTGAATTTTCATCCACTAAGTGCATGTCAGAGTAAACAAAATCTACTTCTTTTTGAGAAAGTAAGGCAATTTTATCCTCTAAATTAGTCAGCTCCCAAGTATCATCGGCATCTAAAAAAGCAATGTGTTCACCTTTGCATAATTCAATCCCACAATTTCTAGTATCAGAAACACCTGTATTTTTTTTATCAATAAAAGAAATTCGACTATCATTAGCAGCAAATTCTTTTATAGTATTCAGAGAATTATCTGTTGAACCATCATTCACAATTATCAATTCCCAGTTACCGTAAGTTTGATTAATGACAGAGCTTACTGTTTCTGAAATATACTTTTCAGCATTATAACAAGGCATTACTATAGATACAAGTCCATTCATTTTTAGTTAAATATCTTTTTAATCAATTTAAAGATAACTGGAGGATAAGTTATGATTGATTTTATAATGTAATGTATTCCTTTGCGTTTATTATCACCATCATTCCAAAAGCTTCCGGCAAGAATAAGATAAATATTGGAGATGCATTTTTGTTTAAATCCATATGATTTGAAAACATTCATATCTTCGAGTAACGAAATAACTGTTTTATAATCTTTTTCTAGTAAATTTAAACTTCTACTCATGCTGTCAGGTAAAATTCTATACTTTAATAATGGCGTATCAATGTATTTTCCCTTAAATTTACTTGAAAGTAAAATACAAAAAAACTGATCAGCTAAATTGGAAAGTTTTTTTTCGAACCTTATAGTTTTATCTTCAATACATTTTCTTCGAAGAACCAAATTACTACATGGTCCTGGTATAATTTCACTGTCTCCTTGCCAATATAAAAAATTTTCTAAAATATCAACATCTGTTCCTTTAGGAGCAATTGTTATCATATTTAATTTCTCATCAGTATTGTACATGTTGCTAAATATATAATCACTATCGTTATTATTTAATAAACTGTTGATTTTTAACTCAAGGTTGTTTTCATTCCAAACATCATCGGCATCTAAAAAAGCAATAAACTCTCCTTTTGATAGTGCTATTCCTTTATTTCTAGTATCAGAAACTCCAGTATTTTTTTTATCTATAAAAGAAATTCGATCATCGTTAGCTGCAAATTCTTTTATTATATTTAAAGAATTATCCGTTGAACCATCATTCACAATAATTAATTCCCAATTAGTGTAAGTTTGGTTAATAATAGACACTATTGTTTCTGCAATGTATTTTTCTGCATTGTAGCAAGGGATAACTATTGTAACAAGTCCATCCATATTATTTTTTGTTAAATAGAATTAACTTTTTTTAGTTTACCTCGATAATGGAAAATATTACCAAATGATGGAATCATCATCGATAATAAAATGGAACAAGAAGCAATTAAAAAATTCAAACTAGCTCCAATAGACTTTCCGAATGAAGATGGAAGAGGGAAATATTGTTCTACAATGATATATTCTTCTGTTTGTAATCTCATGATTAATACTTTTCGTAAAGTTTTATATAATTATTATACATTAAGTCAAAGTTATACATTTCAAGGGCTGTTTTTCGTCCTTTTTCCTTAAAATCAGCACCATGTTCTAAGGTATAATTAATTCCTTCTGCCATAGATGCAGCATCTTTATAATTTACTAAATATCCGTTTTGTTTATGTTGAATGGCATCCAAAGCTGAACCAGTAGGAGTAGAAACTACAGGTGCAGCATTCATCATGGCTTCTGGTATTACAAAGCCAAAAGGTTCGTAGTTAGCAGCATGTACATAAACATCTAATAGTACGTACAAAGAAGGAATATACTCTCTATCTACCCAACCTGTAAATACAATGTATTCAAGTATATTTAGTTTTTTAGCTAATTGCTGTAGTTCCTCTTTTTGACCTCCCTCACCCACAAATAGAAAAATGGCATTGGGGTATTTTTTTATAACTTTAGGAATTGCCTCTACAATATAGCGATAGCCTTTCCATTCGATTAAACGAGCTACCGTTCCAATAATTTTTTTGCCTCCTAATTGATATTTTTGAATTAATTCTTTTTTATGTTCTTCAGATTGTTTCGTAAATAACTCGGGAGGAATACCATGATGAATCATAGTGATTTTTTCTACTGGTGCATTTTCTTTTTCTATGATAAATTTTTCTGCTTCTTTAGATGGAGGAACAATATGTGTAGCATTTTTATTGTTAAATCTATCAGCAATCATCCATTTTGGGGCATAAAAATAATGAAAAGTGGTGTCAGCCTTAGTAATTACTCTTGTTTTAACTCTTGCTAGCTTTGCTGCAAATAAGGCTGGTAATGAATCATCAAATAAATGCGTATGTACCACATCTGGTTTTAATTTTTTAAATAAGCGGTACAATTGAAAAAAAGTACTCATCATTCCTCTTTTTCTTTTATGATGATTATACTTAAACCAATAACATTTCCATCCATATTTCCCTACATCTTCTATCATTTTTGGACGTTCTGTATAAAGCGTTACAAAAGAAAATTGATGTTCTTTTTGTTGTGTTGCTTTTTCTGCAAACCAATTAAAATAAGGAACACTAGACTCGTTGGATATGACAAATATTATATGCATTTTTAGGTAACTTTGTTAAAAATAAAGTTTTCTACATCAATAATTAATTTTGTATATGTAAATTGTTTAGCAAAGTTGATACGTTTAGAAATCATATCTTTGTTTTCAAATCCAGTTATCTTATTAATTTTATCAATAGCCTCATCAATGGTTTTATAGCTTATTAATAATTCTTCTTTATTAATCGCATCCAAAAATATTGGAGAGATTACTGGTTTTCCCATAGCTAAATATTGCAATGATTTGTGGTGATGAACAGCATTGCCATGTATTTCTAAATCCATTGGTACTAAACAAGCTTTTGAATAGTAAATATAATTTTTTAATCTTTTGAAGTGTTCTACACCATGTAGGATTAGATTTTTGTATTTTTTCTCATAAAAAATTGCTTGAAACAATTTATTGTCTTGCTTAAATAGTTTTCCAATAAACAAAAATCTCTCATTAGGGAACTCCCTTAGCATTTTATCAATTAAATTTATATCCAATCGATGGTCAATATTGCCAACGTATAAGAAATAATCTTTTTCATAAGGCACGCTATTATTAGATTCGAACTCTTCATCTGCGATACCATGAGATAGAACTAAATAATCACATTTAATTTTTATCTCTTTAATCAGTTCAGCAGAAGTTACAATTATATGACTGCAATTTTTTAGGAGCATGGATTCTCTATTAATTCGTTTAACATTACATTTATCTACTCTAAAAAAAATTATTTTACTTGGGTGAAATATTTTAGGATTAGAAAACCTGTATGGATCGAAAGTCCAAAAAATAACATTGGTAATTTTACGCTTTACTAACCATTTATTTATCATTTTAGAAATAGTGAAGTCATCAATTTTATAAATTATTTCCCAACGTGTGAAAGGTAGAATACTTCTATAATTAACAATTTGCAATGTTTTAGTATAGGATTCTGTTGTTACTCCAAAGTTCCATAAATTGCTAATCTTCCAATTAGAAGGTGGGTTTATAAAAAACACATTGTTTTTCTTAGACAATTCAAAAGCCCAATTATGTTTTGAATACCATATATCTCCCCAGGGTTCATGAGAAACAATAATAATATTTTGGTTTTCAAGTTTCATTTTATTAATAAAGATAATCAGTTTTTCTTTTAGATATTGTATTGATTCTTAGTGTAATTTTTACAAAATGTTTCCACTTATAATAAGAGGGCTTAATAAACCATCGATATAACATTAATGGGAAAACTGATAGCCCTATTTTTATATTCCCCCCCTTTCTTATCATTGAAAAAGAATACCATACTAAATTATATTTTCTTATACTATAAGCAATTACTTCAGGCAAACTATTTTCTTTATAAGGCAGTTTATGGTTAACCAATGCCTCTTTTTTAACTCTCTTAAAAAACAAAACATCCGACTGGTGATAAACCATATCTCCCTTAGCTAAATAGAAACAAAGCGTAGGGTAAATATTATTATAAGCACATTTTTGATTGAGCCACCACCAAACAGGAAACCTTACTTCTTTTATTTGCTCGGTTCTAAAAATACCATATCCGAATGCATCATTTGGATTTGTAATAAATTTTTTCAATCTTTGATTTGGCTTATCGGCATTATATTTAAAAAGTATTCCTTTATCCAATTGATTTCCCTCATCATTTATAAGACTATACTTACAAAATGCTCCAACTGCCTCTTTGTTTTGATTTAATAATGTTATTAATTTTTCAATAAACATTTTATCCCACAAATCATCATCAGCAGCCCACATAAAATAAGGTGTTGTTGCCTGAGAAAGTAAAAACTCCATATTTCTAGAAATCCCTAAGTTTTTAGGTTGCCTAATATATGTAATTCTATTATCCACAGCTGCATATCGTTCGCAAATTACTTGACTTCCATCAGAAGATCCATCATCTGAAATAATTAAATTAAACTCTTTAAACGATTGTTCTAAGATGCTTTTTAATGATTGTTCGATGAAAGCAATATCGTTAAAAACAGGCATACCTATTGTTATTTTTAAATTTTTATTTTTTATTTTCATGTATAGTTTTACGTCATTTTTTTATAGTTTTTCTGAATTTAAATCATACATAATCAGCTTAATAATTGAGGTAAATCGTTGATCTATTTATAATTTTCCGTTGAATCTTTGAACGTATTATTTTAAAAATATGTATTATAAATTTTGGCACTAGCAACCACCTTACATTGTTTCTTTTACTAAACCTTAAAAATAAATAATAAGATTGAATATATTTTTTTTTTATCAAGCTAATGGTCAAAAGATCTAAGAAATATTGAAAATTTGGTCTAAAAATCTGATGGTACTTATGTTTTGCTAATTCAAAATTAGACAATGCCTCAATAATAATCGCTGATGTATTTTCTTTATCACAAATATCAGTTTCAATTATGTGGCTGGTATTTAATTTCCAATATTCAAAATCATAAACCATTGATGCAAATCCGAAACCATATCCTCTTTTTAGTATTTGTACTGTTTTAAGTTGTTTAGCCCAATCTGATGTTAAAAGCCAAGAAATTCCACTACTACAACCTACTAAAAATGTACAATATTTCGATAATTCCACATTTTCTCTAAAAGTAAGAGACGAGCCATTGATTATTCGACTATTTGAATTACTAAAATTTATATGAGTTGAAATTATTACCACTAAAGAGTCTATTTTTTGAGTTAATATTTCGCTAATCGCTATAGCCATCTCCAAATTCATTGCCGATTGACCGCTACTTGGGCTACATTCGAAAATTAATTTATGTACATAGTTTTCTATATTATTATTATTAACAAATTTTTTTACATTCTCGATTTCAGCATCAAATAACCGAATAATAGGTTCGTCTGGCACGGTTATTTTGTTTGTATATAGATTAAATGTGGCAGAACGAGTTGTCTCATCATAAAACAAATAATAATTTGGTTTTATTTGTGTGTAAAATACCTTGTCAAATTTTTTACACTGTATTTTTTTTTTTAAATCATACCAAATGTTTCCAGCCAAAGAGTCCTTTTCATTATGTTCAATTTCCCAAATATTATCTACATAAGGGTTGTTTATAATCACCTGTTTACACTTTGAGCTTATAGCCCATGTAAGATGACAATTTGGATAATCATTTTTAATTTGCCTAGCTAATGTTGTAACCATTAGACAGTCACCATTTGAAACTAAATGTGCTATAAGAATGTTTTCAACCATTTTTTTTGATCAAACTATTTTTAAAGCTATTGTTAATTTCATCGATACACTTATTACGCTCTAGATTTAATATCGCAAGCATTTTTACAATATTGTCTTTTTCATCTATTGGAACATTTTCTATATCATAACCTTTTTCTACCTCATGCCAAAGCTTACAATTTACTTCTGCCAACTGAGAAAATAATTCACCAATACTACCTTTAATTTCATTAATTTCATTCCCCTCTTTTTTAAACACTTTGTTAGAAGCAAAAGTGATTCTTTCTAAAGGAATTTTCCCTTTTAATGCATCACTAATATACTCATCTATCTCTTCTTGCAACTGTATTGATTGATTATTCAAACTTAACATCCTTTCAGGATTATTTTCTGTGTGGTATTGTTTAAGTTTGACAATTGTTAATTTGTCGCAAAGCATTCCTAATGTTTCTGCCATAAGTTTTTTATTTTTTATTGACCATCATTTTTGCTAAATTAATAATATCAATCTCTGTAGAATAGCCGATATTAAATAATTTTATAGGGTTTGATACTAGTATGTTATATTCAGCAATATAGTCGTTTTTTTCAATTACAAAATCCTTCCAATTTTTATTAATAATAAAGAAACAATTTTTTATCCATTCTTCAATAGAATATGCTTGTCCATTTCCAATAACTGATTCGAATAAATTTTCTTGATTTACGAGTAACCAAATAGCACGCATCATGTCTCCCGCAAAATTGAACTCCTTTTTTACATTAATATTTCCAATTTCTATCTTTTCGGCACTTCCATTGGCAATTCTTTTTACTGCCATCACAATTTTTTGGTTCAAATGTCTTTCTGTTCTTAATGGGCTATCGTGATTAAAAAAATAGCCTACATATACATTTAATCCCAATGTTCTGAAATACCTTGCCGCATAAACGCTTTGGATTCTTGCAACAGAATAAGCGTCTCTTGCTTCAAATTCATCATTCTCAGCTATTGGTTTTCCTATATTTTTAAATTGCAACCCACTGCCAGAAATAAATACCTTTGTTTTAGGAGAAAATTTATACACATTTTCTAATATATTTAATGTTCCAGTGGCTATGGTTTCGTGGTTTTCAAACAAAGCATTGTGGTTTGTTGTTGAGTTTGCTGCTAAATGAAAAACATAATCAGGTTGTTGAGTCTTTATTAATTTTTGAACTAAATTATAGTCAGCAACACTTCCTTTTATCCATTTTCCATCACTTCTAGAAACTCCAATCACCTCAACACCTTCTTTTTTTAGAATTTCATTGAGATAAAATCCATCTTGACCATTTATTCCAAAGATAATTGCTTTCATTTTTTGCTAATTGTATTAAACCATTTTTCATTTACAAAAATGGTATTGATATAGGTATCTGCATAAACTAAATAGCCTTTAGACAACATTAAATCTTCAATCATACGTTCTTTAGGTTTAATGTGTGTTTCTGAAAAAGCACATGTTTCAGCACAAATTACAGGAATGGGATATTTGTTATAATCTAAACTCTTTAAAACTTCATAATCCAATCCTTCAATATCTATAGATAAAAAATCGGGAAATGTTTTAAAATTAGTTTCGATTATTTCGTTGATGGTTTTTAAAGAAACTTTTTCTACTCTACTGATTTTATATGGGCTGTTTTTTTCACGATAAAGTGCTTCCTCTTTTACAAACGTATTGTATCCTTGTAATTCAAAAACATAAAAATCGGCTTCTATTTCTTCTCCAGAAGAAATACCAACATTAATTACTTTATCTTCGGGTCGATGTGTTTTTATAAATTCTATTTGTGTTTTATCGGCTTCCACTAAAACGCCCCTTCCTCCATTTTTATAAAATCGATACGTATTAGAACCATTTTTAGGATGACAAACACCTAATTCTAAAAAACTTGGTTGATAAATGGCAAGTTGGTTAAAAAGAAAACTAACACACCCATCTTCACCAGCTTGGCTATAAGTAACATTTTCAAAAGGTGGAGGTACAATTTTATACACCCAGTTCTTTATAAAATCTTTCAGTTTAATTAACATCTCTATACAATTTCAATTTCTGGTAATGGAAAAATAAATTTACCGCCATTTTCTAAAAAAAGTTGTTCTCTTTCTAAAATTGAGTTTTTAAAATGCCATGGCAATACTAAATAATAGTCAGGCTTCATAGCTATTGCTTCTTTCTCAGAAATTATGGGAATGTTAGTTCCTGGCGTAAAACAGCCAAATTTTTGCTCGTTTACTTCTGCAATGTAAGGTATCTGTTTGGTAGTAAAACCACAGAATTGAAGTAATACATTTCCTTTTGTTGATGCACCATATCCAAAAACCTTTTTTCCATCATTTACCAAAGCATTAATTAATTCAGTTAAGTTCTTTCTGTGTTTATAAACACGTTCTTCAAAATCTCTATAAGGTTTTGGTGTGTCTAATCCCATGTCATCTTCTTGTGCTAACATCCAATTAATTATTGGTGTATTGGATTTAATGTTAGCCTCTTTTTTGCAAGCTGTAACCGCAAAACTACCACCATTTATGGCATTCATCTGCACATCAACTACACGCATATTGCAACTTTCTAATAGATTTTTAACCACCTTAAAAGAATAAAACTCTAAATGTTCATGACAAATAGTATCATAAGAATTTGTTCTAAGCATGGAAGGCATATAACTTTGTTCGAAATGCCAAACACCTTCATTATCGATGCATTCATAAATATCTTGAACAAATTGTTTAGGATTTTCCAAATCGTAAAACATTGCTATAGAGGTAATAATTTTAGCCTTTTCATTTGGAAATTCTTTTCTGAAGACTTCTTTGTTAAAGAAATTAGGAATCAGTTTTATATCTTCATTGTAGTATTCTTTAAACTTTAAACCCGTTGGGTCAATTCCTGCTTTTTTACATTTGCTTTTATATGCTTTCAGTGAAGTTGCATCATTACTTCCAATATCAATTACCAAATCGTTTTCTGATAATGCAATTGCTTTTTCTAAAGAATGAATTTTATTCGTGAGATGTTTTACCATACTAGCATTTAAACCAGAACGATAACCGTAGTTGTCGCCATACATTTCATCCAAACTATAGGATTGTTTTAGTTGGAGTAAGCCACTATCAGGACACCACAGCAACTCTAATGGTCCTTTTGTGATTTCTTCTTTGATTGATGCTGGAAAAACTCCTGTTAAATACTGCTCACCAAGAGATAAAACTTCAATTAAGTTTTTACTTCCTGATATTCTGCATTTATTTATTTCTTTATATGATTTCTCATGTGTCATTTTGGTAGTATTAAATAATTTTGACCATTTATAACTCTTTCAAATTTATAGTTTATTTCATTGACAAAGTCAACATATTCTTGAAAGTTTAAATTCAATTCTTCTTCAAAAAGATACTCATACTCGAAAATTATCGGCATTTGGTGTTTTTTTATGGTTTCTATTGCTCCTTTTAATGCAAATAAATCACCTCCTTGCACATCAATTTTTATAAAAGAAATGTCTCCTTTAATATCTAAGCTGTCAATTGTTAATGTGTTCACAGGTCGCCCATTTTTTTGGTTTGAGTAATCCAACCCATAAGAGCCGTAAGTTTCGAATCTTTCAAAATCTTGTGTAGGAAAATAAAGTGTTTCATTGAGTTTATCATGCACTGCACCAAAGTGAGGTATAATATTCTCTTTTTTATTTGCACTTATATTTTTTTCGAGAATACTAAATATAAAATCATCTGCATCAAAAGCGTGTACTATTCCTTGCTCACCTGTTATGTTTGAAAATAAAATTGCCATTTGCCCAAAATTAGACCCAACATCAAGAACAGTACTTCCTTTTCTTATATACTTAGTAGCTATTTCAACTATTGGTTTATCAAAAACCTCGTCATTAATAATAGCTTTTTTAATGACATCGTTATAGGCATGCGTTGGTAAATAATAATTACCAGTTTTTGTGGTATAGTAAGATAATTCCTTGCTGAGAATTGTTTTTTTTATGGATGAATTCTTGACAATAGAGTAACCCAATTTATTTATTGTTTTCAGTAATATCTGTTTTATCATAATTAATTAATGATTTTGTTTTCAATTTTATAATTTGCAAATACACTACCATAACTACCTTCTGGATAAGCGTTAAATGGAGAGCCATTATCAATAATGGTGAAGTCATAAAAACCATCTTGTAAATCCTGCATTTCGACACCTCTGTGATTTAAGCACATTAACCACGAATAGGAACCAGGAGTTAATAATCCAGTTTGTAATGAGATTTTTAATGTGTAAATATTATCCTTCTTTTCAAAAAGGGACAGTGGCTCGTGAATTGTAAAAACACGACTTTTCATTCTATCATATAAACTAATAGCAATCTCTATTGAAGGATTAAAATTTGGAATGAAAGCAGTTATATTTAAACTAATCTTTTCATCATGTTTAAATTCTTTTGAAATTTCTTTTGCCTCATTTAGCATGGAGAATGAGGTAAAATGATTTTTATTTTTCCACTCGGAAATGTTCTGTCTATCTATAATCAATTCAGTACTTGAAGCATTAATGTAGCTATTTATTACAGAATTTATTTCGCCATTATTTTTTACCTTCCCACTTTCAATTAAAAGTCCATGAGTGCATAATTGAGCAACAGCACCTAAATTATGACTGACGAACAATACCGTCCTGCCCTCATTAGAACTTACATCTTTCATCTTACCCAAACATTTCTTTTGAAATTCGGCATCACCAACTGCCAGCACCTCATCTACAATTAAAATTTCTGGCTCTAAATGAGCGGCTACTGCAAAAGCCAATCGAACGTACATGCCAGAACTATATCTTTTTACAGGGGTATCTATAAATTTTTCAATCCCACTAAAAGCAACTATTTCATCAAATTTTAATTTCACCTCTGCACGTGTCATTCCTAATATTGTTCCATTCAAATAAATGTTTTCTCTGCCTGTTAGCTCGGGATGAAATCCTGTTCCTACTTCTAATAAAGAAGAAACTCTACCGTTTAATTCAAAACCACCTTTCGTTGGAGCAGTTATTCTGCTTAAAATTTTTAACAAGGTACTTTTTCCTGCTCCATTTCTTCCTATTATTCCAACAGCTTCGCCTTTGTTAATGGTAAAATTAATATCTTGTAATGCCCAAAAAGTATCTTTCTCTTTTTTGGAAGATGAAAATAAATTAGATAGTGTTTCACGTAAATTACCTGACTTACCACTTCCCAGTTGGTAGCCTTTCCATAAATTTTCCACTATAATTGCCTTTTCACTCATTTCATTAAATAATATCCGCCATTACACGCTCAATTTTTCTAAAATAATATATCCCACTAATAAACAAAATAAAAACAATACTAATTGAGACCCAAAAATAACCATTAGGAGCAACACCTCCTAACAAGCACCAACGAAACCCTTCAATTATTCCCGCCATAGGGTTTAAATAAAATAAAAAAGAAGCCCAAGAAGGTAAATTATTTACTACCACATCTGTTGGATAAGCAACAGGCGTAATATATAAACCAAACTGCACGAAAAAAGGAATAATATATTGAAAATCTCTATAACGAATAGTTAATGCACTTAACCAAATACCAACTGCCAAAGAAGAAATAAGTGTGAGAATTAAAAAAATAGGTAAAAAAACAATGTTGGAAGAAGGAATGATTCCATAATAAAAGAATAAACCAATTAATAATAAAATAGCTACTCCAAAATCAACAAACCCAACAACTGCCTTAGATAAAGGAATTACCAACCTAGGAAAATAAATTTTTTTTACCATTTCTTGAGCCCCTATAACTGACCCTCCAGATTGAGTAAGTACAAAAGAAAAGTAAGTCCAAAGTGACACTCCAATTATGGCAAAAACTGGATAAGGAATACCTCCTGTGTCAACTTTAACAAATCTTCCAAAAACAACAGAAATAATAAGTAGAGTAGAAAGAGGTTGGATAAAAGCCCATAACAATCCTAAAAATGTTTGAGCATAACGAACCCTTAAATCTCTATAAGCTAACACCCAAAATAAATCCTTATATCTAAAGAGTTCTTTTAGATTTAACTTCAATGTTGAATCAGAAGCATCAACCTTAATGGTATAGTTAGTTTTAGAATTCACTCAGCCAATTTATAACAAATTTCCTTTATTTAATACAAATCTACAAATTTAAAAATGAACTATTCCCTATTCTTTTTAATGCTACTTTTTTAAAATCTTTAGTTTTAAAGATGAAAGAAACAATTGTTAGTAATTTTACCTCCTATTAAATAATTTTACGACTTCATAAACACTAAATATGCCATCAATAAAATACCAACAATGTAACAGATGTGTAATGGATACTTCCGACCCTGAAATTACATTTGATGAAAATGGCTATTGTATTCATTGCATCAATTATTTTGAAAACCTTTCTAAACTTACTTACCAAGGCAAAACAAGTGATAAACAGTTGGCTGAAATTGTGCAAAAGATTAAAGCTTCTGGTAAAAACAAAAAGTATGACTGTATTATTGGTGTTAGTGGAGGAATTGATAGCAGCTATGTGGCTTATTTGACCAAAAAATTAGGGTTGAAACCATTGGCTGTTCATCTCGATAATGGATGGAATTCGGAATTAGCAGTAAATAACATAGAAAAAATATTAAATCAGTTAGGGATTGATTTATATACCTATGTATTAGATTGGGAAGAATTTAAAGACTTACAATTATCATTTTTAAAAGCATCTACGCCAGAAATAGAAACTCCAACAGATATGGCTATTCCTGCTGTTTTGCACAAATTGGCAGCAAAACATAACGTGAAATATATTATTAGCGGAGGAAATTATGCAACGGAAGGTATTTTACCTAAAAGCTGGCATTACGACAGGAAAGATGATAAATTTTTGAAAGCTATTCAAAAACAATTTGGCACAAAAAAACTTTCTACCTTCCCTACTTTCGGATTTATTAAAGAAATTTACTATAAGTTCTTTAAAGGAATTCGTTTTGTCTATATATTAAACTATACTCCTTTTTCTAAAAAAGATGCTATGGAATTATTAGAAAAAGAATTGAACTGGAAATATTACGGAGGTAAACATTATGAATCTAGTTATACAAAATTGGTACAATCTTACATTTTACCTGAAAAATTTAATATCGATTATAGAAGATCTACCTTTTCTACACAAATTTGTGCGGGAGAAATTTTAAGAGATGAAGCTGTAGATGGCTTAAAAGAAAAACCCTACGTCAATATTAATATTGAAGAAGAAACTGCATATTTGTGTAAAAAATTAGAAATTTCTATTGAAGAGTTTAATTCAATAATGAGTAGCCCTCCCAAGTCTTATAAAGATTATCCGAATGATCAAAGGTTACTTGAATTTCTATATAAAACATACCATAAACTTTTTAAATGAAGAAATAAAACTCTTTGATTTGTTTATTTTTGTACCACTTAAAAAAACATAAATGAAAACATCATTAGTTACCGGAGGAGCAGGATTTATTGGAGCTCACGTTACCAATCATTTACTAAAATTAGGACACAAAGTAATTGTGTTAGACGATTTAAGTGGAGGGTTTCAGGATTATGTTAATGAAAATGCAATTTTTATTAAAGGTTCTGTTACTGATGAAAAATTAGTTCAGCAACTATTTGTAGAT
>Ga0100377_1002589_pt1 | contig 15038 bp, 13 predicted proteins | sample CryGeymeta201501_FD_83664 | JGI IMG/M metagenome (GOLD analysis project Ga0100377, IMG submission 83664) | Groundwater microbial communities from Crystal Geyser aquifers in Utah, USA - Crystal Geyser metaG 2015-01 | ecosystem: Environmental > Aquatic > Deep subsurface > Groundwater | place: USA... | reverse complement strand
GCACCCGGGCAAACCCAAGATGCAGATCCCCGCAGTCCAGATACCGGTAAATCACGTCCCTGACATAGGGCCTGAAAAACCCGTATTGACGCTCATAGCGATCGTCCCATACCATTTCCAGGTCTTCGAAATGGTTAGTATCGTTCAAGAGTGTTGGCACGTTGTTTCATGCCAGGGGTTAAAGCCCGATCGAAATTCTCGAAAATCATTACGAGGTACGTCGCGAGCGTGTGCTACCATGGGCTCCGAACATTCCCCACCAGCGCCTCATTTTACCATGTAGCGTAATTCAATCCAACTTTTGGGACATAAATTCAGAAACGGGGGAGTTGGTAGTTTGCAAACACTTAGAAGTCAAGCGCAAGGCCTGTTAATGGAAACACAAAGGGATAGGTATGTCCAAACGCAGGGCAAAATAGAACGACCGTGCTTGTTTTGGCCGGATTGAGCCTGATTAGACAGCCGACGCTGAGTTGTTCGCGGCTGGCCGGGCCGCTTTTGACCCAGCTTAGCTTAGGGCACTCTCTTGCACATAACCAATCGCGGATTTTGGGTTTAAGGCTAAACCTTGTATTTTCCGAAATCATCCGGAGAGAGCTTTTCCAGGTATTCGGCCCACTTTTTCCCCTCTTCGCTTTTGTCCAAGGCTTCCGCTTCTGAAAACCCCTTTTTCGATTTCTCGATCACCTGATCGTCCACGTAGATGGGAGCCTTGAAACGGAGCGCTACCGCAATGGCATCGCTGGGCCGAGCATCCATGACGAACGTCTTTTCCGGAGAAGTGAAATAGATCTTGGCAAAAAAAGTATTATCCTTCAGGTCGCAAACCTCCACCTTCGATACCTCGATATTCTGGACCTCAAGGACATTCTTAAAAAGATCGTGGGTCATAGGTCTTTCAAAATGGATGTTCTGCAAAACCGACGCGATGGCCGTGGCTTCCAAAAGACCGATCCAGATGGGAATCGCCTGGTCGTCCTCCTGGGATTTCAATATCAGGATGGGCGTATTGGTCGAGGGATCCAGCGTCAAACCCGCTATATTCACTTTATGCAACATGAGTGCTTTCTCCTTATTTCTTCAAACCGGCCGGGTCGGCATTCCGGCGCTTCCCCCACGAGGGAGTTCGCAAAGGCTTGCTTTATATGGACACGAACCAGTGCGCCCGGATAGACAACATCCTGGAAAGGCGATCCTCCTTTCACCCTGAAGTTGACGATTTTATTACCCAAGGTTCGGCCGGTCCATTGGATCCCTTCCGGCCCACTCGAATCGGTCTGTTTTTGCGTCTTCTTGCTCAGACCATCCACGAGAACCTCCTGAAAGGTTCCCACGAGGGCCCGGTATTTTTTCAGGGTAACATCCCGCTGGAATTTGAAAAGCGTTTTGACCCGTTCTGTCTTGATGCTCTCCGGAACCTTTTCCATCAACCCGGCAGCCCGGGTGCCTTTTCTGTCTGAATACTTGAAAGCAAACAGGCTGTCAAACTCCACCACCGCCATCATACTGAGGGTTTCCTGAAAATCGTCTTCGCTTTCCCCTGGAAAACCGACGATGAAGTCTGTGGTTATGGAGATATCCGGGCAGACCAATCTCAGGGCCTTGACCCGGTCAATATAGTGTGCCCGGGTATACCGGCGATGCATCCTCGACAAAACACGATCCGAGCCGCTCTGTACCGGAAGATGGATATGCCGGCACAATTTGTCCAACCGACCGAAGGCGGCAACCAAATCATCGGAAAGGTCCTTGGGGTGTGAGGTTGTAAAGCGGATCCGCTCCAATCCCTCGATTGTATTAATTCTGGCGAGCAACTCCGAAAATGAAGAAATTCCTTCCTTTTTACCATAGCTGTTGACATTTTGCCCCAAAAGGGTGACTTCGCGAACACCTGCAGCCACCAGATCCTGTATTTCAGATATGATTTCCTCCGGATCCCTGCTCCTCTCCCGACCCCGGACAAAAGGGACGACGCAATAGGCGCAAAAATTGTCGCATCCTTGCATGATGGTGACGAAACGGGAAACACCAGGGGCCTTATCTGCCGTCTTTTGGGAGAAAAAAGTCCGTATTTCTTCAATGCTCTCGCCGACATCCACGTCCACAATACGACGCCGGTTCCTGTGAATCTCCTCGATGATCTTCGGAAGCCGCCCGTAAGAATGGGTCCCCAAAACCAGATCCACATGGGCCGTTCTTTCGAAGATTCGGTCCGCTTCCTGCTGGGCAACGCACCCGCATGCAGCGATGATGAGATCGGGGTTCCTTTTCTTTAAAGCCGCCAGCCTTCCTAAAAAACTAAAGACTTTCTGCTCTGCCTTTTCCCGGATGGCGCAGGTGTTGAGAAATATCAAATCGGCGCCTTCGGGAAAAGGGATCTGGCGATACCCGCATCTCTGCATCAACGCCGAGATCCTTTCGGAATCATGGACGTTCATCTGGCATCCGATGGTGTTGATGTAAAACCGTTTTTCTCTCATAATCAATAGTAATTTCGGATTGAAGACTTTTCAACAAGTCTGCCGCCTCCTGCTCGCATCCCGGGGAAACATGGAGGCAGACGATGCCACGAATCGGATCGAGTGTTCGCATCATCGCGATTCCGTCGTAGCCCTCCAGAATGAACTTAAACAATGCCATTTCATGAGGCTTGATGCGCAATCGCCATAGAACGCTTCTCAATGAGAAGACTCCTTTTGATTTCAGAGGCTACCATCACCCGGATCTTAATTTCAATACCTTTCTCTAATCCCGATGCACGGAGTTCTCCCTTGTGCGGATGATCGATATCCGGTATAGGACCTGCATGGATAAACTGTGGGAAATCCACCGACCCCAACCTGATCTCGTTGAACAAGTGGCCCGGGACCTGCGGATCGACCCGATTGTGGCTTTGCTCCTGGTCAATCGCGGCATATCCAATCCTGCCGATGCCGAAAACTTCTTGTCCCCGAGCCTGAATCACCTGCGGTCTCCTTTTACCCTCAAGGATGTTACACAAGCCGCCGACCGCATCATCCGTGCCCTTATAAACAGGGGAAAAATCTTGATATTTGGAGACTACGATGTGGATGGTGTCACGGCCGCCGCCGTGATTTATGATTTTTTGAAACCGCTTCAAGCCGATATCTCCGTTTATTTTCCTCACCGAACCCGGGAAGGATATGGCCTCCGACCCGAACATGTCCTGCGGCACATCGCACCGGGTAAGTTCGACCTGGTTATCACTGTCGATTGCGGATCCGGAAGCCACGAGGCCGTAACAGCCGCCTCTCGTGTCGGCATCGATACCATCATTACCGATCATCATCGAATCGATTCGTCTCTTCCAAATGCTGCTGCGGTGGTCAACCCCAATCGCCCGGATTGCCCTTCGGGTTTCGGATACCTCGCAGGAGTCGGGGTAGCCTACTTTCTCGTCATCGTTTTAAGGAAACGTCTCCGGGAAATCGGTTATTGGAAACAACAACCCGAACCCAATCTGAGGGAACTTTGCGATCTCGTGGCGCTGGGAACCGTGGCGGATATGGTGCCTATGGTCCTGGAAAACCGAATTCTGACAAAAGAAGGCTTGGGCCTGATTCAGGCGGGTCGACGCATCTCCATCCGCGCCCTGGCAGAATCGTCGGGCATCGGGCTTGAATCCATCGATGCGGAAGCCGTCGCCTTTCGGCTGTCGCCCCGGATCAATGCTGCCGGCCGCATCGATCATGCCGGACTGGCTTTTGATTTGCTGCAGGAAACGGGACTTCGTGCGGCGAGGGAAAAGGCAGAACGCCTCAATGCGATGAATGCAGACAGACAGCGTATAGAAAAACAGATTGTTGACGATATCGACCGGCAACTCCAAGCGCGACCCGAGATGCTGAAAAACCGAACCCTCGTGCTTTCCGGGCCAAACTGGCACGAAGGGATTCTCGGCATTGCGGCTTCCAAGGTAGTGGAAAAGTACCATCGGATGGCCGTCCTAATTTCAACCCGGGATGGAATAGGCAAAGGTTCGGCCCGAGGGGTTGCGGGCCTGGACCTTTTCGGGTTTCTGTGCCAGTGCAAAGGATACCTCGAAGATTTCGGCGGCCATCAAACCGCTGCAGGGCTAAAGGTCCGGACGGCAAATATCGACACTTTCACTGAGATTTTCGAAGAAACCGTGCGGCGGCAAAGTCGCCCAGAGGATTTCATCCCCAGAATCTTCGTAGACTGCGAACTTGGTTTCGATCAGATCAATTCCGATCTCATCGATGCCCTGGAAGGGCTCAAACCCCACGGCGTGGGGAATCCTGCACCTTTGTTCCTGGCCCGAAACGTCCGGGTGCTTTCCTCCCGGTTGGTGGGTGAAACCCACCGGAAGATGCGACTCGCCCAATTTACAGGCGGCCGGAATTGCACCCTTGAAGCGATACAGTTTCATATCGATCCGGAAGCGCCCCAGAAAACAACCTTTTCACGGATGGCTTACCGCCTTACATGGAACCATTGGAATGGGAGAAAAACAGCCCAAGCCATTGTCGAGGAAACGAACTGATCGATCCCGCATTAAGGCTTCGTAAACCCAATGACCGCAGGACAGGCGGATGACATGCGGCCGAGTTTTCATCCACGGCTTATTAACGCGCCTGTCGAAGATCCCGGCCTTTTTATCCCCTTTTTATTTCAAAAGCGGGCATTTCTTTTCGATCTGGGGGATCTTTCATCCCTCTCTTCGAGAGATCTTCTCAAAATCAGCCATGTTTTCGTCACCCATGCCCATATGGATCATTTCATCGGGTTCGATCGGCTGCTGCGCCTTTTCCTGGGAAGATCCAAGACCTTGAATCTATTCGGTCCAAAAGGATTTTTACGCCATGTGAAAGGAAAGCTTTCCGGGTACTCCTGGGACCTGGTGAAAAATTACGAAAATCCATTGGTTTTGAAGGTGACGGAAGTCACCGAGGCGCATCTAGTCACCCGCGAGTTTGCCTGCCGGGACGGATTTCTTCCGGGGAAACCCCGTTCCCGCCCTTTTTCCGAGACACTGCTGGAAGAACCCCCTCTTACCGTCTCCACATCCATCTTTGACCACAGCATCCCCTGCCTTGGTTTTTCCATGAAGGAACGTTTCCATGTCAACGTGAAAAAGGATGCGGTGCGCGCCATGGGCCTGGATATCGGTCCGTGGCTGAGGGAATTCAAAGAATCCTTGTTCGCATCCAAAGAACCATCGACGTTTTTGACGATTCAAAGGGGGCAAAAAACCCTCAGGATTCGTTTAGGAGATTTGGCGGACCAGATCGCGATGATCACACCGGGACAAAAGATCACTTATATAACCGACATCGGATTTTCTTTGCTCAACGAGGCAAAGGCCGTCACCCTGGCGATGGATTCGGACCACCTTTTTATCGAGGCCTCTTTTTTGGAAAAGGAAAAATGTATCGCTTTCCAAAAGCACCACCTTACCGCCTCACAAGCCGGGACAATCGCAGGAAAGGCCCGGGTCAAGCAATTTACCCTCTTTCATTTTTCTCCCCGATACACGGAAGAAATCCATGATTTCGAAAAAGAGGCAAAAAAAGCCTATCAGGATTCCCTGGCTTCACGAACCCGTATCCCGCAAGATTGAATGTTTTTGCTTGAAATGGGATTGTTTTCCTTTTATGATACGCCCTAAAAAATGGCGGGGGATTAAACCTTTCGCTGGAAAAGGACATCAGAATGTCGAAGGTATTCCGGAAAAGTACGCGTGAAGCGAGCATTTTATCCAAAATCGAATCCTCCAAGGAACATGCCCGGAGAATGGCCATCAACGGAGTGAAGGACTGCACCGAATCGTTGAGCAATGCCATTGCCATGAAGCTAGTGGAAACCGGTTTGGTGGAAACGACCAGTAAAAACAGCCTCGAGGAACAGATCAAAGGATCCCTTACCAAATTGACGCGGGCTGAAGACTTTGACGTCGATTACCAAGTCGCCCCTTTTCGCAACATGGTTCCGCAGCCCCATGTGGTGAGCATGTACTTGACGGCCTTTGTCCTCGAGCATCTGATCAATCACAAGGATATCGTGGACATATTCGGGGAGGACATTGAAATTTACTCCTGCATCAATCAGCAGGTGGTTAAATTTTTATCCCGAGAAAAACTGCCCGATGAATTCACTTAGATGCTTTTTTCAGAATGTCGTTCCATCCTACCGGGATGCGGACAATATTTCCTTGCTTGTTTTTGAATAGAAGGTATTCGTTTTCAATCCCGAAAAGCAGCAGATCCCGGGTAATCTCGACATCCTGACGGCAGTATTTCAGAATGTCCTGTACCCGCCCTTCCTTCCACCATGTTAAAGCTTGCAACCCATCCGCACTTTTGCTTTTCCCCAATGTGATCTTCGCCAGATGATTCAGGGAGAGCCGGTATCCGAGGCAATGATGGATCTCTTCCAAAATATCTAGCGTCGGAAGTGTTTCAAAGTCGAAATCCGAATATCCCCTTAAAACACCATAATCGAAGCGCTTGATATTGAAGCCCACCACAAGCTCCAGGCGTTTGAGCCTTTCGATGAGCGCCGGAACTTCATTTTCCCGATAGGGGATATAGGCGTCCTCTTTGGAATCGAAAAGAACGACACAGCTGATCCGCATGAGATCCATTCGATGCCATCCACCCACGTCGTCCGCCGAAAGCTGGGTCTCCAGATCCAACACTCCGTAGTACACGGGAGATGCCGGTTTTGTGACACGAATGCGATCATGATCTTCACCGATTTGAGGTTTCACCTTGTTAACGTCCGGCACGGCTGTTGAGGAACGGATCGCATCCAGGATGAAAAGGGCCCCGGCCTTGTCGATGGGTCGGTTCCCGGATCCGCACTTGGGAGAATGAACACAAGAAGGACACCCGATTTCACAGGGGCATGTGGCGATGACCTTATGGGTGAGTCTCAGCAGCTCCTCGGCCCGGATGAAGGCTTGACGGGTGAGACCCGCACCGCCTGGAACCCCGTCGTAAATAAACACAGCCGGCCCTTTCACCTGGGGATGAAACGGCATGGCGATGCCTCCCAGGTCGTTTCGATCCGTCATCACGAGCAGGGGGAAAATACCGATACCGGCGTGCTCAATAGCATGGATTCCCCCCATGAAGTGCAAAAATGCTTGGTCGGTCTTAATCTGCACTTCTGGAGGAATCCGATACCACAATCCTTCAGTCTCGAAGATGAGGGGAGGCAAGTCCAATGGTACAATGCTGATTCTTTTTCCACCGTGGATCCGCCATTTTTCGTACCCTGTGACCTGGTCGGTCACCTTCAAGCGTCCGGAGTAGACACGAGTACCCCATACCGGTTTTTCTTCAAAAATATCCAAAATCTCGGTGTCTTTATGGCCCCGGACCCGGGTGTAATAATCGACTTTGGCCGAAACGGCATGGGCGGTCCTTGTGGAAAGGTCCAGCCTTTTTATCAGGAAAGACTCCCCCCGGTGGAGATAGACCGCCCCCGTGTGGGTCTCTTTGAATGCCCGAAAACCATCAACCTCTCCGATTGTTGCGCCGGTTTCCCCTGAAATGACGAAGCGATCCCCTGCCCCCCGGAGATCCACTTCCCGGTGGGGATACCGACTTTTGGAGTAAAGTACTTTTCCATCTGAGCTGCGCAACAACTCCCCAATTTCTTCAAGGCTGGCCGCCGCATATTGAACCGATTTTTCAGATAAAAAGGGTTCTTCCAACTTCAAGGGAAGTTCCGCCGCTGCACAAATCAAATGCTTGGATAAAATGGCCGGATTGTAAGGGTTGATGACTGCGGCCTCCGGTTCCCGGTTCACAAAATCTTCCGGGTTCCTCATGAAATACTGATCCAGGGCATCCTCACCGGCAACCAGGATCATGGCACTGTCCTGACCGGTTCGACCCACTCTTCCGCCCCGCTGCCATGTAGCGATAACGGAACCCGGATAACCCACCAGGATGCACAAATCCAGGTTCCCGATGTCAATCCCCAGTTCCAGTGCGCTGGTGGACACCACCGCCAAAAGGTCGCCTGTGGAAAGCCGGTGCTCGATATCCCGGCGTTCCTCCGGCAAAAACCCGGCACGGTATGCGCTGATTTTCTCCGAATATGGACCGGCCTTGGTGGATGCCCAGAGGGCGATGAGCTCGGTGAGCTTCCGGGACTGGGTGTAAACGATCGTCCTGAGGCCGCGGCCGAGAGCGGCTTTCAGAAGCAAGATGGCCATCTGGGCTGCGCTTTCCGTGGGGTTGATAAACAGGAGGTGTCGTTTTCCTCGTCCCGCACCGCTTTCAGTGATGGGCTCAGCCTGGACCCCGGAAAGTTGACCGGAAAGCTGAGAAGGATTGGAGATCGTTGCGGAACTGAACAAATAGGACGGGGAAACCCCGTAGTGGGCGCATACCCGGTTAAGCCGCCGGAAAACCTGTGCCATATGGGATCCCATAATCCCCCGATACGTATGCACCTCATCCACCACCACGATCTCGAGGTGCCTTAAAAACCCTGCCCATTTTGGATGGTATGGAAGGATGGAAAGATGCAACATCTCCGGATTCGTCAACAGGATGTTGGGAGGACGCTCCCGGATTTTTTTGCGCTGCCATGCCGTCGTATCCCCGTCATAGATGGCCGCCGTGGGAAGGATTCCCTCGAGATGGCTGGTCATCTCTTGAAAAACCCGCAATTGATCCTGGGCTAAAGCTTTGAGTGGAAAGAGGTACAGGGCCCTGAATTGCGGGTTTTGAAAAAATTTTTCCAAGACGGGGAGTGTGTAGACCAATGTTTTTCCGCTGGCGGTAGGTGTTGCGATCACAACGGACCGGTTCGATCGGAGGTAGTCCATTGCCTGAGCCTGATGGGAATAAAGACGTGCAATGCCCGTCTTTTCCAGTACACGGTTAATGGAATCCGGCCATGCTTTTTTGGACCGGGTCCAACAGGGTGTTATCGCCGGAAAGATCTTATGATAAACTGTCTGTCCCGCAAGCCGTGGAGAGGATTTCAACGAATGAACGTATTCGTCAATAAGTGAACTGCGGCTTTCATTCATGCAAATATCTTGAAATTACAGATTGTTGTTATTGAGTTGAGTTTAAAGTGGTTTTGTTATATGAATATATCAAAGGATGCAAGTGCGCTCTCATAAACTTCATAATACCTTTTTCCAGAATTCGGAGATAATGACGGTATTCCTAATGATTCTAAAGAGTAATCATCTGGAGAAAATTCGCTGCAACCGGGGAATGTCATCCCCAATGCTTCGCCGGAGTCATGAAACCCTTTCCCGTAAAAGCAGCACCGGGTACTTCTATGGCGCGGCAGCGGAGCGATAATGATCCTGCAAATCATTATTCTCGTGGTTTTGATTCTTTTTTCCGGCTTTTTCTCTTCGGCAGAAACCGCTTTTTTTTCCATCAGTCGCACCCGGGCACGACATCTGGCAAAAAATGAGGGGCCGCCCTTTGAACTGATCTGGAAAATGAAGGAAAACCCGCACAGACTCTTGAGCACCGTCCTTGTGGGAAATAACCTGGTCAACATTTCAGCCGCTGCCTTGGCCACATCCATCACCATGGAGGTCTTTTCCAACTACGCCGTGAGTGCGGCCACCGGTATCATGACGCTTTTGATTCTGGTCTTCGGCGAGGTACTTCCAAAATCCATTGCTACTCGAAACAACGTTCTCATCGCCCGGCTGACGATCTACCCTATCTACGGGCTTTCTCTCCTCTTTTACCCGATTTTGCTATTTTTAGATTTCATCCCCAAACTCACCGGAAAAATGACCAAATCGCCCGGCCTCACGGAAGAGGAGCTCATCACATTTGTTGAAGCCGTAGAAGAGGAGGGTCGAATCAAGGAAGAGGAAAAAGAGCTGATCCATAACATTTTTGAACTCGACGACACCAATGCCTCGGAAATCATGACGCCTAGGGCCGACATGTTCGTCATCGAGGCGGATAAGCCGCTTGAGTTGGAAAAAATACTCCAGTCCGGATACACCCGTATTCCGGTCATTGAAGGGTCCATCGATCAAGTGATCGGAATTCTCAATATCAAGGATCTGTTCCTGTACCAGGCCCGCTGTGATGCGTCCATCGACATCCGAAAAATCATGAGGGCTCCCTACTTTGTCCCTGAGCATAAAAAGCTGGATCGATTGTTGCAGCAGTTCCGGAAGCGCAAAGACCATATGGCCATCGTCGTGGATGAATATGGCGGGGTGGCTGGGCTAGTTACGTTGGAAGACGCCCTTGAGGAGCTCGTGGGAGAAATCAGCGATGAGACAGACGTTGAAGATACGCATGTCCTGAAGCTTAGTGAAAACGAATGGATCGTCAAGGGAAAAACCGAGGTGGACGAAGTCAATGATGCGGTCGGCATGAAAATCCCCGACTCCAGCGAATATGACACCTTCTCCGGGTTCATCCTAGATCTGACCGGCAGAATACCCAAAGAAAAAGAAGAGATCGTGTTCAACGAATACCGCATCATCGTCAGAAAAATGGCCGGTAATCGGATCAAGGAACTCGGCGTTAAAAAGACGATTGAAAAACAAGCCTCGCTCATTCAAAATGGAATGGAAACGGCCCCTCGTGTTGGGTAATACACAAGCGCAATGGTTATTAAAGCTCTTTTATTTCGCAAGGTTCATCGTGTCGCCGGGTGAGTTACAGGCAGTTGCTCACGTCGGGCACGGGAGGAATGCAAGCGATGCAACTGACCGATCTATTGCCCCTGGGAAAGTGGGTTGAAATCGAAAAAGAGATCCACCGACGCTCGGGTTTGGACGCCTCGGTTTTCGATACAAAGGGATACCGCATCACCGGTTATCAAAAATGGGCGAATCGCTTTTGTCCGGCCATAAAGGCCAATGACAAGGGCCAAAGTTACATTTGCGCGGTAGCGAACATGAACGTGGCTTCCCAAGCCCAACAGACCCGAAAACCGGTCGTCGAAGAATGCGATGCCGGCCTGGTCAAAGCTTGTGTCCCCATCATCGTCAGAGATGAGTATATCGGCACCCTGTGCGGATGCGGGAGGATCCGGGATGGCGGCGAAGTGGAAATCTTTCTGGTCAATAAGATTACCGGAATCGACGAACAAGTCCTTGAAACGCTCATCGAAGATGTCCCCAGTATTTCAACCGAAGAGATCCAAAAAATCGTATTATACATGTCGAATGTTATTGATGAAGCCGTAGACAGCTATGAAAATCAGGGGACAAAAAAGGAAAATGTCTCTTAACACATATCGCCTGATCGACTGATTGGATCATTTTTTCACAAGTCAAAGAACGGTTTGCGTTTGAGTAAGTTTTGAAAACGGATAATTCGAAATTCCGAAATCGAGTCAATCGCAGAGGAGAGCAAATCACATGAAGCTGTCGACTCGAAGCCGATATGGCGTCAGAATCCTTGTGGAACTTGCCCGACAGGCAGACGGCGGGCTAGTGAAAGTGGGAAAGATCTCCAATAATCAGAAGATCACCATCAAATACCTGGAACAGCTCATTCGACCCCTGAAGAAAGCCGGTTTGGTGCAAAGCTTTCGAGGGCCAAAAGGCGGTCATCAACTTGCCAAGAAGCCCGAGGAGATTATGTTGGGTCAGGTAGTTCGAATCCTTGAGGAGAAAAGCGACCTGCTGGATTGTATCCTCAAACAGGAAACTTGTCCATTCTCTGAAAAATGCCAGGCTCGTTTGGCCTGGAAAAAAGCCTCGGACGCCCTGTACGAAAAATTAAATTCCATCTCCATCGCCGATCTGATCCAAGACGATGCCGCCGCCCCCTGCCCCTGATCCGATCCGGATTCCCAGAAGATCTTTTCAAAATAGGCCCTGTTGAATTCGCTTAAGTTCTTTCCATCGCTTTCATGGATGACGATTCCGTTGCGATCCAAAACCTGAAGATAAGATTGTTTCCTGATTTTATGCCTGCTGAGAATTTGCGTTAACACATTTTTCTCGATCTTTAAAAAGGATCGAAATTGAAAATTGACACCGGTTTCGGAATTGCATATAGAATGCAGAGTCGAAATGAATTCAATACCCTTTCAGGGTCCCTAGAGCCGGCGTTATGCAAAAATTGATCATTTCCGTAATCGGCTACGATCGGCCGGGTATCATCGCCGCCATCAGCCGTGTACTTTTCGAACAGGGATGCAACATTGAAAATGTCACCCAAACGATCCTGCAATCGCAGTTTGCCGGCGTCTTCATCGCTTCCATGCCCTCTGAATTCACGGTGGAAAGTATTTCCAGACAACTGGAAAAAGAGATGACCGTAATGGGTATGCAAGTGCATCTCATGCCGTTTTCCCTCCAACCGCCCTGTTTTCAAGGCACGAATAGTCAGCCCTTCGTGATCACCACTCAGGGCCCGGACCGGAAAGGTCTTGTAGCCGGAATCACTGAGGTCATCGCCCGGCATGGCGCCAACGTCACTAACCTCCAGGCTGTTTTTAAAGGGGGTGAAACTCCCGGTGACAACATCATGATCTACGAAGTGGACATCCCCGAATCCACAGACTGGCAGGCCTTCAATATGGATCTAAGAGAGCGTGCTTCCGAGTTGAATCTCCAGATCAGCATCCAGCACCGAAACATCTTTGAAGCCATTAACCGGATTTAGACGGGGAAAACCATGCTAAGCGACCGCGAAATCCTTTCCACCCTAGAGATGTTGAAAAACGAACATCTAGACGTGCGCACGGTGACTCTGGGTATCAACCTTTTCACTTGTGTATCCCATAGTCTGAAGCGACTGAGATCCAATATTCGTAAAAAAATATTCACCCATGCCAAAAATCTGGTTGCAACCTGTAACGCGATAGAGGACAAGTACGGCATCCCGGTGGTGAACAAAAGGATTGCCGTAAGCCCCATCGCAGCCGTCGGAGCCCCGTTTGCCGCCGATGAATTGGTTGAAGTCGCCAAAACCCTGGATGCGGCTGCCGTCGAGGTCGACGTTGATTTCATCGGCGGTTTCAGCGCGCTAGTGGAAAAAGGGCTGGCCTCAGGCGATCGCAGCCTCATTCATGCCATCCCCAAAGCGCTTTGTGAAACCGAGCGGGTATGTGCCTCCGTTAATGTGGCCTCCACCCGGGCGGGCATCAACATCGACGCCGTGCTGATGATGGGAAACGTGATCCGTAAAACTGCGGAATTGTCCTCCCATCGGGACGGTATCGGCTGCGCCAAGTTGTGCGTTTTTGCAAATATCCCTCAGGATATCCCCTTCATGGCCGGTGCGTATTTAGGCATCGGGGAAGCCGAGGCGGTCATTAATGTGGGGGTAAGCGGGCCGGGTGTGATTAAAAAGGCCATCGATCGCGCATTGGAATCGAATCCGCGTCTGGATTTGGGACAGCTTTCGGATCTGATTAAAAAAACCGCCTACAAGGTCACCCGGGTGGGGGAGCTTATCGGTCGGGAAGTCGCAGAAAAACTCGGGATTCCCTTCGGAGTGGTGGATCTTTCCCTGGCTCCGACACCCAATGTCGGCGACAGTGTCGGCGAAATTTTTCAGAGTCTGGGGCTCGCCGCCATCGGCGTTCCGGGAACCACGGCCGCCCTGGCTCTTGTGACCGACGCAGTCAAGAAGGGTGGGGCATTTGCCAGCTCCAAGGTCGGAGGATTGAGCGGCGCCTTCATTCCGGTCAGCGAGGATCTCAATATTGCCGAAGCAGCCGGTTCCGGCTTCCTGAATATCGAGAAGCTCGAGGCCATGACCAGCGTCTGCTCAGTGGGATTGGACATGATCGCCATCCCCGGGGATACGTCGGAAGCGTGTATCGCCGCCATCATCGCCGATGAAATGGCCATAGGCGTCATCAATAAAAAAACTACTGCCGCCAGGCTGATCCCGGTCCCAGGGAAAAAAGCCGGAGACCGTGCCTATTTCGGCGGTCTTTTGGGGGAGGCTGTCATCATTCCCATCAATAACTCCGGAATCCCCAATCGATTCATCCTTCGCGGAGGACTCATCCCAGCCCCTATCCACAGCTTAACCAATTGACGTAAAGGAATCCGACATGAACTATGACCATCTCATCGTTTCTGCAGAGGAAGATCATGTGGCCACCATCACCCTCAATCGTCCGGAACAATTGAACACCTTCAATACGGCGATGGCCATTGAACTGACTTCCGCCCTTGAAGCCCTCGATGCCGATGCCGATACGTGCATCATCATCATCAAAGGAGCCGGAAAAGCCTTTTGTGCCGGTATCGATGTCAAGGAACTTTCTGGAAAAACCACCCTTGAATATCGGGATTGGGTGGAACGAATGGAGAATCCGCTTCTAACCATCAGCCGCCTAAAGAAACCGGTCATCGCCCAGGTACATGGGGTCGCGGCGGCCAACGGTGCGGGCCTTGTGGCTGCTGCCGACCTGGCCACGGCCGCAGAAAACGCCCGAATGGGCTTGACCGCCATCAATGTGGGGCTCAACTGTGTTGGCCCGGTGCTCCCGGTCAGTCGTTCCGTCGGAAGAAAACGGTCCCTTGAAATGCTCTTTTCCGGGGATTTGATCCCGGCCCCGAAGGCTTTGGAGTGGGGCTTGATTAATCGGGTATTTCCAGCGGCCGATTTGGAGAAAGAAACCCGAAAATGGGCGAGAACACTGGCGGGAAAAAGCCCCATCGCCCTTCAGATCGCCAAGAAAGCCTTTTACACAGCCGAGGGTCTGGAGTATCGTAAAGCATTTGACTACATGAACGAGGCGTTTGCCCGATTATGTTCCACAGAGGATGCTAAAGAGGGCGTCAGCGCGTTTTTCGAAAAGCGACAACCCATCTGGAAATTTCGATAAGCGCTTCGGAAACCGGGAACGCTTAAAAGCCGATTCGTCAATATTGATGAAATCGTAAAAACTGAAAATTGGGATGGCAAAGTAAAAAGCTTCAGATGCAAGGCACGCAAATCCTGAGGAATGAGGCGTGCTTATAGGTACGCCGCAATGATTTACCCGGTTGAATCCTGCGAAGCAGGGCCGCAAAGCGGCATTCAACCGGGCAGGGGATGCAGCGCAACGCAGCAGATGGACTTTTT
>Ga0100377_1002577_pt1 | contig 15075 bp, 16 predicted proteins | sample CryGeymeta201501_FD_83664 | JGI IMG/M metagenome (GOLD analysis project Ga0100377, IMG submission 83664) | Groundwater microbial communities from Crystal Geyser aquifers in Utah, USA - Crystal Geyser metaG 2015-01 | ecosystem: Environmental > Aquatic > Deep subsurface > Groundwater | place: USA... | reverse complement strand
CTTTCTAAGCTGCCCGAGCGGCAGCGAACTATGGGTAAACTCTGGATTACTCCTGCATTATCAAGGCGATATTATGTTTTCATCGGTCTGGACTTTCGAGTTTTTGTGTATATGCAGCATATTGAAATTAAACGGCTTTTTGCTGGCATATGCCTTTGATGGTATCAAAGAGTGTGTCGGTGAGTTTCATATCGAAACACTTTTCAATCAAGTCGCTCCTGAAGTCTTTTGGATCTGATGAGCCATAAGAAAATGCCATTGGCATGATGATCGCGTCTTTGAACAGGTCTGCTACATCAAACACCAGTGCTCCTCGTCTTGTTTTGCCGTGAAGGACGGGGAACGCGTACGATATTCCCAGGGTTGTCAGGACGACAGCTGAATAGCCATATGCGATATAGTTTCCGTGGTCAATCAACCCATTGATGACATCGGATTTTGTCTCTCGTTTATTTGCGCCATCTTCTCTGATGAAATCTGATATCTTGAACTTTTTTGCAAGCGTCGCGTAGATGCCTTTAGCCCACTCCGCTTCCGCGGTGAGGAGGTTCATGGTATCTGGCGCGCTGTTGATCCTTTCGATAAATCGGTCACGCAGAGCTTGCGGCAATTCGATCCCGTATGCCGCCCACGCAGACGCGGCCCACTCAATGCGGATATTGAGGAACTGCTTGGCAGTCTCCAGTCGACGGCAGTCATCCGCCCACATGCCGTACCATTTCTGCATGAACTCCGTTGGACGATATTCGCTGACCGGCTCCACGAATACCATGGGCGACATCGAAAATAGTGGCGATCCACCGGTCCCGCAGAACCCTATCAAGACGCCTGACTCGGCGAGCATCCTGGCGGCGGCATCTGTGATCGAAGTCCCCTTTCCCAGTAAAACGAATGCCGTATTTTTATCCGGAATGTTAAAGATCAGATCGACATCTCCAGAACCTTTCGAGATGTACACAACACGCTGCCCATCAACACACACGCGTGCTTGTTGAAGATAGAAGGCATTTGCCCTGGCGGACATAAGCACCGCCATAGGCTTGAATTTCTTTGTCATCCGATATCCGGTACCGAGAAGTAATTCCGCTGCCGATCGAACAAGTCGCCTTTTGCAGCAAGGCCGTAGCTGCTTGGGTGGCAGTCGTCGTGCTGGGGTTTGGCATCCTCGATTGCAATTCGCAAGGGGAAGGTTTGCCCGCTGCTTGAACGCATCTCTAAATACGGACAGGTTCTTGCTTCATTGTTGAATCGCATTACTCCATCCGGATCCCTTTTTTTGGACTGAAGCCTGCGATATGCCTTCCACTTGCCGGAAAAATTCTCTGGCACGTCCTTTGGCATCCCAACCTTGGCGTGGTCTCGCATCACATGGTGTGATCTCACTTTGTCGATGAGCGCGTAGATGTCCGCAGGGGATCCTGCGAACACGCGGATGTGGCCTCCCATGGTGCGCGCCTTCCCGGCTCTCGCTTCCGGGAAGGCGACGGCGAATTTTCCTTCGCTACTGCCGAATGCGCCGTGCAGGACGTGCATGATCTTGGTAAGAACATCATGCTTCAAGATGCCGTCGCCAGGAGACAGTGCCTCAAAGTCAATGTAATGCTTCGGGATCACTTTGTGCCACCATCAGTGAGCAGATCGCCCTGCGCCGAATCTGGTGAGGAGGCTGAGTTTTTCTTTACCTTTTTTCCATCCGCATCTTTCTTGTTACTCTCGCTGTAGACCCCGCCGCGGATGATGGATGCGATCACGAACATCCCGTCCGGGGAGTTCACATCGATAGAGTCGAGCGCCAGAAAGAGCTTGAATGCTGATTTCGAGGCACCATTGCTTGCTTTGCGGAAGAAACGTTGCGCATCAAGCGAGGCGCCATTTGGCTCGATTGCAATGGGCATATTGTGATGCTCGAATTCCGAGTACCAGGTATCGAAGGTGCGCAGTGCATTCCCGATCTTTTGGTCGCGGATCGCGGCATAGCCGACGCAGTTGTCGCCCGGTTCTTTGCGCGCGCCGTATTTATATAGGGAGCGAGAAACCTCCTTCTTGTTGGAGTTGTCGCCAGGAATGTAATTTTGGCTCGGGTAGACTTCAATAGCACCCCGGACGCCAAAATCGATCTCCGCGCTGACATTGATGGTCGTTCCGACAGAAGATGTGGCAGTCAGGCTGCCGATAATTCGCTGTGCGATATTGAGCTCAGCATCCGAGAAGTTCTCGAACGAGTTCAGCGAATAAGACAGCGCATCGAACGAAACCGGTTCGCCGCCGTCAACGGAAACGAACACGGTGATGGATTCTGCGGAGAGCCTGTTTCGCCACAACCAGCGGCCATTCACGATATTGCGCACATAGCGCAGGGCGACCTCCTTCAGGCCGTCGGAACCTTTTGCCCGCGAGATGAACCTTTCAATGCTGTCACGAAAATCCTTAATGATCTCAGAGGACTCGTTTTTTGACGGCGCGCATGATGTGACCGCCTCTTCAATGGGCAGGAATCGCAGTGAGAAGCGCGCCAGCATGCGATCAGCATCATGCTCAAGGCGTGCCGTATCGATCTCTTGGATATTTGAAACGGAATCTTCGCCGGCGCCCTGATCCATTGGCTTATCGGCATCTTTTACGAGGTTTTGAGTTCCCCGGATGCCGTGTCGGATAACTTTGACTGGGGTTGGCTCTCGCTCGTCAGTGTAGATGTTTTCTAGGATCGCGTCAGTGATGACAATGGATCGCTTCATTGCGAATACGCCGGGAAGTTTCTTGAAGGTATTGAGAATGCTCATAATGTCCTCTCTGTGTGGGTATTGATTAGGATTGCGAGACAATGAATGCGCCATTTGTGGCTGCGTACTGCCAAAACGGGATTGTTTCGATACTGCGTGTGCTGACGTACTGAATAAGGCCGAGCAAAGGCTCCGCATAGCATGCGTGGGATGTGCGGCCATTGATCTCGACTGGCTCGCTGATCGGCAGGTAGCCCAGATTCATCGGGGCGAGCCATGGGATTGATTCGTCGTCTGACTTGTTGAGCCTGTGCTTATTGCGCAATGAAAGTTCGCTGATCAATTTATGCATCCGCTCCTGTGCAGGGACGGCCGCCAGGAGATCTGTCCTGTCTGTGATAAAAAACCCGCCCGGCATCCTGAGTTCAGATAGGTCTTTTTCAAGCCGGACCCCGCGGATGTCCTGGATCTGGCCGCCCGCAATCCTCATCTCTTCTGCGATCGCTTTCGCTGCCGACGTCAGGCTGCGAAGGTCGGTTTTAATGATCAGGGATGCCGCGGTATTGCATCTGGCAGTTGGCTGCAGACTGTGCGACAAATCGTCTTTAGGTGTCCGTATGGTCGAGGTTGCGTCCTGTCCCTTGTACTGCGCGAAGCCGAAGGATGAGTTCTCATATCGGTCGCCTAACATCTCTGTGTGATGATGGATGATCGACACCTGCACTTTCGCGGATTCGCGCAGAGCGAGATATCGCGGGAGTTCCAGGTCGTATTGCAAAAGCTTTGCGATAAAGGCTCGCGAAAACCCAAGATAGGCAACAGGCGATATGCCGCTGACGGCCAGGTAGTGCGATTGGGCATTTGCACCATGCACCGTGACTCGGTCCAGGATGATGTATGGCATTACAGGATCTCCTCAATGACAGCGCGGATCACGCGCGAATGATCATCGGCTGTGACGGGGGAGGGCTTTTGATCGCCGTCGACATGGACCGGCTTGTGCAGGAGGTCGAACACGTATTGGGCGTATTCGCACCGCCATTCCTTATTTCGAAGCTCGTGGCACACCAGGCCGGCGCTCAACACGGGGCATGACGGGGAGATGGGCAAAGCATCGCCATCGATCCCAAACGCTTCCGGGCTGTTCAAAATGAGTTGGCGCGCTTTTTGGCCGCGCTCGACGGACAGTCGGACCAGGCCGCGCACTCTCCTCTCGATTTGTTCGCTCAGGGATGCGTTGCGCTTGACTTCGATGATGTCCAGCAGAAACCTCCTTGCTGCGCGCCGATCTAGCGGTGATACGCCTACATGGAAGTATCTGGATGCGATCCTCATATCCATTGATTCCCGAGGGGGCGCAAAGAACATGACTTTGCGCATTTTGTAGATAAGCCCCCCGGCGTTCTGGCAGTTAGATCCGCCGACCATGATGGTTGCTGATTCGTATGGCGGGAGCCATGGCCGTTCATTGGGAGTGCCAACCTCCCTCACCTTATCCCAATGGATGCCCTCAAGATCAGCAAACAGGGCGGCAAATGGCGCGCTATGTAATGGAAGGAGTGGTACGTCCCCCATATTCTCGCCTACCATAAAGATCTGCTTAAGATTTGGATCCGAGGTGTCGCCGATCACGCCGGGATTCGCTTCGGACATCAATTTGACGATGGCATCCACCTCGTCTTGCGATGGAGGGTTTGAATACCTCTCCGTGAAGCCCAGCATTGCATCGTTGATTTGCTTCCAAGCGGCGCCGTCAGCTGCGCCTCTTGAGTAATCCATCATGAGTTCTGCAATCCCACGTGTCGACGCGCAAACAAATGGAATATCGACCGGATCGCGTGGTGGCAGGCGTACGCCGCCATACCCGGCTGTAGTATTTACCGCTTTCTTGGAGAAGTGGACCAGTCCATCGATCACATCTCTGTATTGGTCACTTGAATAGATTTCCCATACAGGTTTTTTGTCTTCCGCTTTCTTCTTTTTTGCATTCTTGCCCATAAGGAGCGCTCGCCTGTGTTGAGTTGCAATTTTGTGTATAATAGCAATATTCACAAAAAACACAACAGGCATGCATGTAACTTTCATATCGCTATGTGAGGCAAAGTCCATCGGCAGGACGCGTGCCGTTCTGGATCGCTATGCAATCAGAGCTGGCGTCGGGACATGGGTGTCGCCCATTACAAGTGAGGCGCTCAATGAGGTGAAAAAAGCCCTTTGTACTATCGCGACAAGACAGACCGCGGTCGCCTGTTACAAGAATGTCGGCGCTAGGAAGATGCGTCTTGCCTGGGTTGTTGGGAGTCGGAAAAAATTCGGTATCAATGGGGAGGTCCCGGTCGGCAGTCGTATTCATGGTGTGCGCAGCAAGGAGAGGACAAGGTTCTCTCTTGCTGTGGCGGCTGTGTCCTCGATATCGGGGCGTTTGCACGACATCGGGAAGGCAAATCTTGATTTTCAGAGGAAGTTGACTCCGCAGAACAATAAAAAGTGGGTGTCCGACCCCGTTCGCCACGACCTCGTCTCCGCTATCGTTGTGAAGCGGCTGATGGAAGGTATGTCCTGGGATGAGGCGTGGAAAGATTCGTACATATCAAAAAATGACAGGCTGGTCGGAAAATCGAAGTTCGGCATGTACCCGATGCTTGGGGTAAGTAAGCCTTCAGAGGCTGTGCTCTACTGCATCTTGACCCACCACAAAATGCTCGGAGACGGGTGTACGGCACACGATCATGTTCACTTTGGGGGTAAGCAGACCAGCGGGGAATTTTCCATTTCATCTGATTGTGATGCATCATCTGTTCGCAAGCTCACTGAAAGGCTTGTCGCAAAAATGATCCGAATGGATGAGGAAAATATCCTCCCCGCATCGTTTTGGTGTGGAGTCGCATATACCGCCCGTGCAGCCCTTGTTCTTGCAGACCATCACGTATCAGCCGACACATCATCCCCTTTTCTTGGAGATCCGCAGGGGCAGTTGTTTGCAAACACCAGTTTGTACAATGCGTCCCGCGGATACAACCAGACTTTGAAGTACCACCTTGCAAAGGTCGGCTGTGAGGCTGGCAAATTGGCGGATACGATGCTGAGCATGGAGTTGCCAGCCCTCAATGATGACGCTGTGGTGCGATTGCTGTCGCCGGCAAATAGCCGATTCGAATGGCAGAACAGAGCGGCGGCAGCGTTGACGCCCGGGGTCCCCGCGCTTGTGATGAACATTGCTGCCACAGGTGCCGGCAAGACCCGCATGAATGCGCGTGCAGCGGCCGTTCTTGCCGGGGATTCTCCGGTGCGTATAACTGCCGCATTGAATCTGCGATCCCTCACGTTACAAACCGGGATGTCGTACAGGGAGGATCTTGGGCTGGATGAGGAAGATCTCGCGGTCGTTGTTGGCAGTGCACTGGCGCTAAAGATGCAGGAATATGACGAAGACGCAGATCCGCAAGACATGGATATTGTGCGAGTCGAAGAGCAGCTTCTGACTGATGCGCTGGACACATCCATTTTGCCAGAGTCTCTCGTGCGGGCGATTGGTGGCAGCAAATCCAAGGGATCAGTTGTCATGGCACCATTCCTTGTTTCGACGACCGATTACATCATCGCTGCAGGCGATCCGCGACTGCAGGCAGCTCATGCAGTCGCGTTGACGCGGCTAATGCATAGCGACCTGATCTTGGATGAGGTGGATGGCTACGATCCCCCTGCGCTCGCTGCCGTTCTTCGCCTGGTTAAACTGTCGGCAATGTTTGGCAGAAATGTGGTTGTTTCATCAGGCACCCTGCCTCCTGTCATTGCAAAGAGAGTGTATGAGAGTTATGCGTCTGGCTTTGAGTGTTTCATGGAAGCCGGCGGCGCGCAGGAGTTTCATGCTGTTGTGATTGATAATCTATCTCCACCATCCGTCATTACGTCCGATTTTGAGGCTGAATACAAGGCTCATGTGCTGGAGATGCTCAGACTATCTTCTGCGGGGAAGGTCACGAAGAAAGCCAGGATCGCACATCTTTCGCGCAAAACTCCGGGCGATCTGACGAGACTGATCATGGAAGAGGTTGGCAAGTTGCACGCCGAACATAGGTGGGGGCCAAACATATCGCTTGGTTTGATCAGGGTGGCGAATATCAAGGAGGCAATCCCTTTGGCAAGGTCGCTATCCGGCACCCCAGGCAACCTTGTGTGCTGCTACCACTCTAGGCATCTTGCGATCCAGCGGTTCTGGATCGAGCATAGGCTGAAAAAGATCCTCACGAGGAAAGCAGATTCATCTGCACCCCTTAAGGACGAGGATATCGATCGGGCGATATCTGCTGCCAATGGAGGTGACGTAAGGGTGATTGTCGTTGCGACGCCCGTTGAAGAAGTCGGGCAAGACCATGATTTTGACTGGGCAATCATCGAGCCTTCCAGTGCGCAATCCATTGTGCAAACGGCTGGTCGGGTGAATAGACATCGGCTTATTGAGGTCGTTGCGCCCAATATATCCATCCTTCAATACAACTTCAAGGAAGTGAGTGGGGGTCACAAGGAGGTGTTCAGCAAGCCGGGCTGCGAGTCTGATGGATCTCATTTTGACCATGACGTGCAGGTTTTGATCTCGGAGGCGCATGTCCTGGAAAGACTGGATGCCAGCCTTCGCTTCAGATCTGACATCCACAAGTTCTCTTCCTGCGATGATCTGTCCATTGAGCGGATGCTAGGCGGTTATGTAGACCCATTTATTGGAGTGTCTCCTGAAGCGCGCCGGAGTAACGAGACGTCCTTTTATAGAGAGGCTTGCCTTCGCGACATAAGGGGGAAAGACGATTTTTTTTGTACTGCGGATGGTAAGTGGTATCAGCGTTTTTTGAACGAAAAGCCAGCATTGCGTAGCGGCGTGTTCTCGATCGATATTGGGAGGTCGCTGTTCAGTCTGTCTCTTGAAGAGATGTCTGAATTGGCGAGAGATGTGGGGGTGGATGCGGATGTCGCGATGTCGATCCAAGTGGGTGCCGGAGATCGGCGGTATCTTCTGTCGGAATTTGGCCTTGAAGCGACTGGCAAGGCCATATCTTAGCTGTCCATCGCTCCGAATTGCAGCCACTCGCAAGAAATGTTATAATTGTTATAACATTAAGCGAGGTTCAGCATGACACAGAAGACGACAATCAGAAAAATAGGCAACTCTTTCGGTGTGATCATCCCGAAGGGCTTGCTGGATGAGCGTGGCCTGTCCGTCGGCGATGGGCTTGATATCTGCCAGGATGGCATCCTCTTCCCGGACTCGAACGTCCACCAGTCACTTGACGAGCTGCGTCGCCAGATCTCGATCGAGATTATCTCGCGCTTCAAGTTCGATGAGATCAGGAGGCATTCATTATGCAATCTTGTGCGGTGGGAAGAGAATGGCGTATGGGGGCGTCCCTACGAAGAGTGGCGCAACATCTTGAAGAATGACGATGATGAACGTCTGATGTATATGATGGTCAGTACGGAAGATTACCCGGTCCAGATGCGTCAGTCGTCCCCGTTTGTCGGGCTGATCCCTAAGGATGTGCTGCAGCGACTTAAAAGGGGCATTCCATGAAGATGGTGCACTTGGAGCATGTTCTGCGCGTGGCAGGTTTCATTGTTGGCGACGATCAGTTCATTATCGTTGGCAGCCAATCCCTTCATGGGATGTATCCGGACATGCCGGATGAATTCCTGCTTTCGTTTGAGGTCGATCTGATCGTTAAGAACAGGCCGGCTAGGACCGAGGTGCTCAATACGATCGGGCAAGACTCGGATTTCCATGAGATGTATGGCTACTACGCCGACCCTGTCGATGAGAATACATCTCGCCTCCCAAAGGGCTGGAAGGGGCGCCTGGTCAATCTTAAAACATCGGGAGCTGCCAATGGCGTCTCTGGCCTTTGCCTTGATCCACATGATCTCGCGATCTCCAAGCTGTATGCCAGGCGCGAAAAAGACATCATATTCACTCGCGAGATGGTAAGGCGCGGCTATGTCTATCGAGAGAGGCTTATCTCCCTTGCTAACCAGACGCGCCTTACCGATGGTGAGCGAGATCATGTGTTGCAGTATATCGAGAGTGATTTCCAATGGGCGGAAGCACATCCGCTCGCGGTCGATCCCGGGCTGCCGATCGATGGCGTTGGGGCCCCAGCGCCTCGTTAATCGTCTCACCAATCATCCCATCTTTGGCTGGTAAGTTGCGGTATTTGGCTTATAATCGTCTCACTAATCGTCTCACTAATCGTCTCGGGCGTAATAAATGAACAAGCCATCCTCAATCAAAGACTCCATTTTCAGCTTCATAGTTGGCGGATCAAAGCCCGTATCGCGCAGAGATATCTGTGGCGAATTCAATATGTCTGATGCGAGCGCGGCAAGATACATTTCGGATCTGGTTGACGATGGCGTCATCCAGCGCGTTGGCGACGGACGCTCCACCGCATATGTAGGCGATGCAGCGGATAGTTATCTTGCCACAAGGGGTGATATAAAGGAGATTGAGTACGATTTCGATCGCATTCGCCAATATACGCAGAAGTCCTCTTTCTTCACCCGTGCCCAAATGGGTGATCTTGAGCGTTTTGGCGCCCTGCCTGCGAACGTCACTCATGACGACTACCTGACATCTGTGCATAAGCGCCTATTGATCGAGGCGAGCTGGGCGTCATCTGTCCTTGAGGGTAATACCTACTCACTTATTGACACTCAGGAGCTTTTTGAGCGCGGTATCGAGATGCCTGGAGCAAAGCAAGAAGAGACGCAGATGCTGTTGAATCACAAGCATGCGATCGAGTACATATTGGAGAACATCAAGGATATCAATATCTCCAGAATGGACATCATCAACATCCAGGCTCTGCTTTCTGAGGGGCTGATGAAAGACCCTGCAGATGTAGGTCGCGTCCGCATGAAGGCGGTCGGCATTGGGCAATCTGCATATCGACCTATCGATGTTCCAACCATCCTTTCCGAGGAATTCGATGTTTTGATCAGCGAGGCAAATGGCATCAAGAATGTGTTTGATCAATCCTTCTTTCTGCTCCTCAACATCGCCTACCTACAGCCTTTTGCGGATGTAAACAAGCGCACTTCCCGGATGGTCTCAAACATCCCACTCCTGAAGGCGGGCATGATGCCCATGAGCTTCTATCAGATGTCCCGACCAGGGTATGAAAAAGGCATGCTTCATTATTATGAGGCGGGTGATTCTCGTCGCTTGGCTAAGGAATATATGTCGTGTTACGAGGTGTCATCCAATCGATTCATGGAACTCATTGAGAATAAGCCTGCGCCATCCGAGCTGAGGTTGCGCATGAAATACCGGAAGGCCATATCTAATGGGGTGTTCGAAATCGTCAAGGAAGGCAAGTCGATCGATGACGTGATGCCGGCTGGCTTGCCAGAAGATGAGGCTAAATTCTTTGCTGATTATGTAGGCAAGATTACAGACTCCTTGGGCGGGGGGAATGCCCTCCTTTATGGTCTGACCGAAGAGGATGTAAATACCTGGCGTGGCACGTTGATACCGCATCCTTAGATCGCCAGGTTTGCTTATAAATTTTTGATATAGTAATATTAATACTGCTTAAAGCTTGCTATATCAAAAATATGACAACCAAGAAAAGAAAAATTGATCCTGACATGCTGCCGTTCGAGGTCGCAGAATCCATGCGCGCGCTCGGGGAAAAGATCTCGATCGCCAGGCGCGCCCGCAAGTGGACGCAGCGTGATCTGGCGGGCCGGGTCGGTGTTGGCATGAACACCATGGTGGAGATCGAGCGCGGCAGCCAGTCTGTCCAATTCGGAAGTTACGTCATGGCCTTGTGGGCGCTCAACCTGATGAGCGAGTTCGAGCGGCTGGCCAAGCCGGAGAATGATGAGATCACGGTAACCGGCGCCATCAGCCGCTTACCGAGGCGGGTGTCGCCATGAGATCGGCGCCGGTTCACTTTTGGCTGCCTGGCAGTCCAGACCCAACGGAGGCGGGAATCTTCGAGTGGGATGGCGGGCAAGGTCGCTTCCGCTATTCCGGTGAATATCTGAGCGGCCTGTATCTGCATGGACGATCTCCCCTCCCCTTAGACCCCATATTGCTCCCCTTGAAGCGCACGACAATCAATGAGACGCATCAGAAAGGGATTTTTGGCGTGTTTTCTGATGGGAGTGCCGATGCCTGGGGTAAGCGTCTGCTCGAAGCCAAATACGGCGAACTGGATGCGTTCGAGGTGCTTGAGAGGTCGTCCGATGATGGCGTTGGCGCCATTGCTGTTGGCGAGCTTGAGAACAAGAAGTCGCCGGCCTTTTCGCTCGCCGACTTGCGTGATGCCGCCACAAAAATAGCGGCCATGCAGGTCAAGGATGTGCCGAACGAGATACTTGGTGTGCTGCATCCGACAACCAGCCTGGGCGGCGCGAAGCCGAAGTTGAACATCCGCCATAAGGGTGAGATGTGGATCGCCAAGTTCATCGAGCGAGGGGATTCCACTTACCTGCCACAGGCAGAGCACGCCCTGCTCCAGCTTGGTCGGCAATGCGGGATCGATACTTGTCACTCTGTTGTCGAGCTAGTTGGCGATGATTGTTACGCCATCCTGGTCAAACGATTCGACCGAGAGCGTGTGGATGGCGGCTTTGCAAGGCGAGGCTTTGCCAGTGCGCATACCGTCCTCCGGATCAAGCCGGAGAGCGATCTGCGGGACAAGTCATACATCAAGCTGTCTCACGAGCTTCAGCGATGGGTGGCGCCAACGGAAGCGCTGCAGCAAAAGCGTGAATTGTGGCGTCGCATCGTCTTTAATGCGCTGGTCGGGAATGTGGATGATCACACAAAGAACCACGGACTGCTTCAGTACGGGAACTCGTGGCGCTTGTCCCCGGCGTTTGACATCGTCCCAGTGCTGCATCCTCGCCGGGATCGCATCGCTCTTTCAATGTCATTTGCCAAGATCGAAGGTCGAATGACAGCAATCGTTTCGTCTGAAACCTTGCTGAACGATTGCCGGCTATTCGGCTACGAACCTGAAGAGGCTAGGGGCGAGTTGCTTGGTATGGCCGAGATCGTGGCGTCTGATTGGCGCGCCAGCATGCTCAAGGCGGGTATGCCGACAGAAGAGGTTGAGCGGTTTGCCGAGTCTTTTGGTGTGGCGCATCGCATTGGGCGCGAGGTGAAGGCAGATTTGATTTCCATGCCCCTTAGCCGACAATCAAGTGATTTCAGCCCCTAATTCTTTGGAGGCGTTGACCTTATCCCGTAGATCTTTCCCCGCCCTGAAGTGTGGCACATACTTCGCCGGCACCCAGACCTTGTCGCCATTCTTCGGGTTGCGCGCAAGGCGTGGCGGCTTGTGATTCAGGGCGAAGCTTCCGAAGCCGCGGATCTCGACTCGCCCACCTCTGGCGAGAGAGTCGGACATTGCCTCCAGGATCACAGATGCTGAAAGCTCGGCATCCTTCAGGGCGAGCTGGGGGAATAGTTTGGAAAGTCGTTGTATCAGGTCGGAGCGGTTCATTGGTGCAACTTTGGCGTGAGAAAGCGGCGCATTATATGCGAGGACATCGTTTTGTAGCGGGGCTGCACATTCCGCCCGGCCGCACTAGGCCATGCACGGCTCGGCCGCGTCCTCTTTCAGCAGAGAAAGCCATTTCTCCCTTGGGCCATAGATCTTGATGGCTTTCTCAAGATCAGCGCCGTCTTCCAGGTCGTAGAAGATCTGCTCTTGGACGCAGGCGACAAGCCGAACCCATGGGTCGATCAGATACCTGTCATCCACGATCGCGAAATCGTGTCCGCCCGGGTGGTATGCCTCGATCGCACATGGCGACTCTAGGTTGTCCTCATTGGCGAAGCCGACGACATCCACGCGGCGTCCGAGTGGAGTCAGCGTCTCCCGAATGTGGTGAGCGTACTCAGTACAGCAGCAGGCGCCCCCCGCCAGGCATCAGCGATTGTGCACTTGGGCCGTCGCCATTTGGTAGTGCGCCATACCGACGGCTGTATTCCGCGATCGAGATGTTCTCGTTCGTCTCGTCAATGCAGAATGTGACGCCGATCGCCTCGTCGCTACCGAAGAGGGATTCAACTTGTTCGGGTGTGATTGGCGTCATCTCGTCGATTCTTTGATTTACATTGATGGTGCTGCAGCGTCGCTTTCGGGATAATCCGAAAGGTATTGAACTGGCACAGCAACCTCGTCGCCGAGTTTGCTGGCAACGTAGCAGCGCATGGCTGCAATGATAGGTGTTGCCCCAGTGCCGTGGGAAAACACCATGGGTCTGCCGAGCCACATATTCGCTTCCCAGTAGCCCTCCCTCGGGTACTCGATATTGATCTTCTCTCGATCGATGAGTGGGCCGCTGTTCGCCCAATCTGTAACGTAGTCCGCGATGAGTCGTCCATCCCAATTCCCTTCTTCGTGATGCCATTCACATTTCGAGACAGCCCAGTTAAGTGCCGCCTGATCGAGATCTTTGACCAGGATCTTTTGAGTCGCATCGCCATGAGAATCCATCTGCGCTGAGAGTTTCTTCATGTTTGCTCCTTTATAGACCTGGCGCGGGAGGGGCTACCGCTATATCTTGCTGATCGCGTCCCGTCTTCGTCGACAAGATCTCATTGATATGGCGGAACGCCGATGAGATCTTGTCGATCTCCTTATCTGGGACGCCAAATTCGCTGAAATAGACCTTCCATTCCCTGGTGATCGCCCATACCCGATCGATGATCGACCTTGCCTCTTCGAGCGTAAGGCCAAACCCTGCATACCCAGACAGGGCGTTGTCGAGCGTGGCAAGTCGCCCTTGCTTGCCTATGGACAGGTGTAGGAACCGCTCTTGACTCACTGCCGCGCGCGGCATGACGTCATAGAGCGGTGAAAGGCCCCACCCGCCTCCCTTTCCGGGGGTGTAGAGGAATGCATGGTTCCGCAGGTGATCATCATCGTTGGTCACCATGATGTTGAATATCATGCGAGCGAACAACTCCGATTGCCCTGATTTGATGTCGCCAGCCCGCGAGTGTCTCCTGATGCTCGCGGCAATGTCGTGGTAGCTTTTCTCGCGCGATTCAGACTCATGGCATCCGAGCATGGTGAGGGCACTTACCATATGTCTTCTGCAGTGACCAGAGTCGTCATTGAATCGGTCGAATCTCTTGATCATCATTACGCTGTGATCGCCTATGCGTTTCACCCTGATCTCCGGGACGTTCATGCCGGCCAGGGAAGCGAGGTGCATGGTGGCCGCCTCAATCAGCGGGATGTCCATGGTCTCGTTCCTGGAGGGAAATTTGGCCAGCCACAATTCGCCATCATCTTCGACTGTCGCTTTTGGGCGCATGCCGCCGGACCCGGTGCCGGCAAGGAATATGTCTTCGAGATTGGCTGGGATCGTTTCGCCAGCTTCAATCCTTCCGGCAGCTTCTAGCAGATAGGTCAGCTGATGGGACTTGATGTATGTCGGGACCGGGCTTTTGCTGCTGATGCTTTCGCGGATGTCTAGTGCGCCGGCGCGAGAGTCCCCAGCATAGAGCAGGTAGGTGGACTCCGGCAGGCTGTTCGGCTGAGCGTGCAGGCGCGCCTCGATGACGCGCCGCCCCCATCCGTCTGGGGCGGCATCGCGGATTCCGCCCGGGAGCGTCAGCCCATCGATCGGGAATAGCTTGCGTCCGAGCGCGCCCTGCATGGGCAGGCTTACTGGGTCGATCTCGATCGCGTTCTTCCGCGACAGGTAGATGCTGCCATACTGGAACGATGAGGCGCGGACGTCGGCGTGCTCTTCGGCGACATCAAGCTTTCCGGCGGGGACGAACTCCCCATCAATATGCGCAAAGATTCCCAGGGTTTTTGTCTTCATCAGAACTTGAACTCCTGTGATTCGTCGTCTTTCGATTTCGAGCTTGCTCGGCGACGTGTTGTGGATACATCAAGCAGGACGGAAGGGGCGTCCTGCTCCAGGAAAAGCCCCTCCAGCGTCTTACCTGGTGCGATAGCGTCAAGGTAGCGTGTAATCTGCCCGACGGCGACGCTTGGGCTCCCTTTCTCGATGTTCGAGGCGGTGCTTCGAGAGATGTTCGCCCTTAGCGCCGCTTCGAGCTGCGTCACATCTCTGGCGATACGCAGCTTTGCGATCTTTGTGCCGAGCTTAAGCAGGGCAGCTCGCTGCCCGTCAGTGAGTGTCATGTCTTGGGTTGTTTTCATGGGTGGCACACCTGTCGCTAATAATTTGCATTAAAGCACTAATGCCTGAAATTAGCAACATTACGCACGTCAGCGTGGTGACATAGCGCATGTGGCATCTACCAGCTCTGGATCGCGCGCCGTCACGCTATCCGTGCTATAGACCTGCCCATGGTCCTGGTTTGCAT
>Ga0100377_1002565_pt1 | contig 15105 bp, 7 predicted proteins | sample CryGeymeta201501_FD_83664 | JGI IMG/M metagenome (GOLD analysis project Ga0100377, IMG submission 83664) | Groundwater microbial communities from Crystal Geyser aquifers in Utah, USA - Crystal Geyser metaG 2015-01 | ecosystem: Environmental > Aquatic > Deep subsurface > Groundwater | place: USA... | reverse complement strand
CCGGCCACGCGGCGAAGGGGCACCCACAAGGGGATGCCCCTACAAATCCCGTCTACGACGATGCCCATGGTAGGGGCGGCCCTTGTGGCCGCCCAGGGGGTGGCCGGAACGATGACCGAGGCCCTCCCTCACATCAAACGCCGCCTGGAACCAGAATCTACGTCGGATCCATCGGCATCTACTTTCTCAACGGCTTCTTAAGCATTATTCCACGGGCGCAGCCGCATCCTCGGCGACCTTCATGCAGAAGGCGCCGTTGGAGATCAGGCTCTCGAAGCAGGCGTGGGACGCCTTGTCCTCGGCGCCGAAGTTGAAGCAGACCGAGCCGGTGCCCTTCATGAACGACTTCGCCGGGGGCGCGTTGTCGGTCACCAGCGGATCGGGCCGGCTGAGGTCCCCCGTGACCAGATCGAAGACAAAGGCCCCCACCTTCTCCCCCTCCGCCGTGCTGACCGAGAGGATGGAGATCTTCCCCTCGTCGACGCGGGCGTCGAAGATGAGGCCGTCGCAGCCGTCGTTGTAGAACTCCTGCTTGCCGGAGACGAGGGTGCCGGCGACGGTGGGGCCACCGCAGCTCGCGGCGAGCAGACCGAGGGCGGAGACGGCCAGGACGAGGGCGGTGATGGCGCGGTGGGCAGCGGGTCGGGACATGGCGTGAGCATCCTTCGGGGTCGGGTTTTCTTGCGTCGGGCACGTGATAGAGATACCGAAACCCACGCCCCAAAGCCAGGAGACGCCGATGGTTGCGCCGCTCGACCCCACCCCCCTGCTCACCTTCTACCCCGCTCTGATCGGTCAGCCGGTGACGCCGATGGCCGGGGGGCTGATCAACGACACCTTCGCCGTGGGCACCGGCGCGGTCCTCCAGCGGCTGCACCGGATCTTCACGCCCGCGGTCAACCTCGACATCGACGCGCTGGTCCCGCCGCTGCGGGCGGCCGGTGTGCCGGTGCCGGCGCTCATCCGGACGGGCGAGGGTGCGCTCTATGTGGAGGTGGAGGCGGGCCCGCTGGCCGGGTGCTGGCGCTTGATGACGCGACTGCCGGGGCGGATGATCCACCGCGTCACGACGGACGCGGTGGCCGGCGTGGCCGGGCAGACGCTCGCCCGGTTTCACGACGCGCTGCGCTCGGTGGACCACACGTTCCAGTTCACCCGGCCCGGCGCGCACGACACCGACGCCCACATGGCCCGGCTCGCGTCGGCGGTGACCCACTGGCCGCACCACCGCCTCTACGGCCCCGTGGCCGCGCTCGCCGAGGCGCTGCACGCCCGCTGGGCCGCGCTCGGCGGCGAGTCGCCCGGCCTGCCGCTGCGCATCGTGCACGGCGACCCCAAGGTCGCCAACCTGCTCTTCGAGGGGCCTGACGACGCGCCCACGGTCAGCGCCGTGCTCGACCTCGACACGATGGCCTGGGCGACGCTGGAGGTGGAGCTGGGCGACGCGCTGCGCTCATGGTGCAGCGTCTCGACCGAGAGCGACGCTACGGCGAGCTTCGACGCCGGGCGCTTTGAGGCGGCGGTGGCGGGGTACGTGTCGGTGGCCGGGCCGTGGCTGCTGGAGGCGGAGCTGAGGTCGTTCGGGCCGGGCACCGAGCGCATCTGCCTCGAGCTGGCCGCTCGGTTCGCCGCGGACGCGCTGGAGGAGTCCTACTTTGGCTGGGATCCCACGGTGGCGCCGGCGCGCGGCGAGCACAACCTGCTGCGGGCGCGCAACCAGTGGGCGCTTGCCGGGAGCGTGGCCGCCCAGCGCGACGCCCTCGAGGCCATCACGGCGCGGCTCGGACGCTGAAGCCTCAGGCGGCCGCGCTCGCCGTCTTCGACCAGTCGCGGTAGACAAAGATCAGGGCGCCAGCCAGCAGCACGATGGCGATGCCCATCCACCCGATCGACCACACGATCGCCGGCAGGCCGAAGTCGCGCGCCATGTTCTGCGCGTCGGTGTGGGTGCTGCTGTTGACCGACAGGCCGATCAGCGTCTGGATGTCCTGGATCGCGTTGAGGCCGACCTGCACGCCGAGGAACGCGGTCAGGCCACGGGCGAACCCGTCTTTGGCGAAGTAGCCGCCCGCGAGCAGCGCGAGCCCGCACACGAGCCCGAGCAGCCAGGTGAGCAGGCCGTTGGTGGCCAGGAGCCAGCCGGTCACGCCGAGCAGCGCCACCCCGGCCACCGCCCCGAGGCCGAGCCGAGCCGACCACTTGTCCCACAGCATGACCATGCCCGCGCCCGCCGCGCCCGCCACCGCGAGGCCGATCCACACCGGGATGGTCGACGCCTCACCCGCGTAGAGCGCGGTCACGGCCAGGATGACGGCGCCGGTGGCACCGAGCGCCCACTTCGCCGTCTTCGCGCTGCGCGCCATGACGACCATCAGCGCGCCGAACAGCGCGGTCCCGAGGTAGCCCGAGCTGCCGATGATGAACCGCGAGCCCCCGCTCGTCCACGTCAGCCCGCTCGTGTCAAGGTGCACGACCATGTTCTTGACATCGCCAAAGGTGAGCAGCGCGCCGAGGATGTGGCCGGTCTCGTGGATGAACGTTGCGAACAGACGCAGCGGATAGGTCAGGATGGAGGCGTAGGGTACGAACATCAGCAGGACGGTCACGACCGTCGCCGCGAGGACGAGCGTCAGGGTGTGAGAGGGGCTGCTATCGGTCGAGGATGTGAGCTTCATATCAAGGCCTCATCAAGAGGTGCGCGCAGGACCCGGTGGGGCTTCGGCGAAGGTAAGCGTCGACGGGCGCTTCTGCAACATCGACGGTGGCTCCTCTATTCGCGCTGGCCATGCATGACCGCACGTCGACGCGGACGTGACGGATCGTGACGAATCGGTGGCGCGCTTGAATCTGTCACGGGTTCGTCACATCATGTCTTCTGGTTGCAACTTTGCTCCATCCCCAGACGAACGCACACGCGCAGCTCGGAGAAGATTCATGAGACGAGCCCTGCCCTGGCTCCTCGTTGGCGCGGTCGCGCTGGCCTGGGGCTGCGACGACGATGACCCGACGCCCACACAGACCCCCACCAACAACGGCCAGGACGACCAGGACGTCAGCGCCGACACCACCCCCGAGGACACGGGCGACGACGCCCCCGACACCTCGCCGGACGTCCCTCCCGACGTGCCGAGGCCGGACCCCGGCACGCCCGTGGAGATCGATTACGCCGACCACCTCGCCCGCTCGCCGAATCCGGCCGGCGGCGTGCGCGTCTTCGTCGCCGAGCGCGAGGACCAGCTCATCGGCGGGCCGGCCGCGCAGGGGCGCGTCGGCGACATCGTGATGGAGAACGACAAGGTGCGGTTCGTCATCGAGAAGGACGATCGTGTGATCGGACCGTGTCCGTTCGGTGGCAACATCATCGACGCCGACATCGTGCGGCCGGCTGGCGAGCCGGGGCAGGACGTGATCGGCGAGGTGTGCCAGATGATCAACGCGGGCCGGACGCTGGACCCGGACTCGATCGAGATCGTCAACGACGGCTCGGACGGCAAGCCGGGCGTGGTCGCCATCACGGGGCACCTGGAGATCCTGGACTTCATCAACCTGCTGGGGCTGGCCGCGACGTTCATCCCGATCGAGGGCGTGGACTTCTCGATCAACCCCGACGACGAGCTGCCTCTGACGGTGACGCTGATCTACATCCTCCGCGGCGGTGACCAGGGCGTGCGCGTGCTGACCGGGCTGCGCAACGACGGCGACGAGACGCTCCACTTCCCCATCGCGCACCTGATGGACTCGGGCGGCGAGGTGGAGTTCTTCAACCCGACGAGCTCGCTCAAGGGGTTCGGGTACAGCGGGTCGCTGGACAACATCGCGTCGGTGAGCGGGGAGCGCACGGCGTTCCTGGGCTTCCGGGGTGAGCGCAGCAGCCACATGGTCATGCAGGACCCGGCGGACCTCCCTGGCATCCTGCCGGCCAGCGGCGTCTACCTCGCCATCGCGGGCGTGGCGGTGCACGTGCGGGGGGTGACGAACATCGCGTCGGTGCTGCTGACGCCGCAGGCGGACGTGCCGAACCTGCCGGGTATCGCCCACATGACGCCGGGCGCGGTGGAGACCTTCGGCACCTGGCACTACGTCGGCGACGGCGGCCTGTCCACGATGCTGGACGTGGCCTATGGCGAGCTGGGCGTGGAGACCGGCACGGTGTCAGGCACCGTCGCGGAGGCCGGCGGTAACGGCGTCGAAGGGGTCCGCGTCAGCGCCGTCAACACCGACGGCCGCACGATGAGCCAGGCCCTGACAGACGCCACGGGCCACTACACCATGCGCGTCCCCACAGGCGCCTACGCCCTCCAGCTCCACGGCCACGGCCACGTCGCGACGCCGGTGGAGGCGACCATCGCCGCCGGGGCGCCCGCCACGGTGGACCTGACCGTCTCCACGCGCTCCGCGGTTCACGTGACCATCACCACGCCGGACGGCGGCACCACCCCCGGCAAGATCGTCGTGTTCTGCGACGGCACCTGCCCGCAGACGCTGACCTCCCAGGACCGCGACGTCACCTTCGACCGCCAGCTCGACGGTACGTGGCAGACCGTCTTCGTCGGCATGAGCGGGGAGACGACCATCGAGGTGCCCCCCGGCGACTACCGCATCGCGGTGAGCCGCGGCCCCGAGTGGTCCCTCTGGCCGCCCGACGCCCGCGCCTCCCACGGCTCGCCCGTGACCGTCGCCGAAGGCGAGACCGTCGAGGTGACCGCCGAGATCGCCCGCGTGGTCAACTCGCCGGGCGTCGTCAGCGCCGACCTCCACGTCCACGCCATCAACTCCCCCGACTCCCCCGTCCCGAAGGATTCCCGCGTCCGCACCTTCCTCGCCGAAGGCGTCGATGTCCTCGTATCCACCGACCACGATTATATCACCGATTTCACCCATACTATCGAAAATCTCGGCGCCCAGGCCGAGCTGGCGACGGTGATCGGCGAAGAGATTACGACCTTCGATTACGGGCACACCAACGCCTTCCCGATGGAGCTCGACCCGGCGGCGCGCAACGGCGGCGCCGTGGACTGGGCCGGCGGCACGGGCCCCGGCCTGACCCCCGCCGAGCTCTTCGCCGCGGTGCACGCCCAGGGCGGCGAGCGCGTCGTGCAGGTGAACCACCCCGCCAGCGGCTACTTCAAGGCGTTCGGCGTCGACACGCTCCGCGGCACAACCACGGCAGACCCCACCCGCTTCCGACTCCTCCCCGTCGAGGCCGACCCCCTCACCGGCGACACAGGCATGTGGGACGAGGGCTTCACCGCCTTCGAGATCTACAATGGCTACAGCGAGAGCTCGTTCTGGCGGATCGCCCGCTGGTGGCTCGGCATGGTCTCCCGTGGCTTCTCGCCCACCGCCACGGCCGTCAGCGACACCCACAAGAGCATCCACGACCAGGCCGGCGGCCCCCGCTCCCTCGTCCAGATCGGCGCCGACCACGACGCCGTGGGCACCTTCACCCCCCAGGCCTTCGCCACCGCCGTCAACGAAGGCCGCCTCATCGGCACCAACGGCCCCGGCTTCACCGTGGTCGCCCGCAACGCCGGCGGCGCCGAGGCGACCCTCGGCGACACCGTCGACGCCTCCGACGGCCAGGCGGTCACCTTCGAGGTCACCGTGGACGTGCCCGAGTGGCTCAGCGTCGACACCATCGACGTCTTCAGCAACCTCCCGCTGGAGGCCATCGACAGCGGCAACCGCGACCCCGACACCACCGCCCTCGCCCCCACCCTCTCCGTCCCCATCGTCACCACCGACGCCGACCTCGCCGTAGTCGCCGAGGGCACCGTGCAGCACCGCCACCGCGTCGTCACGACGACCTTCGAGATGACCTTCGCCGCCGACGCCTACGTCATCATCATCGTGCGCAACAAGGACGGCCAGGACGCCTCCATGTTCCCCGTGGTGCACAGCGGCGTCCGCCCCTTCGCCTTCGCCAACCCCATCTTCGTCGACGCCGACGGCGGCGGCTACGACCACCCGCCCCTGGCGGACGTGGCGCAGCAGAAGAAGGCCGTGGACGCGCCCGACAAGCCCGCGCCGACCGGCAAGCGCTCGCTCGGGCGTGAGGAGTTCGAAGGGATGTTGCAGGGGATCGAGCGACTGCACGGGCACAGCAAGTAGCCTGACCGACGCTCGCAAGCATCTGTTATGAAAAGAAAAAGGGCGCGAACCCACAGGTTCGCGCCCTCTTGCGTGGACGGCCGGCGCTCGCCGGGAGGCGGCGAGCGCGTCAAGGCCGGGGCTCACGCCCCGGCTCCCCGGCCTACGGCTGCGCGCCGCCCAGGATCCACAACTCGACGGTCCGGAGGTCCGCCGCGCCGAGGAAGGGTCCGCCCAGCGGCATCCGGCTGCCCGTGCCACCGACGGTGGCCTGCGTGCCGCTGAGCTTGTGCCAGATGTAGCTCTGGTCGGGGTTGCCCGGCTCGATGCGGTCCAGGGCGGACCCGTTCGACGGGATGTTGACGATGGTGGTGAAGTTGTCCAGCGTCATGCCACCGGAGGCGCCGCCGCCGGTGTGACACCCGGCGCAGCGCGTGCCGAAGAGCGGGCCCACGTCGGCGCTCCAGGTCGGGAAGGTCATCTCCTGGATGTCGGCGGCCTCCCGGGGCTCGATCTTGAAGAAGTCGAAGCTGAAGTTCAGCGGGCCCTGCACGAAGGCCAGCATCGCGTCCGCCACAGGCGTGTAGGCGAAGTAGAGCAGGTTGTCGGCCCGAATGGCGCCGTCCAGCTCGTACTCACCGCTCGACAGGCCCGCGTCGGTGATGGTGACGTCCTCCACGCGGACCAGCGTGGACTCCCAGGGCTCGAGGTCGCCGAGCGCGCCGGTGTCGAGCACCGTGAAGGCCGGCAGCGCCGAGGTGCCGGTCGCCTCGATGGAGTACAGGCCGAGGGTCGTCAGCGAGCCGTTCGCCCCGACGAAGTCCTCGTAGTAGCGGCCGACCATGTTGACGAGGCTGCCGACGGCGATGCCCGTCAGATCCACCGAGCCCGCGGCGACATAGAGCCCGCTGAACGCGCCGCCCGCCGGGGTCTGCACGAAGATGTGCCGACCGCTGAGGGCGGTCACGACCGCACCGCGCACCTCGACCCAGTCGTTCGTGTTGAGACCGGTGTGACCGGCGTCGGACGGGTCGCGCAGGGCGCGGATGGACTTCATCTGCACGTTCTCGGGGCCGCACGCGGTGTTGGGGCCGCCGGGCGTGCCCTGATCGCCGCCTCCGAACACCGCCACGCCGAGGCACCAGCGGGTGTCCACGTTGTTGTCGTCGGTCGCCGGATCAAACTCGCCACCAAACTGCGCGGACTGACCGTTGCCGTCGGGCCAGGTGGCCTCGGCGTAGACCACGCGGTCGAGCTCCACGCCTCCGACGCTGAGCAGGAGGGAGTCGTTGGTGTTCGAGAGGTTGACGCCGGTGTACGCGTAGTCAACGGGCACGCCGCCGTTGGTGGCGAGGTCGGCGTTGAGGCCGAAGACGAGGTAGCCGCCAGCCTCGACGAACAGCGGGCCGCCGTTGTTGATGGTGTGCTGGCTGCGGAAGGCGCCGCCGTTGAGATCACCGATCTCGACGCCGTCGAGGTCGAGGACACGCGAGGAGAGGTTCTTGACCTCGAACCACTCGCCCGCGTCGTCGCCGACGGCGGCCGGGTTCTGCATGAACTCGGTGATGGCGAGCTCGCCCGCAGCCGGGGTCAGATCGGTGCCGACGCACACGCCGCCGCCCGTGGCCGAGGCCAGCGGGCAGTTGGCTGCCGGGTCGCCCGCGGCCGCGGCCGCGAAGGTCGCGCGGCACTGGAAGGTGTCGCCGGTCATGTCGCCGTCGGTGCCGTCGGTGGCGAAGGCGGCGCAGGCGGTCAGGCAGGCGGCGTTGTCGGCGTAGGCGGCGTTGGCGCCCGTGCAGGCGGCCGTGACGTCGTCACAGAACAGCTCGCAGGCGGTGGGCTCGGCGTCCACGCAGACACCGGCGCCGTCGGGGCCAGCGTGCGGGCAATGAGTCGCCGGATCGCTGGCCGCCACGCCGAGGTGGTAGATGCGGCACTGGAGGGTGTCGCCGCTGGTGTCGCCGTTGGCGCCATCGGTGGCGAAGGCGGCACAGGCGGTCTGGCACTCGGCCTCGTCGGCGTAGAGGGCGTCGCCGCCCGCGCAGCGGGTCTGGGCGAGGTTGCAGTACTGGTCGCAGTCGTCACCGCAGACGCCAGCGCCCGAGGGGCCGGCGTGGGGGCAGTGCAGCGCGCCGTTCATGGAGGCGGGCACGCCCGCGTGGTAGATGCGGCACTGGACGCTGTTGCCGTCGATGGCGGTGGGCGTGCCGTCCGTGGGGAAGGCGGCGCACTCGATCATGCAGGCGGCGCGGTCGGGGTAGAGGCTGGAGCAGTCGGCCTCGACGGTGTCGCAATAGACGTCGCAGTAGCCGCCGCAGACGTTGCCGCCGTTGAAGGAGGCGTGCGGGCAGTGGGTGGCAGGCACGTCAGCGGCCGCGCCAGCGTGGTAGATGCGGCACTGGACGGTGTTGCCAGACAGGTCGCCGTCGGTGCCGTCGGTGGGCAGCAGGGCGCAGGCGGCCATGCAGGCGTTCATGTCGGCGTAGACGGCGTTGCCATCGGCGCAGTTGGCCAGGATGGTCGTGCAGTAGGTCTCGCACAGCGCGGGGCCCGCGTCGACGCAGACTCCGCCGCCGTCGGGGCCGGCGTGGGGGCAGTGGGTGGCGGCGTCGTTGGCCGCGACGCCCACGTGGTAGGTGCGGCACTGGAGGGAGTCGCCGGCGCTGTCGCCGTCGGTGCCGTCGGTGGGGAAGGCGGCGCAGGCCGTCTGGCAGGCCGCCGCATCGGCGTAGAGGGCGTTGGCGCCGGTGCAGTTGGCCATGGCGAGGTCGCAGTAGGCGTCGCACGGGGTCAACTCGGGGTCGACGCAGACGCCGGCGCCGTCAGGGCCGCCATGGGGGCAATGCGTGGTCGGGTCGGCCGTGGCCGGATCGCCGAGGTGGTAGGTGCGACACTGGACGGTGTCGCCGGTGGTGTCGCCGTCGGTGCCGTCCGTCGGGAAGGCGGCGCAGGCCGTCTGGCACTCGGCCTCGGTGGCGTAGAGCAGGTTTCCGCCGGTGCAGTTCGACAGCGCCAGGGCGCAGTAGTCGTCGCAGGCGGTGGGCGTCACATCGTCGACGCAGATCCCCGCGCCGTCGACGCCGGCGTGGGGGCAGTGGGTGCCCGGGTCGTTGGCGGCGACGCCCGCGTGGTAGATCCGGCACTGGACCGTGTCACCCGAGGCATCGTCGGTGACGCCGGTGGTCGGGAAGGCGGCGCAGGCCGCCTGGCAGGCGTCGTCGTCGGCGTAGAGGGCCTCGCCCCCCGTGCAGTTGGCCTGGGTGCGCTCGCAGTAGGTGTCGCACAGGGTCGGCGCGCCGCCGCAGGCGGCCTGAAGCTCGAAGTTCTCGATCACGATCGGCGTGACGACGGCGCACGGCGCGCCCATGGCGGTGGCGAGGAGCGCCCGGCCTTCCGGACCGTCGGTGCAGACCTGCTGGCAGACCGGCAGGAGCGCGTCCGCAGTGGCCTGGCCACACAGGTCGATCAGATCGGGGCACTGGGTGATGGTGACGCAGATCCCCTGGCACTCGGCGATGGCATCGGCGTTGTTGGTCCCGTTGTTGGTCCCGTTGTTGGTCCCGTTGTTGGTCCCGTTGTTAGTCCCGTTGTTAGTCCCGTTGTTAGTCCCGTTGTTGGTCCCGTTGTTGCTGTTGTTTCCATTGTTGCCGGTTCCACCCTTGCGGGTGTTGGTCCCGCAAGCGGTCATGGCGGCTGCAGCGACGACGCACAGCAACAGGATCTGTCCCGAACGTTTCATGAATTCAGCTCTCAACTCTCTGCCCTCCGGTGTTCCGACGTGGAAAGTCCGTTGCTGCGCCGACGATGCGCAGTGCGCCGACGCCGCGTGCTCACGGAGCGATGGATACGGACGAGGGGATTAGTAGCGGCAGATCGACCGCCTCGCAAGTCTGGAGGGCGACTCCGTGTGAGTGAGCGTTGACAAATGCCCCCTGAGAAGCGTTCGATGGTTCGGTTGCGCGGCACCCCGACGGTGCTGTCATGGTTCGAGTCCGTTGCGGCACCCGGCGTGCTGCAGCCATCCAGCGCCGCTTCGAGCGCCTCGTCCAGGAACAGCTGCTATGACCGAACTCGCCCAGTCACGCGTCACGCCGTCCGGCACACGCATCGAGATCCGCGTCGAAGACGACCGCACGGGGATGGATCCGGTGACGCTCAAGCGCGCCGTGCTCGACCACCTCTGCTTCACGCGAAGCAAGACGCTGAGCTCAGCGACGAAGCTGGACCTCTACTTCGCGCTCGCCCACACCGTCCGCGACCGCCTCGTACACCGGTGGATGCACACCCGCCGCACCTACCAGGAGAAGGACCCGAAGCGGATCTACTACCTGTCGGCCGAGTACCTGCTCGGTCGGATGCTCTACCACAACCTGCTCAACCTCGGCCTGTACGACATCGCCAAGGAGGGCATGGCCGGCTACGGGCTCGATCTGGCCGATATCCTCGAGGAGGAGACCGATCCCGGCCTGGGCAACGGAGGCCTCGGACGGCTGGCGGCGTGCTTCCTCGACTCGATGGCGACGATGGCGCTGCCCGGCTACGGCTACGGCATCCGCTACGAGTTCGGCATCTTCCGCCAGGAGTTCAAGGATGGCTGGCAGGTCGAGCAGCCGGACGAGTGGCTGCGCTACGGCAACCCCTGGGAGGTGCCGCGCCACGAGTACACCGTGCCGGTCAACTTCTTTGGCCGCGTCGAGGAGTACGTGGACGGCGAGGGCGTGACGCGGACGCGGTGGGTCGGCACGACGCGGGTGATGGGGGTGCCGTACGACATGCCTGTGGCGGGCTACGGCAACGACACCGTCAACACGCTCCGCCTCTGGGCCGCCCGCGCCAGCGAGGAGTTCGATCTGCAGGTCTTCAACGACGGCGACTACCGACGGGCCGTCGAGCAGAAGGCGATCAGCGAGAGCATCTCCAAGGTCCTGTACCCAAAGGATAATACGCCCACGGGCAAGGAGCTGCGGCTGAAGCAGCAGTACTTCTTCGTCTGCTGCTCCATCCGCGACATCGTTCGGCGGTTCAAGAAGTCGCACAGCAGCTTCGACCGGTTCGCCGAGAAGGTGGCGGTGCAGCTCAACGACACCCACCCCTCCATCGCCGTCGCCGAGCTGATGCGCGTGCTGATCGACGAGGAGAAGCTGGAGTGGGAGCGCGCCTGGCAGATCACGACCGCCACGTGCGCCTACACCAACCACACCCTGCTGCCCGAGGCGCTCGAGCAGTGGCCGCTGGAGATGTTCGGCAAGCTGCTGCCTCGCCACCTCCAGATCATCTTCGACATCAACCACCGCTTCCTGCGCCAGGTGCACATCTACTCGCCGAACGACAAGGAGCTCCAGCGCCGGATGAGCATCATCGGCGAGGACGGGGACCGGACGGTGCGGATGGCGTTCTTGTCGGTGGCGGGGTCGCACACGGTGAACGGGGTCGCCAAGCTGCACTCGGACCTGCTCAAGTCGCGCGTGCTGGCCGACTACGCGGCGCTCTGGCCCCGCAAGTTCACCAACATGACCAACGGCGTCACGCCGCGACGCTGGCTGCTGCAGTGCAACCCCCAGCTCTCCGACGTGCTCACCGAGCACGTGGGCCCGGGCTGGGTGACGGATATGGATCGGCTCGAGCGTCTGAATACGCTCGCCAACGACCCCGGACTCCACGCCCAGCTTCGCGCCGGCAAGCGAGCCCGCAAGGTCGACCTCTCCAACTGGATGCGCCGCAATTGGGGCTTCTCGGCTGACCCGGACTCGATCTTCGATGTGCAGGTCAAGCGCATTCATGAATACAAGCGGCAGCTCATGAACTGCCTGCACGTCATCGCGCTCTACCAGAAGCTCAAGTTCAACCCCAGCTTTGATGCGCCGCCGCGAACGGTCATCTTCGGTGGCAAGGCCGCGCCGGGATACGCCCAGGCCAAGCTGCACATCAAGCTGATCAACGACGTCGCCAACATCATCAACAACGACCCTCGCACCAACGAGCGGCTCAAGATGTTCTTCTGGCCGAACTACGACGTCTCGTCGGCCGAGCGCATCATCCCTGCCTCCGACCTCTCCGAGCAGATCTCCCTGGCCGGCATGGAGGCCTCGGGCACGGGCAACATGAAGTTCCAGATGAACGGCGCCCTCACGATCGGCACCTTCGATGGCGCCAACATCGAGATCCGTGAGGCCGTCGGCGAGGATAACTTCTTCCTCTTCGGGTTGCGGGCCGAGGAGGTCAACGCGATGAAGGCGAAGGGCTACGCGCCGGGCCCTCTCCTTGAACAGGACGACGAGCTGCGGACGGCGATCGAGCTGATCCGCTCGGGTTTCTTCAGCCCCGAAGACCCGAGCCGCTACCACGGTCTGATCCACTACCTCACGACCGTGGACACCTACCTGATCTGCGCGGACTTCGACAGCTACCGCAAGTGCCACATCGAGGCCTCGCGCGCGTATATGGATCCGGCGAAGTGGGCGAAGATGGTCGTCCACAACATCGCCAACTCCGGACGGTTCTCGAGCGACCGCACCATCCGCGAGTACGCCCGCGATATCTGGGGCGTGTCGCCTGTCCAGATCCAGCTTCCGGAGTACACCTCCACTGAGATGATCGAGCGCTGAAACCATGACCTTGAACGATGAAGCGCTCCGCTACCACGCGGAGCCGACCCCCGGTAAGATCGAGGTCGTCTCGACCAAGCCGTTCGCCACCCAACAAGACCTCTCGCTGGCCTACACCCCCGGGGTCGCCGAGCCCTGCCGCCAGATCGCCCGAGACCCTGAGCTCGCCTACCGCTACACCGCCAAGGGGAACCTCGTGGCGGTGGTGACCAACGGCACGGCGGTGCTCGGCCTCGGCAACATCGGGCCGCTGGCCGGCAAGCCTGTGATGGAGGGCAAGGGGGTGCTCTTCAAGCGCTTCGGCGGCGTCGATGTGTTTGACATCGAGCTCGACGCCGCCGACCCCGAGCTCTTCATCGCCACCGTCAAGGCCCTCGCCCCCACCTTCGGCGGCATCAACATCGAGGACGTCGCCTCGCCGCACTGCTTCGAGATCGAGGAGCGCCTGTCGGCGGAGCTGGACATCCCGGTCTTCCACGACGACCAGCACGGCACCGCGATCATCTCGTGCGCGGGCCTCATCAACGCCGCCGAGCTCCAGGGCAAGGCGCTGGGCGACATGAAGGTCGTCGTGGGCGGGGCCGGTGCGGCGGCGGTCGCCATCGCCCGCCTGGCCTGGAAGCTGGGCATCAACCCCGATACGACCTTCATGGTCGACTCGCGCGGCGTGATCCACCACGAGCGCACCGGCCTTGACCGGCACAAGCTGCTCTTCCAGCGCACCACAGACGCCCGCACGCTGGCCGACATCATGGTCGGCGCCGACCTGTTCATCGGCGTTTCGGTGGCCAACACCGTGACGCCCGAGATGGTCGCCTCCATGGCCGACCGCCCGATCATGTTCGCGCTGGCCAACCCCGACCCCGAGATCGCCTACCCCACGGCGGCCGCGGTGCGCTCCGACCTGATCATGGCGACGGGCCGCTCGGACTACCCGAACCAGATCAACAACGTGCTCGGCTTCCCCTACATCTTCCGCGGCGCGCTCGACGTGCGCGCCCGCAAGATCAACACGGCGATGAAGCTCGCCGCGGTGGACGCGCTGGCCCGCCTGGCCCGAGAGCCCGTGCCGGACGATGTCCTCCGCGCCTACGGCCTCGAAAAACTGGAGTTCGGCCGCGAGTACATCATCCCCAAGCCCTTCGACCCCCGCGCCCTGACCAGGGTGGCGACGGCGGTGGCCCGCGGCGCCTGTGAGAGCGGGGTGGCCCGCCACATGATCACCGACTGGGACGCCTACGAGCACCACCTGCTGAGCTACCAGGGCCCGAGCTACAGCGTGATCGACCCCCTTCGCCTCCGCGCCCGCAAGCTCGGCCGCCGCATCGCGTTCGCCGAGGGCACCGAGCCCAAGATCATCCGCGCGGCAGCCCAGGTCGCCCGTGAGGGCGTCTGCGTCCCGATCCTGCTCGGGGACAGGGACCTGATCCTCAGCACCGCGGAGCAGATCCACGTCGACCCCTCGGTCTTCGAGATCCACGACCCGCGCGAGGAGGACCCGGACAAGAAGCTGGCGGACGAGCTGTGGGCGCTGCGGGAGCGCCGCGGCGTGAACCAGGGCGTCGCGCGCGCGCTGATCGTGAACCGCCACTACTACGCCACGATGCTCCTGCACCGCGGCGACGTGGACGGCATCATCGGTGGCCTCACCGCGCCCTACCCCGAGGTGCTCCGCCCCGCCCTGCAGCTGCTCGCACGCCGCGCCAACACGCCTCTGGTGAGCGCGGTCTACGTCATGGCGTTCCGCAATCGCGTCCTGTTCTTCGGCGACTGCACCGTGAACATCGACCCGACCGCGGAGCAGCTCGCCGACATCGCCATCAACACGGCCCGCGTGGCCCGCGCGTTCAACATCGAACCCCGCGTGGCCTTCCTGTCTTTCTCGAACTTCGGTGAGGTTCGACACCCCTCCGTGACCAAGGTCCAACGCGCGATGGCCATCCTCCGCGACCGCGACGTCGACTTCGTCTTCGACGGCGAGATGCAGGCCAACGTCGCCATGGACACCGCCCTGCGCGAGCACAGCTACCCCTTCTGCGAGCTCAAGGGCGAGCCGACCGTCCTCGTCTTCCCCCACCTCCAGTCGGGCAACATCGCCTACAAGCTGCTCTCCACCCTGGGCGGCGCCACGGCCATCGGCCCGATCCTCGTCGGGCTCGATAAGCCTGTCGGCGCCCTCCAGATGGGCTGTGACGTCCAGTCCATCGTGGACATGGCGACGCTCACGGCCAGCCTGGACGTGTAGACCGGCTCTGCGCTGCAACCGCGGAGCAAAGCTCCGCGGGCAGCCTCGGCCCCTCGCGGCTCCCCCGCGGCCGCAACCGCGGAGCAAAGCTCCGCGGGCGGCCTCGGCCCCTCGCGGCTTCCCCGCGGCCGCAACCGCGGAGCAAAGCTCCGCGGGCGGCCTCGG
>Ga0100377_1002560_pt1 | contig 15120 bp, 12 predicted proteins | sample CryGeymeta201501_FD_83664 | JGI IMG/M metagenome (GOLD analysis project Ga0100377, IMG submission 83664) | Groundwater microbial communities from Crystal Geyser aquifers in Utah, USA - Crystal Geyser metaG 2015-01 | ecosystem: Environmental > Aquatic > Deep subsurface > Groundwater | place: USA... | reverse complement strand
GCAACACCAGAACCAAATTCTCCAAATGCCTGTCCACTGGTTTTACCCCCCTAGCTACCGCAAGTTTAGCGTAGCGTAACTTGTGGTTACAGCAACAAGTTAAAAAACCCCTAGCTACCCCCCGCTCCCGCTCTGCCTTGTGGTATCTATTAATTTTAAATTAAATATACTAATTTTTCACCTCACAAGCCATCGCTTCTGCTCGTACTTTTACTGATTAGAGCTTACTGGGGAGCACATCACCCCTCTGTATCTCCCCTCAAGGGGAGAGCTAACACACATGCCAACTTCTGTCTTCGAACTTCTGTCTTCCGACTTCCGACTTCCAACCTATTTTTAATTCTCGTTTTTCCAATTTAATCGATCTGCTTGTGCAAATTGCCACGGTGCTCCATTGTTTTCAATATTGGTAAAAATACCAGTCCACTCTGATGGAGCTTTTGATTCTTCCATAATTAAATACCTACGTAAATCTACAATAATAGAAAGTGGGTCGTTGTTTACTGGACAAGCCTCAGTACAAGCATTACAAGAAGTGCAAGCCAATACTTCTTCTTCGGTAATGTAATCTCTCAATAACGATTTATTGTCCGTAAAATCCTTCCCATTTTTATCAATTCCTTTTCCAACCTCTACTAATCTATCTCTGGTGTCCATTAAAATTTTTCGTGGAGATAATTTTTTACCAGTCATATTTGCAGGACAAACAGCTGTGCATCTTCCACATTCGGTGCAAGTGTAAGCATCCATCAATTGTTTCCAAGTTAAATCTCTTACATCTTTTGCACCAAAACGCTGTGGTTCTCCCTCTGGCTCAGCAGGAGCAGCGTAAGGGTCGGCACTTGGGTCGAACATCATTTCTACTTCTTTTTTAACCGAAGCTAAATTATCTAACTGTCCTTTTGGAGTTAATTTAGAGTAATAAACATTTGGGAAAGCTAATAAAATATGAAAATGTTTAGAGTAAGGTAAGTAGTTTAAAAATGCAAAAATTCCAACAATGTGAAACCACCACAATCCTCTTTCTAGCAAAATTAAACTTCCTTCAGAAGCAGTTGAGAAAAAACCAACCAACCAACCGCTAATAGGAAAAGCACCCACCTTGGTGTAATGCTCACTACCCAAATTTTGAAGTTGAGTATCTGCAGCATTCATCAATAAAAATGCACTCATTAATAAAATTTCGGTTATCAAAATTAGGTTAGCATCGGATTTGGGCCAAGCAGTCATTTCTTTGCTATGGAAACGTTTTATTCTGATTACATTTCTTCTGAATAAGAAAATAGCACAAGCCAATAATACCGATAAGGCTAAAAACTCGAAAGCAGAAATAAGGAAGTGATAATAGGTTCCTAAAAAAGAAAATAAACGATGGTGACCTAAAATTCCGTCTAAAACAATTTCTAAAACTTCGATATTGATAATGATAAATCCAGCATAAACAATGATGTGCAAAAAACCTGCAACAGGTTTTACCACCATTTTAGACTGCCCCAAAGCAACTTTTGCCATTAGGCGAAATCGTTCACCTTTTCGGTCGTTAATTTTTAAATCTTTACCTAGCTTGATGTTTCGGATGATGGTTTTTAGATTTTTTAAAAATAAACCTCCTGCAAGTAGTAAAAGAACTATAAAAATGATGTTTGAAATTCCCATTAAGTTTATAAAGTTGAAAGTTTATAAAGTTGAAAGTACAAATGGATAAGTAATAAGTTATTTATTCACTCACATTATTACATTATCTAATTATCTCACCTCCAAATTTTCAAATTGTTATCTTATTTTTTTTTATCTTTTCTACCAAAAAGTGAGAAATGAACGTACCTTTTCGGATTTTCTTTTAAATCAATCATCAATAAATCCATATCTTTTGTAACGGCTTCAAGATTATTATACAACGAATCATTATTGATTAATTTGCCCATAGTTCCTTCTCCTTTATTAATTTTATCGAGCATGGTGGACATATTATCTAAAGTTGCTTGGGCTTTATCTAGAGTCGCTCTCATGTTCAGTGCAGCCAAGGAGTCTCCTAGATTTTTATAGGTTTTAAGAGTTGGTTTAATGGATGTGTTTAAGGTTGCATTAAAGTTATTTGCCAAATTATCAAAACTTTCGATAGTTGTTTTTAAGTTAGTTATAGCTTGACTGATGTTTCGTTGGTTTTTTTCATTTAAAACTCCATTCAAATTTTCCATAGTAGTTTTAAATTCAACAACTGCAGAATCCATCGAAAGCATTAATTTTTCAGCTTTTTCTTTAATGGGAATAATCTGTTCTGAAACACCGTCTAACATCGACTGTTCGAAATAGGAGTCAATGGTATCTCCTGGTTGAAGTTCAATAGGTGAATCTCCTAATTTCAATCCTATTCCTTTAGAACTTAATAAATCTAAACTGATTAAATTGGCAACGGAGTTTTTTGGAATTTTAATGTCTTTATCAGTAATGGTTAATTCGACAACAATATTTCCCGATTGGTCTGGCTTAAAATAAATTTCATTGACAACGCCCACTTGAAATCCATTAATCAACACAGGAGAGGATTTAACGAGTCCTCCAATATAGGGATAAACAGTGTAAACACTTTTTGATTTAAATAAAATATTAGTTCCTTTAAGAAAGTTATACCCCCAAATTAAAATCACAATGGCAACTATAGCTACAAAACCAACTTTAACTTCTTTGTATATTTTCATCTATATCTTAAAAATAAAGATACAAATATCGTGAAAGTGATTTGAACTACCAAGTATAAATAACACCTAATTAATTTTACTTTTGAAGACTAAGAGCTTCGCTTATTGGTATTCTTACACCATCGGAAAAAGCAACGATAAATGCATCGGTAAATCCATTGGCTCTTAATTGTAGTTGCAAAGAGTTGGCATCGGTCATGTTTTTTTCTTTACCAACAGTATATCTAAACAAACCACCTGCTTCGTAGATACTTACATTTTCTACTCCATTAAAATTTTCGGGCACCAACTCATATTTTATCGACGAGGTGGCAATTTGAACAGAAAACACAACTCCTTTTTCAACCTCCACTTCCTTATTTTTTTTCTTATCTTTTTTATCAGTCTTAATGTCCTCTTTTTTTACCTCATTTTCTATTACTTCTTCAACCACGGCTTCTTTCTTATCTACATTATCTTTATTTTCCAATTCTTGTTTGTATTCTTTAAAAGCTCTAAAAATGGCTGAAGCCAAGTAATCTTGTCCGATATTAGAGGCTAAAAATTTTTCTTCTTCTGTATTACTTAAAAAACCAGTTTCAATTAAAATACTTGGCATACTTGTTTGATGCAGTACTAAAAAACCTGCTTGTTTTACTCCTCTATTCTTTCTTCCTACTCTATCGGTAAATTGTGTTTGTACTTTGGCAGCTAATGTTAAACTTTGATCAACGAAAGCATTCTGACGCATGGTTAATGCAATATAAGATTCTGGCGAATTGGGGTCAAAATCGCTGTATTTTGTTTTGTAATCATCTTCTAATAAAATGGAAGCATTTTCACGTTTAGCTACATTTAAGTTGGCTTCGGTTTTGTGTAAACCTATAACAAAAGTTTCTGTTCCAATAGAGGTTTTAGTTTCAGAAGCATTCACATGAATGCAAATAAATAAATCTGCTTTGGCTTTATTGGCTATTCTTGCACGCTCTCCTAATTCAATAAAAACATCAGTTGTTCTGGTATAAACAACTTCTACATCTTTAAAATTATCTTCTATTTGTTTACCTAATTTTAAAGCAATCGCCAATGCCACATCTTTTTCTTTTGCTTCCAATCCTACACAACCACCATCTTTACCACCATGACCTGCATCTATACAAACCACTTTTACTCCAAAAAAATCGGTTTTATCACTGGCAAAGTTGGTTAATACGATAAAACATCCCGATAAGACAAGAAAAGTGATTAATAAACGTTGGTTCATCTGTTTAGTTATATTTTTGTTAAAAACTCTTTTACAAAAGTTATTTTTTTTAGTTTTGATTCTTCTAAATAAATAGTTAATTATCACAACTTTATTGTTAATAATTCTTATTTATACACTTGTTAAACGCTGTAAATAGATAAGAAATTAGCTGTTAATGAAACACAACTTTAATACCAAGTATTCAAATCAACTTAATATTCTCGTATTTACAGTTCTGTTGTTGCTTCCTTTGGCTTCTGTTTTTGGACAAACTTTGGAGGCCACTAAAATAGATACATTAAGTATTTTTTCATCGGATGACTTTAAGTCATCCGATGAAAAAAAAGACTCCACTACTATTGATTCTATTCGGATAGAGGATTTAACCTCAGGTGATGCTTTAAAATCCAAAGTTACTTATTTAGCTAAAGATTCTATTCGTATTGATATTAAAAACAAGTTGGTTTATTTGTTTGGAAGTTCAGAAGTGTATTATGAAAATATTGAATTAAAATCCGAAAATATTGAAATCAATATGGATTCGAGTATCATTTCAGCCAAAGGAAAAAAAGATTCTTTAGGAAAATATTTTGGAGAACCAGTTTTTAAAGAAGCTGGGCAAGAGGTAAAATCTCATGAAATGAGGTATAATTTTAAAACTAAGAAAGGAGTAATTTATAATGCAGTAACTCACGAAGGTGAAAATTTTATCCATGGAGACAAAATATATAAAACCCCTGATGACATTTTGTATATTAAAAATGGAAAATATACCACTTGTAATCTCGACCATCCTCATTATTTTTTTAGTACCAACAAACTAAAAATTATTCCTGACGATAAAATTATAACTGGTCCAGCTAATTTGGTAATCGAAGATGTTCCCACTCCAATTGCAATTCCATTTGGATTTTTTCCTAACTCTAACAAACAACATTCTGGTTTAATTATTCCTACTCCAGGAGAAAGTGCTCAATATGGTTTTTTCATGTTGCATGGTGGATATTATCTGGCTGTTAGCGACAATATCAGCAGTGAGTTAACTGGAGATTATTATTCGAAAGGAAGTTGGGGTGCAAATTGGTTAACTAACTATAAAAAACGATACAAATTTTCGGGAATGTTCAACACCAATTATTCAGTCTTTAAAAATGGTTTTAAAGAGTTTGCTAATTATGAAGAAACGAGTAACTTTTTTATTAAATGGAATCATACACAAGACCCTAAAGCCAGACCCAATAGTACTTTTTCGGCAAATGTTAATTTTGGTAATAGTGAAAATTATACCAATAATTTTAACAGCACCGGTTCTGAATACTTAAGTACCTCATTTAATTCTTCCGTATCTTATGCGAAATCGTGGGCAGGCAAACCTTTTAATTTATCCTTAAACGCTTACCATAATCAAAATACCATCACTAAATTGGTTACGCTAAGATTACCTGAAGTAGCTTTTAACATGTCTAGAATTTATCCTTTTAAAAGCAAAACTGTTGGAAAACAAAAATTCTATGAAAAAATAGGGCTGAGTTATTCAATGAATGCTAAAAATGAAGTAACTGCTGGCGACAGCCTTTTTACTTCCAATAACTTTGAACAATTGAAACGAGAATTTAAAAACGGAATGCGACATTCTATTCCGTTAAGTACCTCCTTTAAATTGTTAAATAATTTTACTATAAATCCTGCTTTTAATTATTCTGAAATTTGGTATCTAAACTCTTTAGATAGAACGTGGAATAATCAAAATAATCAACTAAAAACTGATACGCTTACTAATTTTGTAAGAGGTAATGCTTATAATATGTCGGTAAGTGTATCTACTAAATTTTTTGGAATGTACCAATATCGCAGCAAAATAATTAAAGCACTGAGGCATGTAGTAACTCCGAGCGTTGGTTTTGCTTATACTCCAGAAAACAATAGTGGTTTAAAAAGTTATACCGACTCTTCAAACACTGTTCATGAGTATTCAATATTTGAGAATGGTATTTATGGAGTTTCCAACACTAAAGAAGCTGGTTTAATAAATTTAGGTTTATTAAACAATTTTGAAATGAAAGTGAGAAACAGAAAAGATAGTTTAGGGAAAGACACCAAAATTAAATTGTTGGAAAGCTTAAATTTCTCTTCTAGTTATAATGTAGTTCCTGATTCATTAAATTGGAGCAACATTCAAGTGGAAGCAAGAACATTAATATTTAAAAAATTAACACTTAATTTTTCTTCCAGTTTCGACCCTTATGCATTGGATTCCAACACAACTACTGGACAAATCAGGAAAGTAAATACTTCTGAATGGGAAAGAAATGGAAGAATTGGAAGATTAGTTACCGCCAATTTATCTGCAGGCTTTTCTTTAAACAGTAAAAATGGAGTAAACGAAAATAAAACTAGTGAATATGGCTCTGAACAAGAGTTGGAATACATTAGAGCTAACCCTGAAGCGTATATTGATTTTAATATACCCTGGACATTAAGTGTAAATTATAACATCAGATACTCCAAACCTCAATACCAGTCTGATGTTATTCAGACTCTAAATTTTTCAGGAGATTTTAGTTTAACACCTAAATGGAAAATTGGTTTTAACTCTGGTTATGATTTTGAATTAAAAGATGTATCTTACACTTCAATTGATATTTATCGCGATTTACATTGCTGGGAAATGATTTTTAATTGGATTCCTTTTGGACCACGACAAAGTTATTTGTTTACCATAAAAGTAAAATCTGCAATTTTACAAGACTTAAAATTAACAAGAAGAAATTTACCAAACGTATTTTAAAATGATATGATGAAGAACTCCATTATTATTTCAGCTTTACTTTTTGCAAGCACAAATTTTTGCTTTGCTCAAGAAATGAAAAATAAATACCTCACCACCAGAGTGGACAATACCGTTGTTGATGATTATTTTGGAACAAAAATAGCCGACCCTTACCGATGGCTAGAAGATGACAACTCTGAAGAAACAAAAAGATGGGTAATCAACCAAAACTTAATTACCGAAGATTATATAGAGGACATTCCATTTAGAGCCAGTTTAAAAAAACAATTAACCGATTTATGGGATTTTGAAACCATTGGAACTCCTTCAAAACATGGTAATTATTACATCTACTCCAAAAACAATGGCAAGCAAGACCAATCTGTTTATTACATTAAAACAGGTGAAGATGGAAAAGAAGAAATTTTGTTAGATCCTAACACCTTATCAACAGATGGCACAACTTCTATTGGCTCATTGAGTGTATCTAAAGATAACAACTATTTGGCTTATGATATTTCTAAATCAGGATCAGACTGGAGTGAAATATTCGTAATGGAAATTGCTTCAAAAAAATCACTTTCAGATACCATTCGTTGGGTAAAATTTTCGGGTATTTCATGGTATAAAAATGGTTTTTATTATAGTGGTTATGATACTCCTGAAGTTGGTAAAGAATATTCCAATAAAAACGAATTTCATAAAGTGTTTTACCATCAAATCGGTACCAAACAAAATGATGATAAAGTAATATTTGAAGACAAAGAACACCCTCTTCGAAATCATGGAGGAAACACAACCGAAGATGAGCATTTTTTAATTATTTCTGCATCAGAAGGCACCAGTGGAAATTCGTTGTATGCAAAAGATTTAACAAAAGAAAATAGCGAATTTGTTACCTTAGTGAATGATTTTGATAATGATAGCTGGGTAATGGATAACTTAGGTGATACCTTACTTATTTTTACCAACTATAATGCACCAAACAACCGAATTACATACACTACCCTTCAATCCCCTAAAAAAGAAACTTGGAAAGATTTTATTCCAGAAAAAACATACTTGCTTGAAGGAGCTAATTTTGCAGGAAACAAACTTTTTGCTACTTATTTAAAAGATGTAAAAAGTAAAATCGAAATTTATAAAATGGATGGTTCTTATCTTAAAGATTTAGAATTACCAGGAATTGGAGTAAGTTACGGAGTGAGTGGTAAAAAAGACGAAAACATTGCTTATTATTCCTTCACTTCCTTTACTACTCCAACATCAAGTTACAAACTAAATGTAGCTGAATTAACTACCGAACTTTTCTTTCAACCTACCATTGATTTTAAATCGGAAGATTATATTACCGAACAAATAAAATTTAAAAGTAAAGATGGCACACTCATTCCACTATTTATTACTCATAAAAAAGGAATGGTGATGGATGGAACTAATCCTTGTTTACTGTACGGTTATGGAGGTTTTAATATCAGTATTAAACCTTCATTTAGTGTGGTAAATGCTGTGTTTTTGCAAAACGGAGGAATTTATGCTGTAGTAACCCTTAGAGGTGGAAGTGAATATGGCGAAAAATGGCACAAAGCAGGTATGTTAGATAAGAAACAAAATGTATTTGATGATTTTATAGGTGCTGCTAATTATTTAAAAAATAATAAATACACCTCTACCGAAAAATTAGCGATACATGGTCGCTCTAATGGTGGTTTGTTAATTGGTGCTGTAATGACTCAAGCACCGAATCTAGCTAAAGTAGCTTTACCAGGCGTTGGAGTGTTAGACATGTTACGTTTCCATAAATTTACCATAGGATGGGCGTGGGCAGTGGAGTATGGTTCTAGCGAAAAGAAAGAAGATTTTGATAACTTAATCAAATATTCTCCTCTACACAATATAAAAAAAGTAGAATATCCTGCAACTCTTATATTAACAGCCGACCATGATGATAGAGTTGTTCCAGCACATTCTTTTAAATTTGCAGCAGAATTGCAAAAGCAAAACCAAGGAAAAAATCCAACCTTAATTCGTATAGAATCGAAAGCCGGACACGGTGCTGGAAAACCTAAAAGTAAATTAATTGAAGAATGGGCAGATATTTGGGCTTTTACTTTTTATAATTTAGGCAAACAAATCAGTAAAGATTATTTAAAAAAATAAACAATGTTAGAGTCTGAAAAACATTACATTATTAGAAGTGGCTGGTTACGGGCAGCAATATTAGGTGCTAACGATGGAATTATTTCTACAGCGAGTATTGTTATCGGAATTGCAGCAGCAAGTGATACCAGAGAGCCTATTGTTTTGGCAGGTATTGCTGGATTAGTAGCAGGTGCATTATCAATGGCTGCAGGAGAATATGTTTCAGTAAGTTCTCAAGCCGATTTAGAAAGTTCCGACCTAGCCAGAGAAATAAAAGAATTAGAAGAAACTCCAGAAGCTGAATTAATAGAATTGGCTCAGATTTATGAAGGGCGAGGATTGGATAAAAACTTAGCACTACAAGTTGCCGAACAACTAACTGCTCATAATGCATTAGAAGCTCACGCCAGAGATGAATTAGGAATTAATGAAATTACTCAAGCTAAACCATTCCAAGCGGCTTTTGCTTCTGGAACAGCTTTTGTTTTTGGTGGAATTTTGCCTGTTGTCGTTGCCATGTTAGCCTCTGTTAATCAAATGGTTTATATACAGTATATTTTTGCCTTAGTTTTTTTGATTATTTTGGGTTCTTTTGCTGCTAAAACAGGAGGTTCTAACATTAAAAGAGCTATTATTCGAATTACATTTTGGGGAACAGCAGCAATGGGAATTACTGCTTTAATCGGATATTTATTTGGAGTAAACATGGCTTAATTTTGGTTTTAGTGCATTCCCTTTCATTTTTTAATTTTATGTAACACATAATCTATGACAAAAGTATTAATTGCAGGGGGCACAGGATTAGTTGGAAAACATTTTAGTAAAAAGTTAATTGAGAAAGGATATGACATAGCAATTCTTAGCAGAACTACAAAAAATGAAAATACGCTACCAACCTATCATTGGAATTTAGAAAAAAATGAAATTGAAAAAGAAGCAATCCAATGGGCTGACTTCATTATTAACCTTGCAGGTGAAAATATTGGAGAGAAAAGATGGACTGAAAAAAGAAAACAACAAATTATTGATAGCCGTGTGAAAGCTGGAGAGTTGCTTTTTAATACAACAAAAGAACAAAACAAAAAACTTAAAGCATACATATCTGCATCAGCGATAGGATATTACGGTGCAGCAACTTCAACTAAAATTTTTACAGAAACAGATAATTCTGCTACTGATTTTCTAGGAAAAACGTGTGATAAATGGGAAAAAGTTACAGATAAATTTACTACTTTAGGAATAAGAACAGTTAAAATAAGAACAGGTGTTGTACTTACGAAAGAAGGTGGAGCTTTATCAAAAATGATAACTCCTATTAAAATTTGGATGGGTTCAGCTTTAGGAACTGGCAAACAATACCTGCCTTGGATACACATTAACGACCTATGTGGCATTTACATTAAAGCCATTGAAGATCTAAAAATGGAAGGAGCATATAATGCGGTTGCACCAGAGCATGTAACGAATAACAAATTTTATAAAACAATAGCCTTTGTATTAAAAAAACCTTTATGGTTGCCTCATATTCCTTCATTTATAATGAAATTGATTTTCGGTGAAATGTCGAAGATGCTATTAACAGGAAGTAGCGTTTCTTCAGCTAAAATTAAAGCTGCTGGATATAACTTTCAGTTTGCTACGCTTAAAAATGCCTTGGTTGATTTATTAATGCCTATTTCATTATGATTTTAAACATTATTTTTACAAGTTTTTTAATGTAGTTTTACTAAGTAAAACTAAAATACTTCAATCGTGAAAAGAATTAACTTAATTATTACAATACTCTTGTTTATGACAACAGCAAAAGCACAAGATAAAACTACTGAAAATCCATTTTTCAGTCCTTATAGAACTCCATTTGAAGTTCCTGATTTTAAAAAAATAAAACCCGAACATTACCAACCTGCCTACGAAAAAGGTATGGTTGAACAACGTGCTGCAATAGAAAAAATTGTCAGCAACAAAGAAAAGCCAACTTTTAAAAACACAATTGAAGCCCTAGAGAATAGTGGTGTGCTATTAAATAAAGTAGAAAATGTTTTTAGCAATCAAACCTCTGCAAACACCAATAAAGAATTACAAGAAATAGCTAAAAACTTATCGCCAATAATGAGTAAACATAGTGATGATATTATGCTCAATGCAAAATTATTCGAGCAAATAAAATCGGTTTATAAGGATAGAAATAATTTAGCTCCCGATGCCAACGACAAAAATAAAACCTTCAATTTAAACCTTGAACAGAAAAAATTAGTAGAAGAAATCTATAAAAGTTTTGTTAGAAGCGGAGCTAATGTTACCGAAAATAAAAAAGAAGAATTAAGAGCAATAAATAAAGAATTGGGTTTGTTAGCTCTTCAATTTGGAGAAAACACCTTAAAAGGTGATAATAACTGGAAACATTTTATTGCAAGTGAAAAGGAGTTAGCCGGAATACCTCAATCGATAAAAGACGCCATGGCATTAGATGCTAAAAATGCAGGACAAGAAGGAAAATGGTTAGTTACTTTGCATAAATCAAGTTGGATTCCTGTTTTACAATATGCCCAAAATAGAGCATTAAGAGAAAAAGTCTATACCGCTTGGATGAATCGTGGCAATACTGGCGATGAATTTGATAACAACTCCAATGCTGCTAAAATTGCTTCTTTACGTGTTAAAAAAGCCAACTTATTAGGTTATAAAACTTGGGCTGATTACATTTTGGAAGACAATATGGCTAAAACTCCTGAAGCAGCAAATGAACTCTTAATGAATTTATGGAATAGATCCTTGCCTATAGCAAAACAAGAAGTGGCTGAAATGCAAAAGATGATTGATGCAGAAGGTGGTAATTTTAAATTAACCTCTTGGGATTGGTGGTATTATTCCGAAAAAGTTCGTAAAGCAAAATACGATTTGGATGAAGAAGAATTGAGACCTTATTTTGAACTGAATAATGTTCGCAAAGGTTTGTTCGAGGTAATTGGTAATTTATATCACATTAAATTTATTGAAAGAAAAGACATTCCTACTCCTCATCCCGATGCACTCGCTTTTGAAGTACAAGAAAGTAATGGCAAACACATTGGAATTTTATTTATGGATTTTCATCCTAGAGATAGTAAACGTAGTGGAGCATGGATGAGTTCGTATCGTAAACAATCGTATAAAGAAGGAGAAATGGTAACTCCAATTATTACAAATGTTTTAAATTTCACAAAACCAACTGCTGATAAACCAGCTCTTTTAACTTTTGAAGAAGTAGAAACCATGTATCATGAAATTGGTCACGGATTGCATGGGTTACTTTCCAATTCTACCTACAATAAATTATCTGGAACAGCGGTGCCACGAGATTTTGTAGAACTACCTTCGCAGGTAATGGAACATTGGGCTGGAGAGCCAGAAGTATTAAAAATGTACGCCAAACATTACATCACAGGAGAAGTTATTCCTGATGCCTTAATGAAAAAATTACAAGACTCTCGTAAATTTAACCAAGGATTTATGACTACAGAATATTTGGCTGCTGCTATACTAGATTTAAAATGGCACACCTTAACAACTTCAGAATTACAAAATCCTGCTGATTTCGAAAAGAAAGCAATGGATGAAATTGGATTAATTGATGAAATTTTACCTCGTTACAAAAGTGGTTATTTTAACCATATTTTTAGCGGGGGTTATTCTGCTGGTTACTACGCCTATATTTGGGCTGCGGTACTTGATGCTGATGCGTTTCAAGCTTTTAAAGAAACTGGAGATATTTTTAACCCCGAAAAAGCAAAACTTTTTAGAGAACAAGTTCTTTCTAAAGGTGGAACTGACGATCCGATGATTTTATACAAAAATTTTAGAGGACAAGAGCCAACTATTGATGCACTTTTAGAAAATAGAGGATTGAACTAATGAATGAGATGGAACAGAATCCATTTATGCTTGAGGCTATCAAAATTTCCATTGAAAATGTAAAAAACAATGGAGGTCCTTTTGGAGCTGTTATTGTGAAAGATGGAAAAATAATTGCCCGAGGTGTAAATCGAGTTACAACCAATAACGACCCAACTGCTCACGCAGAAGTAAATGCCATTCGAGAAGCAGCTGCTCAATTAAAATCGTTCGATTTAAGTGATTGTGAAATATATACTTCTTGCGAGCCTTGTCCGATGTGTTTAGGTGCCATTTATTGGGCGAGGTTATCTAAAATATATTTTGCTAACAATAAAACTGATGCAAAAAATATTGGCTTCGATGATTCTTTCATCTATAACGAAATAGAAAAACCTTATCAAGAAAGAGTTATCCCAACCATCCAAATGATGCGAAACGAAGCACTAAAAGCTTTTCAAAATTGGGAATCAAAAGAGGATAAAATTGAATATTGAACTTTTTTAATAGCTTGTTAAAATAGTTTTTATTACCACTTTTTATTTTACATTTACTTGTATATTAAGAATAAAACCAAACCACAATGAAAAATATTAATTATCCTGTTAACTTTCAATTTAACATCACTACTTTTTCTAACGATTTTGTAGCAAAAGATGCCAATAGAAATACCATTGCTTATGTGAAACAGAAAATGTTTAAACTCAAAGAAGACATCAATATTTACAACGATGAAACAAAAAGCAAGGTAAATTATAAAATAAAAGCCGATAGGTGGTTAGATTTTTCTGCAGCCTATACTTTTTCGGATGAACAAGGAATTGAGTTTGGTAAAATTGCCAGGAAAGGTTGGCGTTCTTTATGGAAAGCTACCTACGAAATAATAGATAATAAGCAAGAAAAACAATATGCCATTAACGAAGAAAATGCTTGGACTAAAGTTTTTGATTCGCTGTTGGGAGAAGTTCCTGTGTTGGGTTTATTTACAGGTTATTTTTTTAACCCATCCTATATCGTTGCTAATAATAAAAACGAACCAATAGTAAGATTAAAAAAATTGCCTTCTTTTTTTGGAAGGAAATTTGAAATAACCAAATTGGGTGAGCTAGGTGAAGACAGCAACGAACGTATTATGCTTAGTTTAATGATGATGATTTTATTGGAAAGAAGAAGAGGATAGAATTATTACAGCTATCCAAAAGACACAAACACTTTTTGGCAATTGGTAAAATTGGGCGGAGCAATACGCCAAATTCATTTATTGGAAAGTCCAGTTGTTGAAAATTATATAACGCAATATCCAATTGACGGAGATAATGTAGTGGTAAAGCCTCGTTTTGTAAATTCCCCTCCTCTGGAGGGGTGCCCAACGGGCGGGGTGGTCAATCCTCCTCTGGAGGGGTGCCCAACGGGCGGGGTGGTCAATCCTCCTCTGGAGGGGTGCCCAACGGGCGGGGTGGCACTTACTACTCATCCGCAGAATAATGCGTCAGAACTAGACCAAACACTAATGATAAACCAAACTCAAATTAAATTTGCCCCAATATTAGAACTCCCATACAATCCTAATTTAAAGCAACGAGCAAAAGAACTAAGGCAAGCTCGAAACCTACCAGAAGTATTATTTTGGATGCAAGTAACCAAAGGCGGGTTTCATAAAATAGATTTTGACAGACAAAGAGTAATTGGGAATTTTATTGTAGATTTTTACATAAAAAAACTTGGATTAGTTATAGAAATAGATGGGTCTAGTCACGATGGTAAAGAGGAATACGATGAACAAAGAGAAGAATATTTAATTTCGTTAGGTTTGAAAGTGTATAGAATCCAAGTTGATGATGTGATGAAACAGATGAACAATGTATTAGTTGGATTAGAAAATTATATCATTGAAAACTATGGTGTATTGGGTAATTAATGTTTACAAAAATCAAAGAGCAGAATCCACGTTATATAATCACTTATTAGCATCAATAGATAGACAAGTAAAACCATTTACCTTTTATTTTCCAGTTTTAAATCTTGAAATAGAAGCTCCATTTAAAATTGGCAATACTGAATTTACATATTTCACCAAAGAGTACTTTGACAATCTTTACGAATCATATAAAAAGAAAAATGAAACACTTACAGAAGAAGATTTTCAACAAGTGTTTCGTAAAGATTTTCAAGGACAGGTATTGGCTAAAGTAGCTGTAAAAGCAGAAAGAGATAAAGCTGAAATAGTTTCCTTTGATTGACATTTTTGTCGAGCATCAAATATATCCCTAACAAGTTGCTCTCCAGCAGAGCTTATTTCCGTTTTTATTTGAAGTGGGTTCTAAAAATTGATTCGTATCAAAATTTTTATAGTTTTTTAGAGACAATGAAAATTTTTAAAACACTATCTGGATTCCGTCAGCTGACGGATGAAG
>Ga0100377_1002558_pt1 | contig 15128 bp, 20 predicted proteins | sample CryGeymeta201501_FD_83664 | JGI IMG/M metagenome (GOLD analysis project Ga0100377, IMG submission 83664) | Groundwater microbial communities from Crystal Geyser aquifers in Utah, USA - Crystal Geyser metaG 2015-01 | ecosystem: Environmental > Aquatic > Deep subsurface > Groundwater | place: USA... | reverse complement strand
TTTTCCCACTCTCCACTAAATTCAGGAAAACGCAAGGTTGGTATGTTGTCTGAACTATTATTTTTATTGATAGAATTTGTCATTGTTCCAATTTTTTGGATTGTTTTCAATATAGGTTTGTATGCGTTCAAAAGATGCTGTATCACGAATAATATGGTCGTGAAAACGGGATTGCCACGCAAAATCTGCATGGATTTGTCGGGCGTTTTTTGATACCACCGATTTGTACGATCGAATAATGGTTGAAATGGTGCCTGGTTTTGGGGATATTTTTACCATTTGTTGATTTTTGTTGTTAATGGCGTTGGCGTTGGCGTTGGCGTTGGTATTGGCGTTGGTATTGGCGTTGGCGTTGGTATTGGTATTGGCGTTGGCGTTGGCGTTGGCGTTGGTATTGGCGTTGGCGTTGGCGTTGGCGTTGGCGTTGGTAGAGACGTTGCAATGCAACGTCTCTACGGCATTAACGGTATCAACGGCATTAACGGTATCAACGGTATCAACGGCATCAACGGCATCAACGATATCAACGGCATTAACGGTATCAACAATATCAACGGTATCAACAATATCAACAATATCAACGGTATCAACAATATCAACAATATCAACGGTATCAACGGCATTAACGGTATCAACAATATCAACGGTATCAACAATATCAACAATATCAACGGTATCAACGGCATTAACGGTATTAACGGTATCAACGGCATCAACGATATCAACGGTATCAACGGTATCAACGGCATCAACGGCATCAACGGTATCAACGGTATCTACAATATCAACGATATCAACGGTATCAACGGTATCAACGATATCAACGGTATCAACGGTATAATTTTTATTAATAATCAAAATTCCGTGCGTATGATTAGGCATTACCACAAAATTGCCCAATTCAACAAATGGAAAATGGCTGGGTATTTCTAACCAATATTTTTCTGCCAATTGTCCTATTTCATTCAAATTCATTTCATCATCCAATATTTCACCAAAAAAATGTTTCCTATGTTGGGTACAAATGGTAATAAAATATGCACCATTGCTACCATAATCCCAATTTTTCAATCGGGCTGATGGTATTCGGTATTTATTTTTGAATTTGTCCATTTAAAATTAAAAAAATCGGAATTCCCGTTTATTCTAAAAAGGTGTTGCAATATTTAGTTGTTTACAAAAATCGGCTATGGTGTTATCGGTTTGTTTTAGTTCGGTTTCCATTGCTTTCAATTCATTGGCTATGGCAGTTAAATCAATGGCTTCTTCTTCTTCAAAGGTATCAACATAACGAGGTATATTTAGGTTATATTCATTGGCTTTTACCTCATCTAAGGTTGCAACATAGCTGTATTTATCAATGGTTTTACGCTCTCGGTAGGTGCTTATAATTTTATCAATGTCGGCTTCTCTTAATCGGTTTTGGTTGCCTACTTTTTCAAAATTGTTACTGGCATCAATAAACAAAATGTTATCGTTATGCACTCGGCATTTGCTCAACACCAAAATGCACGTGGGTATGCTTGTACCATAAAATATATTGGCAGGTAACCCAATAACAGCATCTAAGTAATTTTGTTTGTCAATAATATAGGTTCTTATGGTTTGCTCGGCTGAGCCTCTAAACAATACACCATGAGGCAATACACACGCCATTGTGCCATTGTCTGCCAATTGGTGTATCATGTGTTGCACAAAAGCAAAATCGGCTGTGCTAACTGGTGCTAATCTACCATACTGGCTAAAGCGTTCATCATTTTCATTGAGTGGGTTATCTTTGCCTTTCCATTTTGCCGAAAACGGTGGGTTGGCTACAATAGCCTCAAAGCGTAAATCAAAATGCTGCGGTTCTACTAAAGTATCTTCTTGTTTTAAATCGAATTTGGTATAATGTACATCGTGCAAAATCATGTTCATTCGAGCCAAATTGTAAGTGGTGCGGTTCAATTCCTGTCCATAAAAATCGCTTACCTCAACCTCTTTGGCTACACGCAACAACAAAGAGCCTGAGCCACACGTAGGGTCGTAAACTGTTTTCAATCGTTTTTTGCCTGTGGTAACTATCTTAGCCAGTATTTTAGAAACTTGCTGAGGGGTATAAAATTCTCCTACTTTTTTACCAGCCCCACTTGCAAACTGCCCTATTAAATACTCATACGCATCGCCCAAAACATCACTATCGGCATTGGCTAATTCAAAATCAATTTTATCTAAGTGTTTTAGCACCTTTGAAATCAATTCGTTTCTTGCATCAGGTGTTCGCCCCAATTTGGTACTACTCAAATCTAAATCTTCAAAAAGTTTGTTAAAATCTTCTTCGCTTTCCGTACCCATTGTACTTTGCTCAATACCGTTGAGTATGCTTTCTAAATCTTCTAAAATAAAATTGCTTTCGTTTTCGGTGTTGGCATTACCCTTTTTAGCAATGGAGCTAAACAATTCATCGGGTTTAAGAAAGTAACCCAACTTTTTTAACGATTCTTCTTTTATGGCTTCTAAATCTTCGGCATCGGTAACTTTCAAATAATCCTTTATGGTTTCGGTTTCCAATAAATGATTGGCATACAAATATTGCTTTTCTGATAGGTATTTAAAGAAAATAAAACCTAAAATGTAATCACGAAACTCATCGGCATCCATTTTGCCACGCAATTCGTTGGCAATGTTCCACAATTGTTGTTCGAGTTTTTTCTTTTGTTCTTCGCTCATTAAAGGGCTTAATTAGAGTAGTAAAATAATATGGTCAAATATAGAAAAATTTAGAGGTAAGTACAATGAGTAAAAAAACTTTGGTTTCTTATGTTTTACAGTTTGTTTTTTGATGGTTATTTTCCTATACAAAACTTACTAAAAATATTATCCAACAAATCATCGGTAGTAATATCTCCTGTTATCAATCCTAAATAATGTAACGATTGGCGGATGTCCATAGCTAAGAAGTCACCAGTAATATTGATATCTAAACCTTCTAATACGTTGGTTAAAAACTCGTTGGACTGGGTTAAAGCTTCGTAATGTCGGACATTGGTAACAATTACATCGTTTCGATTTAATGCACTAGAATTAACGTAATTAAACAGCTGCTCTTTAATGGCTTCAATGTTTAACTTTTCTTTAGCAGAAACAAAAATTATAGGATTAATTCCATTGAATTTTTCGGTTAAGCTTTTTTGTTCAGATCTATCTATTTTATTGGCAATAATTACCAAACATTTATTTTTTCCTTTAATACGGTTTTCGATATTTTTAACATCAACCAAAAGTTGTATTTTTGAAATTGTAGATGCATCTACCAACAATAAAATAATCGAGGCTTCATCAATTTTTTCGAACGACTTTTTAATTCCCATCGACTCAATTTCGTCTTTGGTTTCCCGAATTCCTGCAGTATCAATAAATCGGAAATTAATACCTTTTATTACGATTTCATCTTCAATGGTATCACGAGTAGTTCCTGCAATAGCAGAAACAATGGCTCGTTCTTCGTTTAACAGCACATTCAATAAAGTTGATTTTCCAACATTGGGTTTACCAACAATGGCAACAGGAACTCCATTTCTAATGACATTTCCAAGATTAAACGAGCTAATTAAATGAGTTAACTTCGTTTGAAGTTTTGCCACCAATTGTTTTAAATCATCACGATTAGCAAATTCTACATCTTCCTCTCCAAAATCGAGTTCTAACTCAATTAATGATGCAAAATGGATGAGTTCCTCACGTAGTTTTTGAATTTCGGTACTAAATCCGCCTCGCATTTGCTGCATGGATAATTGATGTGATGCTTCTGAATTGGAAGCAATTACATCGGCAACTGCTTCGGCTTGTGATAAATCTAATTTTCCATTTAAAAAAGCACGCAAGGTAAATTCTCCTGGACTAGCAGACACAGCTCCATTTGCTAGTAATAATTGTAACACTTGTTGCTGAATGTATGGTGAACCATGTGTTGATATTTCTATCGAATTTTCACCTGTAAACGATTTTTTTTCTTTAAACACACTCACTAATACTTCATCGATTATCCTTTCTTTATCTCTTATCGTTCCAAAATGAATGGTATGAGATTCAACATTTGTTAAATCGGCTCCATAAAACACGCGGTTACAAATGTTAATCGCATCAATTCCTGATAAACGAATTACAGCAATAGCTCCACTTCCTGATGGTGTTGCCAAAGCACAAATGGTTGATAAAGAATAATTAATTTTTTGCATCAAATTTTATTTCTGAGCAAAGTTATTCTATTTTGTTAAAGAATTAAAAGTAAAAATAACTTCGTTCTGAACAATTCTGCATTTAGCACAATGTGAAATATGAATGAATTGGTAAGGTTGATGAATATCGAAAGATAAAACATTTTCTTCAATTTTAAATATTCGATTGCAATTCATTTCTCCTTCTGGAGTATAACGTTGGATCAAAAATTCATTCTTTTTATTGGTTGGTTCGATATAAAACCAAGTCCCTACTCCTTGTCCCAAAAGCCATTGAGAATTTTTAGGAATAGAACTGGGCAATTTAGGAGAAAATATGGTTCCAATTTTTGATTGCATCATCTTAAGCAGTTTCTGAAACTAAATAAATAGATGAAACATTCTCATCCATTCTGATTGAATAATGTTTTTTAGGAAGTAGTAATTTTTTAAAGCCATAAAATTTACTCCTTTTTTGAATTATTTTTCCATCAACCACCTCATAAAAATGACTACATTCATTCAATACTTTGTTATTTGACCTTGGTGTTGGAGAAATAGTATAAGGTAATTGAATTAATAGTTTTGTTAACCAATTATTGGAAGATGCAACTACAACTTGTGTTACGAATCTTGAACAAGTAGAACCTTTTGCCTGAAATGGTCCATAAGGAATTGCTTCTCTATTCTGCATTTCTTTGGCTTTTTTAAAAGCTTTTTCAAAATGAATATTTTTAACGATTGCAGCAGTTAATTTTCCTTCGCCATGACAAGCTTTATTATTAAATCTGTCTAACAAAAGTTGTTCAATATTAACAATCATTTTATTTTTTATTTCAGCTTTCAAATTAACTGCAACATCTGGGTCAGTTTCTTTATCCCTTACTCTACCATGATAAATTGGTGTGTGGTATCTACCATAATCAAAATAATGAACATTACTATTTTGGTGATTAATTAATAAAAAAGCAGCATGTCCGGCATTGTAATAATTATTTTTTATTACGCCCAGCCATTTCATCGGAATATCGTACCACTTACCTTCTTTTACTACTTTGGTATTTGGCCAAGCTAATGCTATAATTGTTGCATTGTTATACATTTAATGAAATAAATGAAGCTTCGACTTGTTCTTTTAAAAAGTTTAATGTTTCTTGAATCTTTGAGATAATTTTATTGATGTCATTTTCTTGAATTTCAGGATCAGAAATTACACAACGCAGGTAGATTTTTCCTTTAAATTCGGCATAATTAAAAATGATTTCTCCTTCTTTAAACAGTTGATCTCTTACCATCTTGTTAATGATATTTCCTTCCAAATTATCCATATCAGTATCAATAATTCTAAATGTTACAATTGGTGAATCGGGTTGACACAAGAGTTCAAAGTTTTGATTGCTCTTTATTTTTTCAGCAAAAGAGTTGGCTATTTTTATTAACTTATCAATTCGGTTTTCAAAGCCTAATTCTCCATCATGTTTCCATGCTAGCCATAGTTTTAAAGCATCTACTCTTCGTCCACATTGTAGTGATTTTTGGCCTAAATTGTAATCATCTTCCGTATCGTGAAATAAATAATCTGCATCCACTGCAAAAGCATCATTTAATAATCCTTTTTCTTTTGTTAAGAAACTAGCACAAATCAATGGAATACCCATCATTTTGTGTAAGTTCCATGAGACTGAATCGGCTTTTTCAATACCTTTAAATTTATATTTTTCTTGAGTAGAAAATAACATAGAACCTCCATAAACTGCATCAACATGATACCACATCTGGTTTTCTTTAGCAATCATAGCTAAAGCATCCAGTTCATCAAAGACTCCAGAAAAAGTTGTTCCTGCAACACCAATCAATAATAAGGGAATTCTATTTTTCTGTTTTTCTATTTCAATTGCTTTTACCAAAGATGGTGTGTCCATTTGACCAATCTCATTAGAAGCTATTTTTACTATGCTATCGCTTCCAAACCCCATAAAGATAGCACTCTTTAAAAATGAATAATGTGCTTGATCAGAAAGGAAAATACTAAATTTTGGAGCATTTGTTAATCCTTCTTTTTTAATGTGTGCTAATTTGGCATTCCGAGCCAACATTAATCCCATCATATTCGAAATACTCCCTCCTGGTGTAAAAACACCATCTCCACTGGTTTTCCATATCGTTTTACTTAGTTTAGCAATACATTCCTTTTCAATTAAAGTCATTATTGGTGCTACTTCATAAGTGTACATTGATGTGTTTAGAAGTGTTGTTAGTATATCTCCATAAACACCTATGAGATGTTGTTTTCCATACATTTGATTCATAAAAAAAGTATGATTCGTATTCACACTGTTGTGAATAATTTGATCAATCATTGAAGACATTTCTTCTTCAGTTTTTCCTTCTTTGCTAATAGTAAAATCAAATTCATGTATCAATTCCTGTGGTTTTTTATCCACTCGTATCATTTCATTTTTATCAATTCCAAGATTGATAAGGTTAATTATTTTATTTTTTATTAGTTCGTAGTTCATTCCTTGACAGTTGTAATAAAATTGTTTTTTGTCTATTATGGTTTTATTATTTCTACAATGTTTTTATTGGTAACAGCTTCTTTAGTATGTAATTCGACTTTTGAGATTTTTGGAAACCAAAAAGTTCCTCCATCAATTTGGATAAATATACGATTTACTTCCACTTCTTTATTATTTAATTGAGTAAAAACTTTAAAATCTCCACTAGCGTTCTTTTTTAACACAAAATCACGTTTTTTATAGGAAACAAAATGAAATTTAGCATAATTTCCGGATGCATAAACATACTCCAACCCATACGCATAATGTTGTTGAATCCATGTTAAGGGTTTAATTGCCCCACCTTCGGTTTGCCTTCTCCAATAGGGGTAAATAGGTTCTGTAATACTTAATGTGCCTGTTTTTTCAAGGTTAATGTCGTAAAAAATTTCGTTGGCATCTTTGCTTCGTTCAATTTTAAACAAATGTGGTTTAGTATCAACATCCTTATTATTAACGGTAATAAAAGAGGTTAGTAAAACCAAAAGAGTAGGAAATAATATGTAGGTACTTTTTTTCATCAATCAGTACTTATAACCACCTGCGTTTTCTTCTAAATTTACGCCTAAGCCCAACACTATTCGATTTACAAAGTTAAAATAAGCAATCACCAAAGTAGCATCTAAAATTGCAGCGTCAGAAAAATCTAATGTTTTGAGTTTTTCAACCAAGCCAAAATCTTCTGAAGGTGTAAGTGATAATCGTTTTGCAAAATCGCACAATGTTTTTTCTTTTTCGGTTAAAGCTAAAGTGTTGTAATTTGTTCGGAGTTGATTTACCTTTTCTAAATCTTTCCAGTAATTATTTAATGCTTCGGCATGATGTGTTTGACAATATTCGCAACGGTTAGCTGCTGAAACTACCACTGCCATCATTTCCCGTTCTGCCCGACTCAATTCCGATTTAGAAAACATAATTTCTAAATACAAGTCGATATGTTTTACAATGCTTTCTGGTCGTAAACTTTGTATTTTATGTACTTCGGCTAATTTCCCACGCTTGGTAATTAAGTCTGTATAGATTTCTTTTAATCTACCTTCGGCTTCTTCTGGTTGTATCACTTTTATTTTTACCATAATTACTTCGGTAAATTTATTATAATATCTTTTACCGTTGAACGATTTTTGTAATCAGGGTCAAATTGTCGCCAGATTATTTTTTTATTTTTATCAATAATAAAAGTTGCCGGAATAGGTAAACGTTCGCTATCGTCTGTATGCGATTCTTTTAATTTTGCTCCTAAAACGGTGTTGTATATTGCTTTAGTTTTTCCATCAGGATTAAAAGTTACGTCAAAATAATCCGAAATTTTTTGTCCTTCGTCATACAAAACAATAAATTCTGCTTTCGATTTTTCAATGGTTTTTTCAATAAATTCAGGTTTTTCGGGCGAAATAACAACTACCTGAGCACCTTTATCTTGAATGTATTTTAAACTGTCTTGAATGGTGTTCATGTGTCGGTTACAAATGGGGCACCATTGACCACGAATAAAAATCAGCACTACAGGACCTTTTTCTAAGGTTTTCTCTAACGAAACGGGGTTGTTATTGACATCAGTTGCTGTAAAATTTTCTACAACCTGACCAACCTCTAAACCTTTAGCATCATTTACTGTTTTTAAACTTTTATCTTGTGCTTTGCAAGACAAACTAAGTGATAAAATGGATAATAGCATAATTGATGTTGTGTTTATTCTTTTCATCTGTTTATTTTTTAAACCTAACAATCCTTCAGCTGACGGACTGTCAGGTTATATTTTTTGTTTTTTATAGTGTATTAATTCATCTCCTATTTAAAATATCTTCAATACTCATGTGGTCGCCAAAATCTTTACCATAATAGGTTTTTAGTATCATTTGATTTTCATCAATTAAAAAATCGGCTGGAACAATGGGTTTATCTTTGCTCGATTTGAGATTAAAAAAACCACTTTGCATCATTCTAACCATTTTTAATGGTTTTAGCATAACTTTTAATATTCCAAACGATGATTGCTCTATTCCATATTTTTTATACAAACCGAATGTTGGATCAGGAATTATTGCAAAAGGTGCATTTTGTTTTCCTGCATACTCATTAATTTCTTCTTTTGTTGAAGCAAAAAATGAAATGATAACAATTCCCTTTTCTTCAAATTTATGGTAGTTGTTAATGAGTTCTTGCACCCTCATGTTACAAAACGGACAGGCAGCACCTCTAAAAAAACTCAATAATACTTTTTTTCCTTTGTAATCGGAAAGCGTTACTTGATTGTTTAAATAATCAGAAACAATGAAGTCGATTGCTTTGTCGTTTTCTAATAACATTAATTTTATTTTTTTGCAACCGTTTTACCTAGTTCAATAAATTCATCAGGATTGTGATAACCTCCAGTTCGAACAACAATATTGCCATTGCTATCTACAAACAATAGTGTTGGATAACTTCTCACACCATATTTCTGTGCCAATATTATTCCTTCGCCTTTTTCTCCATCAAAAGCTGCATTAATAAACTTTTGGTTATACAATTTACCAACTTCAACATCTGAAAAAGTACCCGATTTTAATCGTTTGCAAGGTCCACACCAAGAGGCATAAATATCTATAAAAATCAGTTTATTTTCTTTTTTAGCCTGTTGCAGTACTTCGTTAAAAGTTCCTTTATTAAATTGAATTCCTCCTGCTACATCTTTAGTAAAATCAAAATTTGGGGCTTTAAATGCAAACACTAATAATCCGATTAGTGCTGCAATAATTACAATTGAGTATTTCATGTTTTTTGTTTTTTAGAGTTAGTAAAATTTAGAAAGTAGCATCAACACCTACTTCAATAGTTTTAGCAATATTAGTTGATGGTTTTCCTTTTTCGAAAGCAATTTTGTAATCAGCTAATACAATATTAATTTTACTGGTTACCGAAACAACTCCGCCTTTAACCGTAACTATTGCTTTTTCTTTTACTGGTTTGGTTACTCCATGTAACTCTAATGTACCACTAACATTAGCAGTATAAGTTCCGTCTTTTTTAAAGTTTACCGAAGATAGGTTGGTAATTTTTCCAATTAACTTAGCTTTTGGAAATTGTTTGGTATCTAAAAACTTAGGGCTGTTATAGTGTTTTTGCATCAACGCTTTTGCAAATTCAAAACTTTGCATGGGTATTGAAAAAACTACTTCTCCAGTTTCGGTAGTTACTGTTCCAACCGCTTTGGTATTACTTGCTTGAATATCTTCGGCAACTGTGTGTGAAAATATTTTTAGCTGTGATTTAGTGGTTACTAATTTTTGGGAAAATGCACTAAAAGCAAAGGCTGATACTACTACGATAATTAAAATTGATTTTTTCATTGGTTTAATTTTTTTAAGTTGATTGAATGATAATTTTTATTTTTTTTATGAGCATTTTTCATCACATACATGCCCTTTCTCGCCATGAGCCATTACACAAGCACCTTGTTTACACTCTGAAGTGCAAACATGGTCTTTTAACTCCATGTCACGGTTTTCTACCTTTTGACATTCAGTAGTACAAACATGCCCTTTTTCTCCATGAGCGTAAACACAAGTTCCTCCTTCACAAGCGGCTGTGCAAACATGATCTTTTAGTGCTACATCAGTTGAATTTTCTGCTGAATTAATTGGTTTTTCGCATGAACTGTTACAAGCATATAAGCCAGCAGTTACAAACAATATTAATACTAATTTTTTCATGGTAATTGATTTTTAGTTATTGGTTAATTTTAAATTTATTTATTTGATAGACTGCATTTTTCTACAATCACATTTTCATACATATCTAAATCCGCATCAAAACTTGCTCCTGAACGAATAACTCCTTTAATAGAAATTGTTTGACCAACTGTTAAATTATTGGTTGTTGCATTGGTTTCGGCAGTAAAAGTGCAACTTACTCCAGCTTTACTTTCATTCGATTTTAAAATCACTTCTGCGTTTCCGTCAAAATCTTTGTTGATAGCAGAAATAATCCCACTTATTTCCAATATTTTAGATTCTCCCTCTTCATCTAAATACTTATCGTTTGCCGAAGCTGGATTATCTAAAAATTCTTTAACAACTTCATTAGCACTAATTACAACATCTGTTTTAGAAGCAGCAATGTTTCTATGAGGCATATTAAATAGATAATATACAATTCCACCTCCAATTAATGCACCAACTAAAATTAGTATTGCTGTAATTTTTATAATTTTTTTCTTATTCATATTTTATATTTTTATGTGTTTATGTGTTTATGTGTTTTTAACTTATAGTCGATTAACTTATTTTTCCTGACAAAAAATTATTGAATAATAAGTTTCCCTTTTGATAATAGGTTATTTGAGGAACTTTTTAGTAAGAAAAAATAAATTCCTGAAGTAAAATCATCATTTGAAATTGTATAATAATCTAAGTTGGTTGAAAGAGTTGCAACTATACTACCTGCAAGATTATAAATGAAAAGAAAATGGGTAGCATCGTTTTTGTTCTCAAAATAAAGTTTTGAAGTTGATACGACAGGATTTGGAAAAAATTGTAAATCGATTCTTGGCTCTTCAATTATTTTTATTGCTAAAATTTCGGAATAACCATAACCTCCTAGATTTAACCGATAATAGTTGAATTGATTTTTTATTGGATTACTGTCAATAAATTGATATCCTAAAGGATCGTTAGAAGCACCGCAAACACCAGGTATATGTCCTATTTCAGTAAAATCTAATTGATTGGTAGATTGTAAAATACCTATTCCAAAGCAAGTACTTCCCTGTACAATTTGCCAATTAAGCAGCACTTGCCCATTCGTTTCAAAAACTTTAAAATTTTCTAATATTTCCTGCTTTTGTGGATAACTATTTTTTGCAAGAGAAATAATTATCAGAACCATCAAACTTTTAAACAATGTTTTCATAGTTATCACTGATCTAGATGAGTAATTATTTTTGATTTTAGTGTTAAATTTTCTAACGATTCTTCGATAGCTACCGATTCAGCAGTATTTTGTTTAAAAAAATCGTCAATGGCTTTGCTTTGTTTATGATACGAACAACAGGTTTTACAGATGCTTAGATGAATTTTAAGTTTTAAGTTTTCGAAAAAACCAAGTTTTACAAACAATTGTTGTTCAACAAGTTCTGTTGCTTTTTTGCAAGAAAGTTTTAAAATAGGTTTCATTTCCCAGCTAATAGTTTAACCTAATAGTCGGTGGTAATTTTAAAACCTGACAAGAAAAAAATAATTATTTTTTAACTTGCACAACAACTCAACTTTGAAACATCTTTTCCAAAAGTGATGGCTGCTAATTTTATTCCTTCTCCTAATGTTAAATAAGGATAAAAACTTTCTGCTAAATCTTTTACAGTTATTCCATATTTTATTGCCATGCTTAATTGTTGGATGAGTTCACCGCCTTCGGGGGCTACTATTCTTGCTCCAATTAATTGGTCAGTTTCGGTGTTACGAATGAGCTTTATAAAACCTCGTGTGTCGTTGGCTGCTATGGCTCTTGGCACGTCTTTTAGTTCTATTTTAGAAACTTCAAACGGTATATTTTGGGCTTCTGCTTGTACTTCGTCCAAACCTGCTCCTGCAACTTGTGGGTCGGTAAAAACAACCCAAGGCAAAGAAGAATAATCGGCTTTTTTGTCTGCTCCCGAAAAAGCATTTTCTACGGCAATTTTTCCTTCAAAAGCTGCTGTATAAACAAATGCTGGAGTATTGGTTACATCACCAACAGCATAAACATTGGGTAAATTGGTTTCCATTTTTTCGTTTACTAAAATATGTCCGGTTTTATCAAGTTCTAACCCTATATTTTGCAATCCCAATTTTTGTGTATTGGGTTTTGTACCTGTGGCAATAACTACTTTTCCTTTTTCTATAATTTGAGTAAAAGACCCATCAGGACATTTGCAATGAATAATAGTGTCGTTTCCTTTTTTCTCGAATTTAACCGCTCGGAAATTTGGAAGTATTTCAATGCCTTCTTTCCGCATTTGGGTTTCTAAGGCTTCGCTAATGTCGGTCGTTTGTGTTCGCAATACTCTATCGGTAAACTCAATGATACGTACTTTTACGCCTAAACGGTTGTATGCCATTGCAATTTCAAGTCCGATGTAACCTGCTCCCATAATAGTAATACTCTCTGGTTTTTCTTCTAAATCAAAAAGCGAAACATTGGTAAGGTAACCAATTTCATTTAAACCTTCAATAGTTGGAACATTGGTAGTAGCTCCTGTGGCGATAAGGAATTTTAGGGCAGTAAATTCCTCTTTTCCGTCAACCACAATGGTTTTTTCATCTAAAAATTCTGCCCAACCGTTTATCATTTTCAGATGTTGAAAATCACTTACCACATCTAAATATTTTTTTTGTTGAAGAGTAGCAACCAACTTTTTCTTGTCTTTGATAAGTTGAGCAAAATCAATGTCCACACCTTTAGGTTTGATGCTCTCAAAATTAGAATGTGTAGCATGATAAGCAGTTTCTCCGGCACGAATTAAGTTTTTTGAAGGGACACAACCTACATTTACGCAAGTTCCACCAAAATCTAACCCACCATTTACCATTAAGGTAGTTAAACCCAAACTCTCGGCTTTGATGGCTGCCGAAAATGCAGCCGAACCTCCACCGATAATAATTAAATCAAAGTGGTTGGTGTCTATGTTGCAACATCCCATTTCTGTTACATTTTTAACTTTATAATTCCCTATTTGATTAACTGCATCAACGATGGCAGAAGAGTTTAATTTTTCATTATCAAAAGTACATTCGCCTTTACCAGTTTCGTGATTTATCGAACAATTGATTACACCATTTTTAGTTTTTAAATCTTTTTCGATATGGGCTGAACAGCCACTACAAGTCATCCCTTCAATTTCTAGTGAAATAGTGGAAGTATTTAGAGGATTTTCCTCATTTTTTCCAAATAATTTTTTTAACATCGTTTTAATTTTTAGTAGGTTTAATTTCGATTGCTTTGTAGTTTATTTTCTCAATAGCAGCAATTAATTCTTTGGTACTGGTTTTCTCTGCATCATATTCAATAGTTGCAACATCACCAGGATATTGTAATTCTACTTTTACAACGCCTTTTACTTCTTCCAATGTTTGTGTAACATGGTTAGAGCAACCTGCACAAGTCATTCCTGTGATTTTAAGTTTGACTGTTTTGGTTTCGCTTATGGGCTGATTAACAGTTGAAGTTTGTGCATTTGCAGTTGAGCAACTTCCACATCCGCAAACTTGTGAGCTTAAATAAACAAGTAGTATAGCACCTGATAATAACATTAATTTTTTCATGGTTTTTATTTTTAATGGTTAACGATTATTATTTTCCACAACCATTTGGCCCACAAACGTGCCCTTTTTCACCGTGTGCAGGGGTTTTATCATACGTATCAACAACTTTATACCCTGTTGAGTTAATGGCTTTTTCAATTTCCACTACGGTAGTTTTGGTGTTGTCAAATTCTACAATGGCATTCCCATCAGCATAAGAGGAGGAAGTATTTACAATTCCAGGCAACGTGTTGATAGCACTATTAACGTGGTTCTGACAAGCATCGCAGGTCATTCCATCAATTTTTACTTCAATTTTTTGCAAACTTGCTTGATCTACTACAATAACTTTTTGTACATTATTTGGATAAAAAATCCCTGAATAATACGGAAAAGCAATTGACACTGCTGCAAAAAGGGTAATACCAATCAAAAAACCTTTGGTTTGATACCATTTAGGTTTGTCATCAGTTTCACAACCACAGTCATCAGCAGTTTTTGGTTTAAGATGGTTGTACCACGCATAGCCAATAGCTACTACTGCCAATACAATTAAGTAAGGACGAAGTGGTTCCATCCATGATAAGCTACCCGCTGCTCCTCCAACTCCTGCAATTGCCGCAATTACTGGTGGAATGCAGCATGAGGAAGCTGCAATTGCTGCCAACACTCCTGTTGCAGCCGCTTTTTTTGAATTTTTGTCTGAGTTCATACGTTTTCTTTTTTTGTTTGATTAACAATGTGTTTAAAAAATGGTCGAAGTAAGCTGAGTTGTTCTGGTTTTAGAGAATAAAAAATAGTTTGCCCTGAGCGTCTGGCTTCAATAATGTTTCCGTCTTTGAGTTTTCTGAGGTGTTGCGAAATGGCTGGGATACTCATTTCTAAAATATCAGAAAGGTCGCATGGGCAAAGTTCATTTTCTTCTTCTAATAAAAACAAAATTTTTAAACGGACTTCATTTCCTGCTAATGCTAGCAAATTTCCTAACTGACTAAATGCTTTTAAGTTGGTTTGCAAGGTTTCTTTACAATTGTCTATTTGCACTTTGTCAGCAAATATGCGTGAACACGATTGATTATTTTCCATTTTAAATAACTTTAGAATTAAATAAC
>Ga0100377_1002557_pt1 | contig 15132 bp, 9 predicted proteins | sample CryGeymeta201501_FD_83664 | JGI IMG/M metagenome (GOLD analysis project Ga0100377, IMG submission 83664) | Groundwater microbial communities from Crystal Geyser aquifers in Utah, USA - Crystal Geyser metaG 2015-01 | ecosystem: Environmental > Aquatic > Deep subsurface > Groundwater | place: USA... | reverse complement strand
GCGGTCCTCGATGCCCTCGTCAGCGTACTTGTCCAGAAGGGCGTCAAGGACCGCGCGAGCCTGCTCACCAAGTACGGTGAGCAGGCTCGCGCGGTCCTTGACGCCCTTCTGGACAAGTACGCTGACGAGGGCATCGTGTCGGTCGAAGACTTGGGGGTGCTGCGTGTGCAGCCCATCTCTGCCCTCGGCACCCCGGTTCAGCTCATCAAGCACTTTGGCGGCAAGAAACAGTACGTCGCCGCCGTACATGAACTCGAAGCCGCCCTGTACGAAAGCGTGGGCTAGCCAGCACCTCAGGAGAGCAATAGCGTGGCCATCGGAACAACCATCAAGTCCATCCAGGACATCATGCGCAAGGACGTGGGCGTCGATGGCGACGCCCAGCGCATCGGCCAGCTCGTGTGGCTTCTGTTCCTCAAGATTTGGGACGACCGCGAGCAAGAGCTGGCGCTGATAGAGGAGGACTTTGCGTCCCCGCTCACCAACATCACCTGGGTGGAGAACGGGGAGTCGCGCGAAGCACCTGATCTCCGCTGGTCCAGTTGGGCCACGGATCCTGAGGGCATCACGGGCGACACACTGCTCGAGTTCGCCAACGGCATCCTCTTCCCCGCATTGAAGGGCATGGAGGTCGGCCCGCGGATCGAGGGCAGCGACGCGGAATTCTTGGCAGCCCGGACACTTCACCATCGTCGTGTGCTCATCAAGCGCGTCTTCGAGGACGCCTACCAGTACATGAAGTCCGGCACCCTGCTCCGACAGGTGATCAACAAGATGCAGGGTGACATCGACTTCAACGATGCGACGAACCGGCACCTGTTCGGCGACCTCTACGAGACGATCCTCAAGGACCTCCAGAGCGCGGGCAATGCGGGCGAATACTACACGCCGAGAGCCGTGACGCAGTTTGCTGTGGACATGGTGAACCCGCGCCTTGGCGAGAAGATCCTCGACCCAGCGTGTGGTACAGGGGGGTTCCTCACCTGCGCCATCGAGCATGTCAGAGCGCAGGACGTGCAGACCGCCGAGCAGGAGTCGCAGCTCCACGCGAGCGTGCACGGGGTCGAGAAGAAGCCGCTCCCGCACCTGCTGTGTGTCACGAACATGATCGTCCACGGCATCGACGTGCCCACCGGTATCGTCCACGACAACACCCTGTCCCGACCGCTGCGGGAGATCACCATGAAGGACCGGGTGGACGTGGTGGTCACGAACCCACCGTTCGGTGGGATGGAGGAGGACGGCATCGAGAACAACTTCCCCGCCGATTTTCGCACCAGAGAGACGGCGGACTTGTTCCTGGTGATGATCGTCGAGATCCTCAAGCCAGGCGGGCGAGCGGCCATTGTCCTGCCGGATGGCACCCTCTTTGGTGAAGGCGTCAAGAACAGGATCAAGGAACACCTCCTGACACAGTGCAACCTGCACACCATCGTTCGACTCCCAAGAGGGGTGTTTGCCCCCTACACCTCGATCAAGACCAACATCCTCTTCTTCGAAAAGGGGGAGCCTACAACGGACATCTGGTACTACGAGCACCCCTACCCCGAGGGCTACAAGATCTACTCCAAGACCAAACCCATGCGGATCGACGAGTTCGATGCGGAGAAAGCCTGGTGGACCAGCCGGGTTGAGTCCGAACACGCCTGGAAGGTTCCTTTCGCAGCGCTGCTGGCCGAGGCCACCGAGAAGGCGCAGCCCCACTGGAGTGCCGCAGAGGAGGCCCAGAGGGCGTCAGAGAAGGCGAACGCGGCGCTCAAGGAGCTGCGCCAACGCAAGCGTTCCGACCAGCGGAGCTTCACGCCCGCAGACGAGACCCGGCTTGATGCGTTGACCCAGGTGTACGAGCAGCAAAGGGCGCTGGCTACCCAGGAGAAACAGGCTGGCGACTCCATCCACGATGCGGTGTTCAACCTCGACATCCCCAACCCCAACGTGCCCGAAGACACTCACGGCGATCCTGACGCCCTCCTGGCCCGATTCAGGAAGGAGCAGACCGCCGTTTCAAGGTTGCGGGACGAGTTGAAGCAGGTGCTCGCGACGGCCTTGCGGGGAGGACAGTGATGGAGATCGAGCCCCAACCACATGCCGAGCAGACCAGTTTCAGCTTTCACCGCCCCGAGCAGGCCGACACGTCACCAGGATTCGTGAACCTTGACCCCACGCTACTCAAAGCGTTCGAAGTTCTAGCTGAATCCCCGGACGGGGTGAGGCGCCTCCGCGAGTTGGTGCTCCAACTCGCGGTCCGGGGGAAGTTGGTGCGCCAGGACCTCGCCGACGAGCCTGCCGCTACCCTGCTCGGTACAGGCGTGAAGCTTGTGAAGGACGAAGACGTGCCCTTTGCACTACCAGCAGGCTGGGCTTGGACCTCCCTCGAGCTCGTCGGAGAAACCCGTGGCGGAGGGACGCCAAGCAAACAGAACCACTCGTACTGGGGTGGTTCTATCCCCTGGGTGAGCCCGAAAGACATGAAGCGGGACTTCATCGGAGAGTCGCAGGACTACATCACCCACGCCGCTCTCGACAGTTCGGCGGTGAAAGTGATCCCGCCTGCGTCGCTACTAATGGTGGTGCGGGGGATGATCTTGGCGCACTCATTTCCGACTGCTTTGACAACGGCAGAGGTGACGGTGAACCAAGACATGAAGGCGCTGCTCCCCTTCAACATCGAGATGGCTCCGTACTTGCTTGTGGCCACCAAGGGGCTCAAGCCTGAAGTCCTTTCCTTGGTCGAGAGATCCACCCACGGCACCTGCAAGCTCTCCACTGACAAGCTCTTCGTGCTACCAATTCCAGTGCCCCCCCTCTCTGAGCAGCATCGCATCGTCGCCAAGGTTGATGAGCTCATGGGCCTGATCGACCGCTTGGAGGCGGCCCGAGACGCCCGTGAGGGCACCCGTGTCGCGCTGCGGGACGCGGCTCTGGCTGCCCTTCGGAACGCCGACACCCCCGACGAGGTCCAGGTCGCATGGCAGCGGGTCTCCGAGGGGATGGACGACCTGTTCATTGACCCCACCGACGTGAACCCTCTACGGCAGGCCGTGCTCCAACTCGCGGTGCGTGGCCGCTTGGTGGCGCAGGACCCTGGCGACGAGCCTGCCAGCGTACTGCTGGAGCGCATCGAGGTGGAGAAGGATCGGCTGGTGAAGGCGGGGAAGATCCGGAAGCAGAAGCTGGTGCCACCAGTGTCAGCCGACGAGGTTCGGTTCGACGCGCCCGAAGGCTGGGCGTGGTGTCGCACGCAGGACATCGTGACGCTACTCGACCCGAACCCCAGCCACCGCTACCCCAACTATGTCCCCCACGGCGTCCCGCTTCTATCCACTCGAGAGTTCGACGGGGTGGAGGGGTGGAACACCAAGACGGCAGCGAAGACAGTCCCCGAAGACTTCTGGGCATTCCAGCGGGACCTTTGCGACTTCCAGCCTAGCGACATCGTGATCGCTCGGAAGGGGCGCCTCGGGTTGGCCCGCACTGTCCCTGAACATGGACGCTACACCTTCAGCCACACCGTCTTCGTCGTGAAGATCCACTCCGATGTCGCTGCGCGCTGCGTCCTGTGGTTCCTTCGGCCGGATAGCGTGGTCGAATGGTTGCTGGCGGAGATGAACTCGAACACGGGCGTACCGACGCTGGGAAAGGCAGTGTTGGAGCGGATGCCCATACCCGTACCTCCCGTCCTAGAGCAGCATCGCATCGTCGCCAAGGTGGAGGAGCTCATGGGCTTGCTCGACCAACTGGAGCAGCGGCTGGTCGCTCAGCGCAACCTGCACGACGCCTTCGCCGCTGCGGCCGTTCACGACATCGACGCTTGATGGGCGTTCACAGCAAGCCACAGGAGGCCGCATGGCAACCCCGCCGCAAGACCTGCTCGTTGTCGGCATCTCCTCAACCGCACTGTTCGACCTGACCGAAGCCGCCCGTGTCTTCGATGAGGGTGGCATAAGGCGCTACCGGGAGTACATGCTGGCACACGTGAACGACTCCCTGGCACCTGGCACAGGGATGCCGCTGGTCAAGGCGCTGCTCGGCCTGAAGCGTTCCGACTCCAAAGACTCGCAGCCCTTGGTCGAGGTCGTCGTGATGTCACAGAACAGCCCCGAGACAGGCGTGTGCATCACTAACAATGTGCGCGCCCTGGGGTTGTCGATCACCCGCTTCGCCTTCACGGGTGGAGAGGCGTTAGCCAACTACATCGAAGCCTACCACATCGACCTGTTCTTGAGCCGGGACGAGCGCGACGTGCAACGGGTCATCGACTCGGGAACGTGCGCCGCCGCCTTGCTCTACGACCCTCCGTCGGAGTTCGAGCCGGTCGAGAACCAAGTCCGGATCGCGTTCGACGCCGATGCCGTGCTGTTTTCGGATGCCTCCGAGCTCATCTTCAGGCAATCGGGCTTGAAGGGCTTCCAAGCAAACGAAGACCACGAAACGGACGTGCCTCTCGAACCGGGTCCGTATGCCAACTTCCTCCGCAAGTTGGCCGTCGTGAAGCAGGCGACCGACGAAGACCAGGAATACTCACCGGTGCGCCTTGCAGTGGTCACCGCACGAAACGCCCCCGCGGAGCAGCGGGTGATCACCACCTTTCGGACGTGGGGGGTGTACGTAGACGCCGCCTTCTTCCTGGGTGGGTGGGACAAGACGCCCGTGCTACAAGCCTTCAGACCACACGTCTTCTTCGACGACCAGGACCACCACGTACAACCTGCCGCGCTGGTGGTGCCTGCGGGCCGTGTCCCATACAACAGCCGGTCCCCCTTGGTCACCGCTGAAAGCGAGCCGGAGCCGGAGGAAGTTGGCGTTCCGCTCCGAAGGTCCGCTGCGGACGTGAGGGTACCTCCGACGGGCAGCGTGGAGACCGGCGAACCATCGGGTGGCGAAGTCAGCCAGCCCGATCCCTGACTCAGCCCAACTCTCGAGGTGGCGGTCGGGGATTGGGGAGAAGCCGTGAGGCCCTCAGGCTGGTCACCCTGTCGTCCTCCAGCTCGTCGACAGGGTGACCGACTACGGCGCTGGGGGCTTCAGGGCGAAGAGGACGAGCTGTGGTCCCTTGGACGTCCCCGGTCCCGGACACGAACAGGGACCAGGGGCCGGGCCCCACGCGCCGCTCCGGGCGCGACCCGAGACACACGGTCCAGGGCCTCATCTGTGTCGAGGCTTGGTGAGTTGGAGGAAGATCTCGGACGTCATCAGCGGAATCGTAGAGGTGTCGGCGTCAGGGAAGCTCTCGTCGACCCATCGGGCCCAAACGTCGAGGGCGAACGCCTTGGTTGCCTTGGACGTTGTCACCCACAAGGTCCCGTCCTCTGGCGATGGTGTTGCAAGCCCATGGTCCTCAAGGCGCTGGAGCCAGTCGTCGGTGATGCCCTCCTCCTGCCGGAGGTCTCGCCAATACTCCGGGTCAGGGGCGGAGCTGCCCACGAGTCCCAGAAGGCGCTGGAGACGGAACCACGCCTCCGTGCCGACCCCAACGGGTGGCACAGGCAAGGGGATCGACCAGGTGTTGAGCTGCGCCAGGATGTCCGGCGCGCGCTCGAGCAACAGCAGCAAGAGCCGGGCGGGGCCCGAGCATCCACGCGGGTTGCCGGTCTCCTCCCAGGCCCGCACCGTAGCGACGCTGACATCGATGAGGTCAGCGAAGTCGGCGCGGGACAGGTCGAGGCGCTGGCGGATTTCTCGGACGCGAGCGGGTGGCAGGGTGTTCGTCATGGCTGGAGCCTCCGGGGCCACGGTGGGGATGCTACAATGTCGCATCCCAGCCACCATACGCCATGAACGCGAGTCGGATGCTACATTGTAGCTTCTGGCCCGACATGACCGTGCCTGGCGCGCCCTTTGTGGAGAGGAACCGACCCTGGCGGACGCCCTCCAGCCGTCGAGCCAACGAGGTGGTGACCTCAACGAGGTTGGGAATGCGCGCGCTCCTGGCCGGACATCTTGGCGCCCCCGGGAGGGCTGTCTGTTCCCGTCTACGTCAGGAGGGGTCGGTCAGGCCACCGATCACAGGTGCCCGATGCAGGTGCCGCCATTGGCGTCGCTGTTGGTGCCGTCGGGGCATCGAGTGTTGATCCAGACCGCCCCGGTCAGGTCTGCGGTGGAGAGGTCTACTTCGTCAACGAAGCAGGCCCGGAAGACCGTGCCCACAAACGAGGCACCCACAAACGTGGGGAACTGGTTAAACCGGACCCCGATCAGTTCAGCCCCGTCGAAGACGGCTCTGTCGAAGACAGAACCCCTGTTTATCGTCCCGCTAGTGAGAGTGCTGCCCTCCCAATGGGTGTCCGTGAAGTCGGACTCGGAGGAGCTGAAGGGGAGGCTAGCCCCCTCAAAATGAGAACCACGCATGTCGCTGGAACCAAACTCCCCCCATTGAAAGAGGGTTGCGTTCCTAAATGAAGCCTCATTCGCAACAACCCCTGTGAACCACACACTACCAGTAAACCCATTGAAGTTTGCGTTGTTAGCTGTGGCACTAGTTCCGTGGAGTCGTACCCACCCATATGCCCCAGCCATGTCCACTCGGTCAAACAGAACCCGTTCCATATCAAGGTAGACTGAGGAATCGGTCCAGATCGAGTCACTAAGATCCGTTGTGTTGATACCTGTCTGGTAAAGCTGCGCCGGTGACCAGTTGAGCGTAAGAAACTCGCTGATTCGCACCGACGCCCCCCGGAACGTGGCACCACGAAGGTCCGCTCCCCACCACAAGGGGTTCGTGACGACCATCCCGTCGAAGTTTGCGTCCGCACAGTCTGCAAAGGGCTTCATAGCGCAAGGATACTGAAGGCCAGAGGAACCGACTTCGCCTTGGGGGCCTTCGATGCCTTGCGGCCCCTGTTCGCCCGCGATCCCTTGTTCGCCTGTGAGGCCCTGAGGACCCGTGGCACCCACAGGCCCCGCAACGCCCTGAGCCCCGGGCGCGCCCTGAGGCCCTGGAGGGCCTGATTCCCCGGGCGCGCCCGCCTCACCCTGAGTGCCCTCCGGGCCTCTCAGCTCGGCCCCGTGGTTTGCGGCGAGGAGCTCCGTGACCGCCGCAAGGAAGGCGGGGTCCTCAACCAGGAGCCGCACGACAGACTCGGCGTCAGGAGAAACACCCGGTCGTCCTTCAAGACCTCGAGGCCCTTCGGGCCCTCGAGCTCCTTCGAGCCCTTCCCGGCCACGTGGTCCAGGTGCGCCCTCGGCGCCATCCTTGCCGGGCTCCCCAGGTTCCCCCGCCGGAGCCTCGCAAGCGGCGAGCACCTCGGCACAGTCTGAGGGATTGCCGCTCTCGGGCGAGCCGCACCCCGCGAGGGCATAGGTGACGAACAGGAGGGTCAGGACGTGTTGGTGCTTCATCGGAGGGTCCTTTGGGGTAGTGCGCGTCTGGCCGGTGACGTGAGCGTCCGGGAGGTCGGGCGTCGCAGATGGCCTCAGTTGCCGAGCAGCTCATCCACGCCGCACAGCTCGGAGGTGACCATCCCATCGGTCACCGGCGCGGCCATGCCGGTAGGGCTGGCAGCATCGAGGGTGTCAACGAGGAACACCTGGCCGGACGGCCAGTGGATGCGGGCCACGTCCCACCATTCGCCCGTGGTGGCGAGCGGCTTGTCACGTGCCTCGAACGCCATCACACTGTCGACGAAGATGCGCGTCGTCGTGTAGGCGATGCCGAACTGCTGGCGCCAGTAGTGGATACCCACCGCGTACCACTGGCAATCAGCGGGGTCATCGAGCTGAATGACCTCGGGACCAGCGCCGTTGGGGTCGTCAACAGTCAGGGACGGATGCTCGGGATTGAAGAACGGCTCCCTGTTTCCGAAGTAGGCGTCATAGGGGGAGTTGAACCAGCGGCCTGGCCCCATCTTCAGGAAGTGAACGTCTACGTCGGAGCCAGACCGGTCATCCTGGTCGGGATCAGCGGGATTGTCCCAGGTGACCTCGACCACAATCCTTGAGCCAGGCACGGCGTGAACCGCTACTCTGGCAGGCTCGCACCCCACCTTCTCCCAGACATCTGTCACCTGTAGCTCGATCTCATAGTCACCAAGGACGTCAGCCCGGAACTGAGCCCCCCCTCCAGCATCGGAGGTCAGCGCAGGCGCAGTGGGTCGGGGGTGAACGAGGTACCTCCACCCGTAGTGGCTGATCGCAGTCGGTGACCCGGGCTCGTCAGGGTCCGTGGACATGGATGCATCGAGTTCGATGACAGAGCCTCCGGGGGCCTGGAGATCATCTGACCATGGAACCTCCGGCTCACCCTCGTTCTGCTGCACGCGCGCTCTTGCCACGGCGACTGGACAGGCGTTGACACCCACTCCGTGCACGGGGATCAGCATGGGATCGTGGTGTGTGTCGTTCGACCGGATCTCCAGGGTCCCCTCGTGGACACCCTCGATCACGGGCGCATAGTCCAGGACCACAGTAGCCGCGCCACCTCTGCGGATGGTCAACGGCGCCGTCGGTAGGCCGGCTGGCAGGGCACCTATGGTGAACTGCGGGTCGCTTCCGTCCCTGAGCACGATGCTGCTCAGCTCAAGGTCGGAGTCTGTGGAGCAGTTCGTGAAGGTGACCGTCCTCGATGATGGCCTGCCGAGCGGGACGTCTCCAAACTCGACGCCCTGCGCGCCGGAGACGAGGAGGCAGGGGCCTGACTGCTCCACAGGCGCGTCCGGCTCCACGGCGGAGTCGACCTCTTCCGTCGTCGCGTCCTCAGCAGCACCATCACCGTCCGAGTCCGCGTCGGGTGGGCACGACTCCGCCGTGCAGACATCCTCTCCCCCGACATCGAGGCACGAGGAGCCGTGGCAAGCCTGGCCCGGGGTCTCCGGCTGGGTCTCGGCGCCACCGCATCCGGTGACGACGAGGACCACGAGGACGGCGAGGAGGTGGTGCTTCATGACGGTGCCTTGTGTGAGTCGGGAGGACAACGGCGCCCGGAGGATGGAGGAGGCGGGACCGGGAGTGGCCACGATCAACCTGTCTTGGCCGGGACAGGCATCGACCACGCGGCTGCGGTGGACGGCTCTGGTCCGCCGCTCCCCCGCCAAGCTGGCTACGACCGAAGGTAGAGCCCCCGCGGGCACGATACGCGCCCGCCCCGAGGATCAGGTACCGATCCAGGTCGATGCACGAGGTGGTAGGCGAACTGACGTGGAGCTCGACGGGACGGCGACCGCCCCCAGTGCGAACCTCGGCGGCGTGGTGGTGCAGGTGGAGGATGTTGGGGGCGTCGAGCTCGTTCGGGGACGTGTCGTCCAGCTCGAGGTCTTGGCTCCCCTCACGTCATGCAGCTCGTCGTCAGGCTGACCCCGACGACGCGCAGGGACCGCTGGAGTGGGGACGAGGAGCTGATGCCCCGCACAAGCCCTGTGGACGGTCCGGTCCCGGCCGCGAGCAAAGACCAGTGACCAGTCCCTCCGTCCCTCCAGCTCGAGCTCCTGGCGCGACTGGCGCGCCGCTGGGACGACCGTCAGCTCGTCCTCGGTGGTCCCGTTCGCGTCGGAGGGCGCGGGCCGTCGGTCGATGGACCCGTTCGTGTCGTCAGCAGGTCGAGTCGTCCACCGGTCCTCACCCAGGTCCACAGCCTGTGCCCAGAGCGCATCAGGACGGCCCCTCCGATCTTGTCCCAGTCCGGTGCCGTTCTTTTCGTCGAGGACGGTCCTGAAGGCTTCCTGGGCCCGTCAGGCACAGCGTCGGCATCGGTGGTGGACCTGCCTGCGCGGTGGCTGCCCTGACCAGCCGGATGGCACCGTGATGGCGTGCATGTCCGCGTCCACCGGGCGGAACACACCGAGTCGCGCCTCACCTGTGAGCCCTGAGACAGAGCCCGTGTCAGCCGAGAAGCACGCTTCAGAACTCCAGCTTGGTGTCCTTCAACTGCTTCTCGAAAGCGTTGAACTGGTTTTTCCACAGCGACTCGACATGCCACCGTTGTCGACGGCAGATGATGGTGAGTTCCAGGTCACGGAGGTAGTCGAAGAGGTGGGTCCGTGTGGCCCAGGTGTGCGGGGTGATGATGTCCATCAGGGCGTTCAACGGAAGCCAGCTGTCCTCGATGCTGGCTTCCTTGATTCGGGTCATCAACTCGTCGATCCAGCCTTGCCGCCGTTGTAGTTGGAGAGCAGCCCGGGCACCACGGCGGACAGTGGGGTGGTCGTGGTCTGCCAGTCCCGAAAGAACCTCGTGCAAGAATCCAGGTTTCTGGGTGCCGATGAGGATCGTGAGGGCATAGAGCGTACGAGAGTCCCTGGCATCCGCAACCCTGCTGGTGAGGCTGTCCCGGAGCACCTCTTCGAACCCCTCAGGCACGTCCGGCGACACACTGCGTTTGCGGAGGGCGCCGCCGATCCTCCAGATGACGGGGAGGCCACTTGAGGGCTTCAGACGGATCTCCTTGTCGACTGCCTGGGTCACCAGGAAGCCAATGGCTTCCTGAGCAGGAAACAGGTCGAGCATGAGGGAGGCAAGGGTATCGCGGTCGGGGTCGGGCTCCGCGTTGACGAATCTCTGCTTGCAGGCGATCCACACCGCGCCAGGGTCAGTGCGGTACAGTGCTCGGAAGGCGCCAGCGGTCACCCGAGCACTGATGAAACGGACGTTTGACGGTTGATACTGAACAAGCTTCCGCCCCACCGTCTCAACCGCGGAGACCCCTGCTTCCGTTGCAAGTTCGTCGATCTGACTCCAGTCACCGATCCGCCCTGGCGACCGCTCAATGGCGCTCCATAGCAGGTTTGCCAAACTGGTCCGAAGTGGGCTTTCGGGCGGGCATCGCGACCATGCCTCGACCACCAACGGGAACACATCATCGTCCAAGGAGACTGAGCCCATGCCCTGGAAACTCTCGGTGAGGGCCTCGAGCGCCTCAAGACTGCCTTCGTCTTGCCCGCCTGCGCTGAGCAGCAGATGCTGGGCAGCCATCTTGGCGGCAGGTTCCCCCAACCCCAGGCGCCCCCAATCAAGGATCTCGTCATCGAAGAGCACATGCCAGCCCAACGCGAGCAGACCCGAAGCAAGAACCTCGGGCTCATCTTCGCGGAGGCGAAGGGCAGAACGCACATCGCCAATCAGCTCCGTGGAGGCGTCAAGCGCAGCGGCGCACAGACCATGTGCAACCACCGACGGGTCGTGTGAACGCAGTTGTCCGCGGACCACCTGACGAAGCTCCGCGGACCACGCCATATGTGTGTGTCCTTCGCAGAGCCACTCCGACAAGAAGTTGAGGATGGAAGGAGACCCTCGATGGAGCACCAGTTCGATCAGACCCCTACCGTCGTCGAGCAACGCGAAGGAGCGCAGTTGAGCGGCGTCCGCGAGGTCGTCCATGTCAGTGTTCGTGGAGGGCGGGTCCCAGGCCAGATCGTGGATTGCCGCACGAGTGTCGTCGTCTGGAGACAGATGCGCGAGGCTCGCACCCCGGAAACGTGCATCGGCGGATGAGGCCCGGTCGAGCAACCGGTTGACGCGACGTGTCAGACCAACACCGGTGTACCGACCGAGGATGTGTTCCACCTCTACCCAGGGGCGGTGTGGGTAGCGCCCCCAAGAGGCGTCAGCTCCTATCCACCGGGCCAGCTTCTCGTCTAGCCTTCGGTCGGAGAGCCCGGACCGGACAAGGGTGATCTGGTCGGGTTCGACAACACGGGCAAGAAGGCGGAGCACGTCTTCCACCGAAGCTGGTGGTCTGAAGTCGGGGGGCGGGACGGTGTCAGGGTCCACATCATCGAAAGCACTGCCCACCGTGTTGATGAGGGCGTCGATCATCCCTGTTGTCAGGCTGTCGGGGCAGTCCATGAACGCGCATGCTGCCGCAGAGGGCGTCAGCCGCCCGTTCGCGAGCAAGTCGACCAGGACCTCCTGAAGTCCCACCGGGCTTCGTGCTGCCAACTCCGCGAGGCGTTCGGGGTGGCGTGAACAGGCGCGGGGCACCCACTCGTTCTCGCGAAGGAGAGTGAGCACCTCATCGGGCTTGTGGACTACGAGGGGGAACAGGGCATGACCGAGGGCGTCCACACCCACGTCCTCTGCGATCCAGCCCCGGACAGTCACCAGATCCTGGTCGCTGCCGCCAGACCGTGCGATGAGGCGACCAAGACCCCAGAAGGACTCGGCTGACGCGCATTCGAGCAGGACCTCACGACACCCGCTCCACAGGTCCGCGCCCGTGGCATCGTCCGCATCGTTGATGAGGAGAGCAGCGGTCTCCGCAACGGAGGGTGAGCGAGTCCGGGTGACCTTCTCGACCAGCCAGTCTGGAAACTTGTCACAACCTGCCTGGAGGGCAGCCCACAGGACCGTTCCTGCCATGCAGTGGTGCAGCTTGGGGTGCTGACTCCGGAGTTGCCAGACTCGGCCGAGGAGCTCGCGCTGAGGTCTATGGACGTAGAGGTGGAGCCCCAACATCCACAAGCCCATTTCGGATGCGTAGAGGAGCCAGCGAAGCTCCGGCAGTCGCTCACCGCTCGAGGTCCACGCCCCCGAAAGTAGCTCGGGCAGCCATGACTGTTCAGGGGTCTTGAGCTGCCGGAGGCAGTCGAGCAGCAGGTCGTGGATCGATTCCATGCCGATGGTCGCGATCCCCTTCTCGAACACCCAGGAGATCGGTTCGCGGCGCGCATGGGGTTCCAACGCCAGGAGCAGCTCCACAAAGCGGGGTCTGAGACGTGGTCGGGAGGCCACCATCCAGATGAGATCCATTGTCACGTAGCCCAGGTCCCGACCACCTCTCCAACGCCACAGTTGGATGCTCCCGACGAACTTGACCACGGCTTCTGTATCGAGAGCACCGGAGCCCCAGCGCTCTGCGATGTGCTCCGCCACGGCCCAAGCCAGGATTCTGTCATGCCAGACCTCGAGGTGACCGTTGCCTCGGTGCCGAAGCCAGCCTGATGACACCATCATCCCGAACAGCTCAGGGGTAATCCCTGCTCGGTCCAGTGCCGCGTCCCCCCACGGATAGACCACTCCAGGGGTGAGGAACTCTCCCGCAAGGGCCCGGAGAGGTCGAACCAACGGCGGGTCGAGCGTGAGCCAATAGGCGTTGAGAACCGTGTACTCTGATGCCTCGTGGTTCGTTGCAGCAGGCCCCGCACTACAGAACAGCCGTGCGAGCAGGGGTCGGCACAGGACCTTGCTCAGACCTTCCGGCATCGACTGTGCTGAGCGCTCGTGGAGGTGCAGGTAGGACGAGAGCTCGTCCTTCGTGAAGTCCTCGACATGCCGCAATTCCACAAGCCCACCGCTTCCGGGAAGAAGGCCGCCCGTGTGGGCAGGCTGGGTGCTCACCACCACACGGATGCCCCGGGCGCCCCACCCCTCGGCGCAGATCGCCTCCACTTCCCCCTTGGTCGGCACGTCGTCGATGAAGACCACCAGCCACGGGTCTGGAAGCTCATGATCAACGGACACGCCCTTCGACCGCCCCCGCACCGGCGACGACCCTCGGAGCACCTGCTTGAGGTGTTCACGAACCTGTCGGAGGTCTTTCCGGCTGTCCTTCGAGAAGATCTGGTGCCAGAGCTCGCGCTCAATCGTGTCGCGGTCCGCGTGGAAGTCGCCCGTGGCCTTGATGAGGAGCGGAATCCCTTCCTCAGGTCCAAGGCGGTGCGCCATCGAGGCAAGTGCCCACGACTTGCCTTGGCCGCTCTCGCCTGCAAGGACAAGGATGGCAGGCCAGGTCGAATGGTCGCGACGATGCCTGACGTCTTGGTTCGGGGTGTACCCGTACAGCTGTACGCACCGTTCGGAGAGCAGGGCGCTGGCTCGCTCCTTGTGCTTGAGCCAATCGCTGAGCGCGTCAACGTTGATCCCAGCGTCTTCGAGAAACTGTCTGGGGTTGATGCGGGCATTGCCCTCCGTCGCGCGCACCTGGAGAGCGGAGATCAAGGCGTTCGCCCGCACGTCCACCTGATCCCGGTCGACCACGAAGTTGAGCAGGAGCTGCTTGATGCGGTGTTCGAGGGCGTCAAACGAGTCGGGTTCGGTTGGGAACTCGAACCGGCTCATCATGAACCAGATCTTCTCCAGGACAACCTCATCGAACTCTTTCGTCGCTGGTGTGTGCCCCGCCTTGACGCCGTTCATGAGCGTTCTGAACAGCTCGGTCGGGGTGGCATTGGAAGGGCATGGCTGGTCCTTTGTCGCGACCTGCACCTGCTCGCCTGATGCCGGTATGGGTTTCCCCTCAGGCCGCAACCTCGGAACCCTGGGCCTGGAGCCGGTCGCGTACTTGTTCTCGTCCAACACGCGAAGAGCCGCGGCTACGTCTTGAGGCGGCTCACTTGCCAGTTCGGTACGGAAGAAGTCGTAGACGGGCTTCCACGCTCCAATCCTGGCTTCCGTCCTGAGAACGAACCTGAAGTCCTTCGTGTGCCGTGCAGGATCATCGCGACTGGGGACGGCGCGGTAGAGGTCGTGGGCAACCTTTCCCGCAAAGTCGTTGAAGGACCAGGTCCCACCCCCGTCCATGCTCTTCCACTGCTCCACGATCACCACCGTGCGTGAGTGGATCTGGGCGTCACCTCCGTTTGATGGTTCGAGGATGATCGACACGTCGTTCACGAGGAGGTGATACCTCAGCACGCTGTCGAGGGCGCCGAGCATCTGATAGAGGATGCCGTAGATGGTTGTGGAGCCACCGGAGGGTGCCATGCCGTTCTCCTTGGCAAGTTGCAGGTCCGATCCTGCACCGAACAGGCTTTCAGTCAAGAACACCTTCCACGGGTGGCCGCCAGCTCCGAAGTCTTCAGCACCTGAAGGATGAAGGCGGTGGTGGCGGTCCCGTTGGGGCCTCCCGTTCGTGGCCGCCAAGCCATCAGCCCGGCGCGTCGGTGGTCCTGTTCGCGTGTCGTCAGCAGTTCGGAGGCGCAGGAGGACCCGCGCCCAGCCCTGGCCGTTGACCCGAACCGACACAAGCCCAAGCGCGCCAGGATGACCTGTCCGACCTCGCCCCCAGTCCGGTGCCGTCCTCGACCTCCAGGAGGCGGGCGGGACGCCCGGGGCCCTTCTTCGACTGTTCCTGCTGGCGCGTCGTGTCCCGTCGGCAACTGCGCATGAATCGTGTTTGGCCGGGGTGTAGGGTCGTCGTCGTACCCATTGAAGAGGAGGACGACTCATGGGACGACAACGCACGACGACACCTTCAGCCGACCT
>Ga0100377_1002553_pt1 | contig 15144 bp, 7 predicted proteins | sample CryGeymeta201501_FD_83664 | JGI IMG/M metagenome (GOLD analysis project Ga0100377, IMG submission 83664) | Groundwater microbial communities from Crystal Geyser aquifers in Utah, USA - Crystal Geyser metaG 2015-01 | ecosystem: Environmental > Aquatic > Deep subsurface > Groundwater | place: USA... | reverse complement strand
GGATTGCTTGGCGCCAGGCATCTACCTCATCGCGTTCGACGCGGACGGTCAGCGGCTCGAACCCGACCACGTCACGGTGTACCAAGACGATGTGCTCGTCCGGGACGTCGACTGCGCGACGGAGGACTGCTGGATCGCGGTAGCGCCGGTATCGGAGCCTGGGCTCTACCGAATCGAGGTGCGGGTCGGCGAACAAACACAGACCTTCGAGCAAGCGGTGACCATCATCCCCGAGGGCGGTTGCTGCGGCGGGTACTTCCTAGATGTGGTGCTCACCTTCGAGCGCCCTAGCCAGCCGGCGGACACCTGCGCAACCCTAGACGTCGACACCTGCGCCACCACCGACGGCTGCTCCGTCGTCTCCGGCTGGGAGACCACCCTCGACGCTGCCGACGGCCTCTGCGTCGACTACAGCGCCGGACAGGTTGGCTTCGCCTGCCAGAGCGCGGAGCTCGCTTGCCCAGCGGTCATCAGCTACGCGCAGCCGCCCGAGGGTGGCACCTGCGTGGTCTTCGGCGGGTGCGTGCCCGCCGGGTGGACAGCCTGCGACGGCGCCCCCGTCGTCAACGAGTGCTCCACGCCCTAAGCCGCGCGACGCGCGCCCCGTTAGAGAGGGAGAAACCGGCTCCAAAGGCTTCGCGCGCTCATGCTGCTCCTGCTCGCTCACCTCGCCCTCGCTGACGACGGCGGCTTCGCCCTGCTCCGCAACGCGCGGCACCGAGCGGACGGTGACATCGTGCGAAACATCAGCTTCCGCGGGAACGGCAGCGTGCTCGGCGACAGCCCGGACGGCCTGCTGCGCATTCAAATGGAGCAAGAGGAGAGCCCGCCCTTCATCCTCACCACCCCCGTCACCTTCGCCGCCAAGCCCGCGGAGTGGGTGCCCGGAGCGCTCAACCGCGACGCCTACCGCCTGGAGCTCTGGTACGCCCACCACGGCTGGTTTGACGCTCGCTTTGAGGGCTGGGAGGTGCTTCAGGTCCGCCCCGCCCGCGTTCGCAAGAGCGGCGCGCTGAAGGCCGCGGGGGTGGTCGACGTCGTCGGCTATATGACGCCTGGTTCGCCCACGACTGTCCGCCACCTGGCGATAACGGGCTACGACAACAACGTCGGGACCGTCGTGCGGGCCGTGCTCAGCGGCCTCGACCTCGCCGAGGGCGACCGCTTCGACCTGGAGCAGGTGCGCCTCGCTACGGACCAGCTCCAAGCCCAGCTCCGCGAGCGCGGCTTCGCCTTCGCCACCGCGACCATGAGCTCCGAGGTCTTCCCCGATGAGCACGCAGTGGACGTGCGCATCGTCATCGACATGGGCAGCGCGCGCACGCTCTCCTTCGGCGCCATCACCGTCGACGGCCTCGCGAGCGTGCCCGAGGACAAGGTCCGCGGCGCCTTGCGCCTCAAGGAGGGCCAGCGCTACTCGCTCAGCGCGATCGAGCAGGCGCGCACGCGCCTCTTCGCCCTCGGCGTGTTCTCCTCGGTCACCCTCGACGCGGACATGAGCGACGCACACGCCGAGCGCATCCCGCTCGCGGTACACCTCACCGAGTCCAAGGCGCGCACCCTGCGCATCGGCGGCGGCTTTCAGTACGACGGCGTGCGCTTCACCCCGCGCGTCTCCAGCACCTTCGTCCACACCAACGTCGCCAAGCGCTTGGTGCGCGTCGAGCTCGAAGAGTCGCTCGGCTACAACCGCTTCACCTCAACTTCGCGCTCGCTCGGCAGCGACGACCTGCTCTACGGGCTGCGCGCAGCTGTGAGCGTGCCGCAGTTCCAGCACCCCAAGGTCGACCTGAGCACCGCCGTCACCTACGACCGCGACCTGCAGAACGGCATGTTCTTGTACCGCAACCCGCAGCTCGACGCCGACGTCGTCTGGCACGCGAGCGACGCGACCACCTTTCAGCTCGGTCCGCACTGGGAGCTGTACACCATGCCCGCGCTGATCGAGGGGCAAGGCAGCTACGAGGCGCGCATGGCCGGCGCCGCGGTCTTCGGGCGCTCCTTCGACGGCCGCTACCAGCTCGCCTCGATCGACGCCAACCTCACGGTCGACTGGCGCGACGACCCCACCAACACCACGCGCGGCTCCTTCTGGACGGCGGCCCTTCGCGAGTCGGTGCCGCTCGCCGCCGAAGATCCGCTGTTCGTCGACGTCTCAGCGGAGGCGCGGGGCTATCAGCCGCTCGACGTGCCGGTCCTCGGGCGCTTTGTGGCGGTCGGGCGCCTCAAGGGCCGCGCGGTGCACGCGTGGAACGGCGGCACCGTGCCCTACCCTGAGCGCGTCTTCATGGGCGGACCGCAGGACATCCGCGCCTTCCGGCGTGGCTACGTCGGGCCCTACGACCTGCTCTGCTTGTACGAGCCGAGCACCGAGGGCGACCCCTTCTCCGGCGAGCCCCAAGCCGGACTCCAAGCCACCCAGCGCTACCTGTCGCGGGGCGGCGTCGCAGGCGCCACCACGTCGTTTGAGCTGCGCAAGACGCTGCTCCCAGCCTACTCGATCGGCGTGCAGGTCTTTGTGGACGCGGGCGTGCTCGTGACCCGCATGGAGGACAACGCCCCGCTCTCGGTCCTCCCGCGCTGGGGCTACGGCGGTGGCGTGCGCCAAGACACAATCATCGGCCCGATCCGCCTCGATGTCGCGCTGCGACCGTCCGTTCCCGAAGACTCGCGGCCGACGCAGTACGTCAACTGCGCGAACGAGGACAAGCTCGCGCGCCCCTACGGCTTCGGCACGCGCGACCCGGCCACCCGCCTCGGCGAGTACAGCACCCTTCAGTCGCCCGTCTTTCAAATCCTGCTCACCCTCGGGGACCCGATTTGACCCAAGCCCAGCCCGCGAGGCGCAGCCGCTGGCGGCGGGTCGGCCTCGGGCTGCTCGTCGGGCTCCCAGCGGTCGCGCTCGTTGGGCTCGCCGGCGGGTGGGTCTTCCTGCGCTCTGACGCGGGCAATCGCGTCATCCGAACGGCCATCGAGGTGCGCGTGGACGCCGCGCTCGCCGAGGGCGACCTGGAGCTCGGCGCGCTGCACACCAACGCTTGGAACCACGTGGTCATCGAGCGCACCAGCCTGCGCGACGACGCCAGCGTCGAGCTGCTCGGCTTTGACCAAGCGGAGCTGGAGCTGCGACCGCTCTCGCTCCTGGGGCAGCACCTCAGCGTGCCGACGCTCCACGTCGACGGCCTGCGCTTGATCTTGGAGGTCGGCGACGACCAGCGCCTCGGCCTCGCCCGCTTGTTCGGCCCCGCGAGCACCGAGCCGGGCGCGCCCTGGGATGGGCTCCCGGTGAACGTCATCGCTCGCGATATCGCTGTCACAAATGGGATGATCCGCTACGCAGCTGGCGACAAAGCGTGGGAGCTTCGCGACGTAAACGCAGCCGCTGCGGTGCGCACCGACGACGCCTTGGTGAACGTCAAGGCGCTGACGGCGTCGGGCACCCTCGTCGAGCCCACCGAGACCTCCGTGCACCTCGACGGTCACGCCACCTGGGACGGCGACCGCCTCACGCTGGACGGCGTCACCCTCGACACCGACGCGAGCCACCTCGCCCTCAGCGGCGAGCTCAACCAATTGAGCTCCGCCCTCGACGCGCAGCTCAACCTCGTCGCCTCGCCCCTCGATCTGCTTGAGGTGAACGCGCTCATCGGCGAGGTCGGCCTCCGCGGCGGCCTCGAGGGCTCGCTCAGCGCCGTCGGCCCGCTGTCGGCGCTGCACCTGCAGGGCGACCTCAGCAGCACCGCCCTCGCTGGCGGCACCGCCCGCTTGGATCTGGTCGCCGACGTCGCCGCGCCCCGCGTCGCGTGGACCGGCTCCGCTAACCTCGACAGGCTCGACGTGGAGGCGCTCTACCCCGGCGTCGGCGGTCCGCTCACCCTCGACGGCGACTTTAGCGGCGGTGGCGATGGCCTCGCTTACCCGAACGACCTCGACATCGAAGGCGCCCTGCTGCTGCGACGAGCGCTCGTGCGCGACTACGTCATCGGCCAGGCGAACCTTCCCTTTCAGCTTCATGGCGGCGTCGTCCACCTAGAGGCCGCGCAGCTCGCCACCGGCTACGCGACCGCCGCCATCACCGGCGACGTGAACGCCGTGAGCGGCGAGCTGGACCTCAGCCTCGTGGGCAAGGTCGACGCCGCCAAGCTGCGCGAGCTGAACGTCGAAGACCTAGGTGGGCGCGGCGCTTTTCAGGCACGCGTGCGCGGAAACACACGCGAAGAGGGCGCGCCGCTCCAGATCACCGGCGCGGTGCACCTCGCGCCCTTCCGCTACACCTCTGACGTGCGCTTCGACAGCGCGGACATCCGCTACGACGTGCACACGCGCGCGGGGCGCACCGACGTGAGCGCCGACGTGCAGACGACGGCGGGCGTCACCTACGGCGTCGACATGGCCTCCCTCGCGGTGCCCGCGGTCGCCGTGACGATGCTCCCGGACGGGACCATGAGCGCGAGCGGCACCGCGACGCCCGTCGCTGTCCACCAAGCCGACACCTGGACCCTCGACGGGGCCACGGGGACCTGGCGCTTTGACCGCGATCTTCGCGGCGCCACGAACATCGACGCCGACCTCGCGCTCACGGGCTTCACCACCCTCGGACAGCGCACCGACACCGGCCGCGCGGTCGTGCACATGCGCGACGCGGACGTCGGCTTCGGCGTGCTCCTCAACGCGAAGGACCGCCGCTGGCTAGAGACCGACGGCCGCTACGAGCTCGACACCGCGCGCCTCGTGCTCAGCCGCATGCGCTGGAGCCCGCTGCCCGACGCGACCTGGGAGACCGAGGATCCGCTCAGGCTCACGCTCACAGCGGGTGGCGTCGCCGACGCGCACGTCGCGCTGCGCTCCCGCCGTGGCGCGGTCCGCTTGGACGGCACCCTCGGCACCTCCGGTCCCCTCGACGCGCGCCTGCGCTTGGAGCACCTCGATCTCGCCGGGATTCAAGCGATCGCGTCGCTCGATCCTGGCCTCGCCGGCACCCTCGATCTCGACCTCACCGCGTCGGGCACCGGCGCCGAGCCCGTGCTGGACGCCACCGTCGACGCGCGCGGCGTGGGCTACAGCAGCCTGCCGGTGCCCCTCGACGTCGTGGGCAAGGTGCGCGCCGCCGACGGGCTCGTATACCCGACGCTTCGCGTGGCGACCACCGACGGCCCGCTCGCCAGCGTCCGCGGTGAGCTACCGGCGAAGCTCGATCTCTCGGCGCCAGGTCTCGACGCGCGCGGGCGCATCGCCCTTGACGTGCTGTTGGAGCCCGGACGCATTGAGCGCCTCGCGCCCTTCACCGAAGCCGCGCTGCCGACGGGCGTCGCCTCCGCCGAGCTCAAGCTCACCGGCTTGCTCTACGACCCCGGCCTCCGCCTGCGCGCCGTCATCGAGGCGGACGTACCCGGCTGGCAGGACCGCGGTCGCACCGAGCTCGACGTCCGGCGCTTGGGCGGCTTCACCCTCGCTCGTGCGGAGCTGTACCAAGGCTTTACGCACCGCGGCAGCGTCGCGATGACCAGCGGAAACCGCCTCTACGAGCTCTTCGATTGGCTCATCGGCGACGGCCCCGAGCCGCCGCTCGACGACTACGAGCTCTTCGCCAACAACCTGTTCGCGCAGGCGGAGCTCGACCGCGTGCCCGCCGCGGCCCTGGGCAACCTCGCCGGCTCGGACATCGCCGTCGACGGCGTGTTGACGGGGACGGCGACGATTACGGGCAGCCCCAACCTGCCGGACATCGCCGTCAACGGCACCTGGACCGGCGCCAAGGCGGCGGGGGTCGCGCTCGGCGCCACCACGCTCGAGGCCAAGTCCCTCGGCGATGGCTACTCGGTGCGCTTGGACGTTCACTTCCCCGCCGCCGCCCGCCCCGCCGGTGCGCCGGAGCCGATGCTCGCCGTGCGCGGGCGTGTGCCCGTTCGCGTGGACCCGCACCTGGACGTCGCCGAGTGGGGCAGCGGCGTCTGGGACCTCAGCGTCTCCGGCGTCGACGTCCCGTTGCAGCTGCTCTCCGTGGTTGATCCCGGAATTACCCGCACCATGGGCGAGCTTCAGCTCGACGGCACCGTGCACGGCGAGCTCTACACCCCAGCGCCGAACGTCGCCCTTCGCGTCCACGGGGGCGCGCTCGACTACACCCCGCTCGGCCTGCGCGTCAGCAAGATCGAGCTCGACATGGAGGCGACAGACGAGCGCCTCCGCCTCAAGCAGCTCAGCGCCACCACGTCGGCCCGCCCCAGGAGCTTGGTCGACGGCGCCGCCCAGGCGGTCTGGGCCACCGCCGAGGGCCTCGACGAGCAGATCTTTGAGCCTGGCAGCAACGCCCCTTCGGTGGTCATCGCTGGCTCCGCCACCCTCAAGGATTGGGGCCTAGAGCGGGTCTCCGGGCAGGTGCTCCTCCACAACGCGCTCCTGTCCTCAACCAATGAGCTCAGCCTCGTGGTCACGGGCACGCAAGACGCCCGCACCCATCAGGCGCTCACCATCGGCGGCGAATGGCCCGCGCTCAGCGTGAGCGGCGCCGTCGAGGTCACCCGCGCCGAGGTCCTGCGCGACGTCGTCTCCTTCCAACAGACCGCGCCGCTCGAGCTCGACCCGTCCATGCGCATCCACCGCGAGGGGACCCTCACCGACGTCGCTGAGGCGCCGAGCGCGCCGCCGCTCTACGAGAGCTTCAACGTGGCGGTCGACGTAGACCTCGGGCGCAACATCGAAGCCACCGTGCTCATGCCCTTCGTGGACAACTACGGCGAGCTGCTCGCCCAGGCCTTCCGCACCGATCTGCGCACGCGCGTGGGCGGCCACGTGGCGGTGTCGGTGGAGCGCGGCGAGCTCGCGCTCCGGGGCAAGGTGGAGGTGCTCGACGGCTCGGTCCGCATGCTGCACCGGTCAATGACCCTCAAGGAAGGAACGTTGCTCTTCTCGGGGAACGACTATCTCGAGCCGCGCCTCGATCTTCACGCGTGGACCGCCATCTCCGGCGCCGACGTGACCGTCGACATCGGCGGCACGCCCTCGGCGCCCACCTTCCACCCCTCGAGCCCCGGCTACGCGGACGAGTCGCAGGTGCTCACCATGCTGCTCACCGGCCAGCGCCCCGAGGACCTGTCGGCGAAGAGCGGCGAGGCGCTCAACACGCTCATGACCACCGGCCTCGGCCTGCTGCTCGGCAACACCAGCGGCAGCCTCGCGAACATCAAGGGCTCGTTTGAGCCGGACGGCACCGTGCGCATCGGCGTGCCCGCGTCGCGCTACCTGTTCCTGGAGTACACGCAGCGTCTACAATACAGCTCAGAGCTGAATAACCAGGAGACCCACGGCGAGCTGACGCTCCCCGGCATGCCCGGCTTCACGCTGGAGGCGACCGCGGGCGACCACAAGAGCAGCGGCAACGTCGTGTACGAGTTCCGGTTCTAACGGCATCTTCTAGAAGTTTGGACGAAGCGTGTAAGCGCGGCGCTTCGGGCTGCGTTGTCCGTCGCGAAGGGGGCGAACACCTGCTCCCACCGCCTGGAGGCCTCATGCGCACGCTCACTCCCCTCGCCCTCATCGCCCTCATCGCTTGCCACGGCGCGGACATCGACGCGCTCCCCGACACGGACGCCCTCCCCGACGTCGGCACGACCGGCGAAGTGAGCGCTGCGAGCGTCGATCCCGTGAAGCCGCCGGCGCCGCTCGTCCTCAGCGAGAAGCTCCGCGGCGACACCGTCATCGCCTCCAAGGTCGGCCCGTGGCGAAGCCGCACGGTCGGCGCGATGGAGCGCGAGAGCACCGGTTGGGGCGGCATTGGAGGCATGATGAAGGGTGCCAGGTACGCGCCGAGCGCACCGTCGGGCGCCATGGACGACCGGGCGTACGAGGCCGAAGCCGCGCCGTCCGTCGCGCGCTCCGAGGCGTCCTCCGTCGTCGACGGGCTCGCGCAAAGCAGCCCCTCGCTGCGCGCCGGCACCACCGATGACAACGAGGAGTACGGCTCCTTCTTGAGCTTCATGGACACCTGGAGCGGGCGCCCCGAGGTCGGCCGCCGCGCCCAGCTCCTCGACGCGCGCGACCGGCGCTTCGTCGAGGTCCTCGACGCCTCCGGCGCGCCGCTGCCCGGCGTCCCCCTCGCGATTCGCGGGGCGCTAAGCGGTAAGACGCTGTGGAGCGGCACGACCTACGGCGACGGCCGCGCGCCCTTCTACCCGCACCTCATCGAGGCCTCGGACGAGCCCCTCGCCGTCACCGCCCAGTGGCACGGCGTCACCACCACCTCGCCCTGGAGCGCCGAGGGCGACATGCTCTCGGTCACGCTGGACGCCCGCAGCGCGCAAGCGCCCGTGAAGCTCGACGTGGTCTTCCTCATCGACACCACCGGCTCCATGGGCGACGAGATTCAGCGCGTGCAAGAGACGCTGCTCGCTACCACTCAGCGCATCCGCGGCCTAGACCGCGAGGTGGACCTGCAATATGGCGCGGTCCTCTACCGAGACATCGGCGACGAGTACCTCACCCGCGCGCTCCCCCTCACCCGCGACGTGGACGCCTTCGACGGCTTGGTGCAGGGCATTCGCGCGGACGGCGGCGGCGACGGCCCCGAGTCGCTCAACCAGGGCCTCGCGGTGGCCATCGGCGACACCGACTGGCGCAGCGACGCGGCCAAGGTCGTCTTCCTGATCGCCGACGCGCCCCCGCATATGGACTACCAGGGTGACACGCCCTACGGCACCACCGCCGCCGCCGCCCTCGCCCGCGGCGTGCGCGTACACACCGTCGCCGCGAGCGGCCTCGACGACTTCGGCAGCCTCGCCTTCCGCCAGACGGCGCAGCTCACGCGCGGCAAGTTCATCTTCATCGAGTACGGTAGCACCGCCGCCAGCGCCGCCGACCACGGCGTCACCGGGCGCGTCAGCTCCAACAACCTCGACGCCATCCTCTTCGAGCAGCTCCGCAGCGAGATCGAGGGCTGGGGCCGCCGCGCCCCGGCGGTGGCGACGCGCTGAGCTACGGCAGCTGCACAGGCGGCGGCTCGGGCAGCGTCCAGTCGGGGTGCAGCTTCCAGGCCGCGGGGTTGGTGCTGCAGGACAGGCGCTGCGCCTCGGCGGCGTCGGGCAGGCCCCAGCGCACCTTCGCGGTCACGGCGATCAGGCGCAGCAGGTAGAGGTTGAGCGCCGGAAAGTCAAAGAAGATCGCGAAGAAGCGGGCGCCGAACACGGGCTCGGCGGGGAGCTCGGCCCGCGCGTAGCCGAGGTCATCCATGAGCGCACCGCAGCGCTCCTCCACCAAGCGGGTCCACGCCGGCGAGAGGGCCTGCGCCTTGCGCGTCGGGCGCTCCTTGCGCGCCTCGGCGGCAGGGAGCAGCCAAGGGAACGGGATGCCGTCGTCGGGCGGGCCGCTCGCGTGGTCGAGCACCGCCGCGTCGAAGGGCAGGCCGCAGTAGTCGAGGACGCGCCGCATCTGCGCCTCGGGGTCGGCGAGCAGGTCCTCCAGGCGCACGAAGAGCATTCGGTCCGCGAAGGGGCGCGCCTTGTCGTACTGGTCGCGGATCATCTGCGTCGCGGCCCACAGCGAGCTCGTGGACCAGGGCATCGACGCCTGACTGAGGGCGTTGGTGCGCGGGTCTCGGACCATGTAGACGACGCGCGCGTTGGGGTAGCGCTCGAAGAGGTCGCCGAGGTTCATGGTGAGGAGCGGGTTCTTCTCGCCCCAGCGGCGGGCGCCGTGCTGCTCGGCCTTGAGCTGCAGCGCGCGCTCGTAGGCGCGGTGTACGTCAGCGTGCGTGAGCGTCGCGGGCAGCTCGGCGCGCAGCGCGACGGCGTCGACGCGCAGCCAGGCGAAGCCGAAGGAGCGAAACCACTCGCGCAGCAGCCACTCGGGCTCCCGCTCCCAGCCCAACAGGCCGAGCCACGCGTGAAAGTTGGCCTCTTGCGCCAGATACAGGTCGGGGTGGGCGTTGAGCATCGCCCGCAACAGCGACGTGCCCGAGCGCCCGGTGCCGACCACGAAGATCGGAGCCTCGTCCGCGACCTCCCGCTGCATCCGCCCTCCTGCCGTGCTGCGTAACGCTAGACGCCGACGCTTGCCGGGCGTAGGCTCGCGCCTCTCTGGAGGCCCTATGAAGATCGTCGTCGCCTACAGCGGAGGTCTCGACACCTCCGTCATGGTTCACTGGCTCAAGGCGCGCTACGACGCCGAGATCATCACCTACACCGGCGATCTTGGGCAGGGCGAGGACCTCGACGCCGTGCGCGCCAAGGCCCTGCGCACGGGCGCGAGCTTCGCCGAGGTCGATGACCTGCGCGAGCGCTTCGTCACCGAGTTCATCTGGCCGAGCCTCCAAGCGAACGCGCTCTACGAGGGCCGCTACCCGATGCACACCTCGCTCGGGCGCCCCCTCCTCGCCCAGCGCTTGTGCGAGGTGGCCGACGCCCACGGCGCCGACGCCATCGCCCACGGCTGCACCGGCAAAGGCAACGACCAGGTGCGCTTCGAGGTCGCCGCCCACTGCCTCGCGCCGCACCTCAAGGTCCTCGCGCCGCTGCGCGACTGGGAGCTCACCACCCGCGAGTCGGAGCTCGACTACGCGCAGACCCACAACATTCCCGTCCCCGTCACCAAGGAAAAACCTTACTCGATCGACCAGAACCTGTGGGGCTGCGCCACCGAGTGCGGCGCCATGGAGGACCCCTGGGCGGAGCCCCCCGCCGACGCTTGGCAGATGACCGCCGACCCCGCCACCGCCCCCTCCGGCAGCCAGGTCCTCACCCTCGGCTTCACCAAGGGCGTGCCCACCCACCTCGACGGCGCCGCCCTCGACGGCGTGACGCTCATCGACCGCCTCAACACCCTCGCGGGGCGCTACGGCATCGGTCGCACCGACATGATCGAGAACCGCGTCGTCGGCCTCAAGAGCCGCGAGGTCTACGAGAACCCCGCCGCCGCCGTGCTCGTCGCCGCCCACCGCGAGCTCGAGGCCCTCGTCCTCGACAGCGCCACCTCCCGCTACAAAGCGCGCGTCGCTCACGACTTCGCCGAGCTGATCTACGGCGGCCTGTGGTTCGGCCCCCTCCGCGAGGCGCTCCAGGCCTTCGTCAACGCCACCCAGGCCCACGTCACCGGCGAGGTGCGCGTGCGCCTCTCCGCCGGCAGCGTGCAGATCGCCGGGCGCCGCAGCCCGTTCACCCTCTACGATGACGGCCTGGCGACGTATTCGACGGGCGACACCTTCGACCGCGCGGCCGCGGGCGGCTTCTTGCAGCTCTATGGGCTGCCGTACCGGACGTGGGGGAAGGTGCGGAGAGGCATGGCGGGGGAGTAGGTCAACGCCCCCACAGGTAGCAGGTGCCGCGCCGCGCGCCGGTGGGGGCTGTGGACGCGCCGATGCCGGACGTGCTGTTGTCGCCGCAGTAGGTCTGAATCGTGCCGCCGAGGGTGCCCGAGTTCAAGCCGTTCGCGTGCATCCAGTGGGAGTTCATCGTGTAGTTCGCGTCGTAGCTCACGCAGGTGGTTGACGTCGCGCCGCACGAGTTTCCATAGCCCCACCCGAGAAGTCCGCAGGAGCCGACCCCTGGCGCAGAGGACGGCCCGCTCTTGAAGCTCCAGTTTGAGTCGATTCCGCCTGAGTAGTGGTTGTTACAGTACTTATAGAGCTGGGTGGAGTGCTGCTTGACGTGGGTCATGATCCGGCGGTCACCCGCGTTCACGATGGCCGTCACCTGCGTGAGCGACAGGTGCCCCGCGCCAAAGGAGAGGTCGTCATCGGGGCCGTTGAGGAAGCTGGTGTTCACCGCCCCGTCCACACGCCAGTTCACGCCGTTGTAGACCGGCCCCGTCGCGTCGAGGTTGAACTTGCCAAGCAAGGCCCACCCTCCGCCGTCGAGGTCCATGTCGCACACGACCTGGAAGGGCGCGTTGCCCGTGTTCAGTCCATCGGGGTCGATCCAGTACAGACCGTCGGTCAACCCCGAGTACTTGATGTGCAGGTCCTTGCAGCTCAATGCGGCGGAGCTGCTGCTGCTGCCGTCGCCGCTGCCCGACATGCGCAGCGCGCGCCACGCGGTGCCGTCACAGACCTCGAGATCGGCGCCGCTCCACCGCACCGAGCCCGCCGGGGCGACACCGCCGCAGTCCGACGTGCCCACCGCGCCAAACACGCCGCCCTGCTGAATCGCCGGCAGCGCGCCGATGTCTGCCGCCGTCGTCGTGCTCGCGAGGCCGCCGATGTCCACCGCGCGCGTCGTGCTCGCGAGGCCCCCGATGTCCACCGCCGTCGTGCCCACCGGAAGCGCGCCGATGTCTGCCGCCGTCGTCGTGCTCGCGAGGCCGCCGATGTCCACCGCGCGCGTCGTGCTCGCGAGGCCCCCGATGTCCACCGCCGTCGTGCCCACCGGAAGCGCGCCAACCTCGGCGGCGGTGTGCGCGTGACTGCCGCGCGCGACGGTGTCTTGGCTGGTGCCGACAGGCAGGCGGTTCATGTCCACCGTGCCGCTGGCGAGGTCCGCGGCGTCATGGGTGTGGTTTGGCAGGCGCGCCGGTGCGAACACACCCGTCGTGACGTCCCCAGCGTCGTGCGCGTGGACGTTCGGCTGCAGTTGGATCCCCGCGCCATCCGCGAGGAGCTGCCCGTTGATGCGCACCTCGCTGATGGACGCTATAGAACCCGTCCGCGAAGGGCACATCCACCTGGGTCTCTGTCCAAAGCACGGCGCCACCCGAGGGCGCGTCGTACAGGGTCAGCGTGAGCGTGTTGACGCCCGTGAGCGGCGCGCCCGCCACGTCGTATAGGCGCCCCTGGTGCGAGAACTCCAGCGGAACCGCGAGGGCAGTGGCAGACCAAGACAACAGGGCGAGCAAGGCAACACAGCGCATGTGGACTCCAAGCGGTGAGCGCAGGCTACCACCGAGAGGCCCTCGTGTTGCGGCGTTATGTGTTTTCGGACGCGCAAGGGCAGGCGTTCCTCGGCCGGCCGCGGGACGCACTGGCCACCGGAGGGCGTCCCACGCCATTAGGATCGGGGCGAATCGAGCACCCCACCCAAGAGGATCGGGGTGAATCGAGCACTCGACGCCCGAGCGGCCCACGCCTCAACGAACCAACGCCGACTTTCGCCGCCACACCGAGCCCTCTGCGCGCGCGCTGCTCGATTCGACCCCATCCTCTTTGGGGGACCGCTCGATTCGAGCCCATCCTCCTGCGATAGAGAGTCCACGATGCTCCACGCCCTGCTCCTGCTCACCGCCGCCGCGAGCGCGGCCCCGCCCGACCGGCGCGTCGCGATCACGGTCGACGATCTCCCAGGGGTCGGACCTCGGATACACGCGGAGGACTCCCGCCTCGACGGGATCGCGACCGAGCTGGCCCGCAGGACGATCCCTGCGATCGGCTTCGTAAACGGTTGCCGGGACGATCTCGCGCAGGCGGCGTCGTGGCGGGACGCTGGCCTCGCGTTCGGCAGTCACAGCTGTACGCACCGGCGCTACTCCAAGCTCAGCTGGTCCGAGTGGGAGACGGACCTGCTGCGCAACCAAGACCGCGTGCGCGAGGTCCTCGGCGTGGAGCTCAGCGGCGGCTGGTTCCGTTACCCCTTCTTGGACCACGGCGGCAGCGTCACGCGCGCGAACCGCATGGCGTCGTGGCTGGAGCAGCAACACACTCGCCTCGCGCCCGTCTCGCTCGACACTGTGGACTACCTGTTCAACCAGGCCTATGTCGCGGCCGATGGCTCGCCTGACGTCGCGCGCTTGTATGTCGACGCTGTGATGGAGTCCGCAGCTTGGTCCGAGCATCTGTCGCGGACACTCTACGAGCGCGAGGTCCCGCTGGTGCTCTTGATCCACGCGACCGCGCTCAACGCGGACCACCTCAGCGACGTGCTCGACGGCCTCGAAGCGCGCGGCTACCGCTTCGTGACGCTCGCGGAGGCGCTCGACGACCCCGCGTACATGGCGTGGGGACAAGGCGTGCCCGATCCAGAGGGCGACGGGGACGCCGCCTTCTTGCCGGCTGCGGCTCGCGCACGCGGCTTGGAGCTGGAGGATTTGGTTGGCCCGACCGCCTTCGAGCACGTCTGGGCTCCGCGTATCCGGGCGCTCGCTGCCGGAGGGAGCCCGAGCGCTCCCCCTGACTCCACGCGCCGCACCCATCGCAGCTCCGAACGCCATCCCAGGTAAGGAAGACGTCGTCAAGCGCCTCAGCGCTCGCCAGGGTCACCGACCACGCTCGCCGAAGGACGATCGCTGCTCGCGAAGGCCGTGATGAGTTAGGCTTCACCCATCGTCCCCGGAGCTCCCCATGCACCTGCTGCCCCTCCTCGCGCTCACGCCGGCCTACGCCCAGAGCGCGCCCGCCTTTGACGCCGAGGCCCTCACCCAGGCGCTCGTCGCCCTAGAGGACCACAACGTGCGCAAGGCGCGGCTCACCGCCGAGCTCGGCGCGCAGCCACAGGTCGCTGATCGGCTCGGGGCCGCGCTCTCCGTGGTGGACTCCCTCCAAAAGAGCGACCGCAACGACCCCTTCGTGGTGCGCCTCTTCTTGCAAGCCGCCCTCTCCGAGGACCCGGCCACGCGCCAGGCGGCGGTCACCTCGGCCAGCCAAGGCGGCGACCCGCCCACGGGTGTCGTCGCCCAGGTGCCCGCGCTCCCCGCTGCGGAGCTGCAGCCGATGGTGCTGAGCGCGCCGGATCCGGCGTTGTTACGGAAGTACAAGCAGCGGCGCCTGCAGCGCGAAGTCTTCGCGGCGACCTTTGTGTCGGTCACGCCCACCCTCACCAACGTGCAAACCGTCAACACCTGGGTCATCCGCCGAGGCGGCACCACCGAGGTCCCCCCAATGGACTTCGCCAAGCTCGTTCACGACCGCCGCGCCACGGAACACCTTGAGCGCGTACAAAGGAACGGCCGGATCTGGACCGGTGTGACGCTGGGTGGCCTAGGCGCCATGGCGGCCGGCCTTGTCATAATGGCCGTCCCCCCTCCGGCGTGCAGCGGCTCAAACTGCCCCGACTTTCACCCTGCGACCTTCCCACTCCTCATTGGAGGCGGCGTACTCGCAATCGTCGGGGCCGGTCCGATGGTGATGACGACGTTCCCGCTCGCCTACCCAAGCAAGACGTGGACCCCCGACCGCGCCGACGCCCTCATCGACGGCTACAATGACAAGCTGCGCACGGAGCTCGGCCT
>Ga0100377_1002551_pt1 | contig 15150 bp, 13 predicted proteins | sample CryGeymeta201501_FD_83664 | JGI IMG/M metagenome (GOLD analysis project Ga0100377, IMG submission 83664) | Groundwater microbial communities from Crystal Geyser aquifers in Utah, USA - Crystal Geyser metaG 2015-01 | ecosystem: Environmental > Aquatic > Deep subsurface > Groundwater | place: USA... | reverse complement strand
CCGGCTGCGCCGGTTGAGCGGCACTCGGATCGCCACCGGTTTCGGTCCGCGGCCGCCGAAGCGCCTGCTCCAGGTGCTGCACCTGGTCCACGAACATGCGGCGGCGGTGGCGTACCGGCCCATCAGCTTCGGCAACAGCCCGTTTCTCGAAGCGCGGATCCAGGACCTGCTGAGTCTCCAGCGCGAAGCCGAAGCGCTGCTGCCGCGGTTGCGATCCCCCTGGGCGGAAACCACCTCGCGCCTGGTGCGGCTGGTGGAGAGCGCCGCCGCCAGCGGATCGCGGACCGCCTTCGTGCGACTCGAACGGTTCGCCGAAGGCACCCAGTTCCGCCGCTTCTGGCTGCCGGAAGTCACCTGTGTTCCAACTTTCCGATTGCCGTTGCTGGATCAGGCGTATCGGAGGGTCCTGGTGATCACCGGGCCCGGAATCGGGCTGGGCGATGAAATCTGCTGCATTCCCCTGATCCGGGCGCTGCACCGGGCGTTGCCGGATGCCGCTTTTGATTTTTATGGCTTTTACCCGGGTCTCTGGCGGCAGGTGGTGGCGCAAGCCCCGGAACACAACCTGAGCGGCCGACCGCTGCTCTGCTTCGACGCCGTGGAAGCGGCCGGCGCCAATGGCGGGCGTGAGGATCTGCTGGTTCTTTTCATCAATTTCGGTGGGCTGCGTTTCCACCAGGCCTTTCGGATCGATCGCAATCGCCCGGATATCATGGAAATCGCGGTTGGGAGCGGGGTCCTCTGGTTCGCCCCCAGGGATGACGGCCCGATTCAGATCCACCGGGCCATGGACCCGGTGGCGCCGAGCAACTACCGGGCCCTTCGCGCTCTCAGCGAAGCCATCCGCGGCCGACCGACCCGCGATCCGGTGCCCGAGGCCCCCCCCTTTCCGGGCCGCCAACGGGACCGCTTCGAAATCATCCTCAGCCCGTTCACTTCCAAGCCGATGCTTCTGACCCCGCCGGACTGGGCCCTGCTGCTCGACGGCATCCGCCGAATCCCCGGGCGCAAACCGATGCGCTGCCGGGTGCTTCCGGGCACCTCGGCGCAATCCAGGGCCTATGCCGAACGGATCGTCGAGCGAACCGCCGCCTGGCGTTCGTCGGAGTTTCAGGTGGAACCGCTGGAAAGCTCCGGGGCGGCCGGTGGTCCCGCGTCCCTGGCCGACATCTGGAAGGCCTTCGGAGCGTCCGACCTAGTGCTCGGGATCGACACCTACAGCGCGCACCTGGCCGCGGAACTCGGAATCCCCGCGGTGACCCTGTGCTACGAACGGAATCTGGCGTTCTGGCCGGATCAGTGTCAATCGCTTTGGATCGAACTGCGCCAGCCACCGGCCGTCATGCTGGAAGCGATCAGTTTGCTGGCGGCTGTTGCCGGCGGGCTGGAAACCCCGGCCTTCGAAGCGTTCCAGCGGCACTTCGAGGTTGCCTCCTGGCAGCGACTGGAACGCCAATGGGCCGAAGCCCGGGCAAGCGGCGACGGATCCGGCCCGCGACGCGCCCGCAATCTGCTCGATGCGGCCTGGGACCTGCTGGCCCCGGCCCAACGCCGGCTGATCGAAACCCTCGACTTCAATCTCGCCTGGCCCCGGATCAGGAACTGGATCGCCACCGATCCCGACCTTCCGGAAAAACCCGCCTGGGTTTTCCATCTGCTGGAATCGCTCCATTTTCGGCGGATCTTCCGACTGCTCGCGGCCGCCGCCGATCGCGGCGGCAACCCATGAGCGCCACCTCCGCCAGCGCCGCCGACAACCCGGGTGGCAGCCAATGGAGCCGGCTGGCGCCCGCCGCCGACCGCCATCGGAGTTGCTTCGGTCCGCGGGTTTCGGCCCTGCAAGAGGAACTGCTGACGGCCGCCGAACTCGAAGTGCGGGCGACCCTGGCTTTCCTCGACCGCGATCCGCGCCTGGCCGCGATCAATCGGCCGGCGCGCGAAGCTCTGGAAAAATTGCTCATGGAGCGGCTCCCCGGCGGGCTCGATCTCTGCCACCTGGCCGCGCCCCTCGATCTGACCCCGCCGCCGGCCTATCCGGTGGTGCTGGCCGCCGCCGCCGCGCTCGCCATCGATCCGGAGGACGGCGAAAGGCTCTGGTTGCCGCGCGAACGGGCCGCGGTCGGGAGCGGCGGCGATAAAACCGCCGAACCGGCAGCGGCGGTCGGCCCGGCGAACCACTCATGGAACGCTCGCGAACGGAGCGCCCTCACCGTTATGCTCGCCACCGCCGTGATCAACGAACAACTGCTCCGGTGCCGGCGCCTGTGCATCGAAACCACTGCCACGGGTTGCACGCGCGCCGCCGTCCGGGTCGCTCTGGATCAACTGGCGGCCGCCCTGGCCAACCCCGCGGTCCACGGCCCCCGCACCCAGGCGCCCGCCCGGAACAGCGCTCTGGAACGGCGCCTGCTGCTCGCCCGCACCCTGTTCGGCGATCTTTCCGTCGGCGCCCGCGCCCCGCTGCTTCAGTTGGCGCGGGAACTGGCACTGATCCTTTGGGAACCGCGAGAAACCCGGCAGCGGGCGATCGCCGCCTGGACCTTGACCGCTCCCCTGGGTGAAGCGGTTCAGGATGCTGCCGCCGCTCTCATTCTCGACACCTGGGCCGCCACGGTCGATCCGGAATCAGGCCGCCGGCGGGAAGGCCCGAACCCATGACGGCGGAGGTCCTGAAGCAGTTGCGACCGCGACTCGAGGAAGCCCGTCAGCGCCACCGGGAGCGGTTCGGCGCGGCGGTGACCGATCTTACCCGAAAGCTCAGCCGCGAACAGGCCTTTCAACTGGACCTGATCCTTTCCGCGCCGGGTTTTCTGGAATTTCAGGAAGCCGCCGGCGGCGACTGGAAGCAGGCGCTGGGGCGGTATTTGAGCGACATGCAATGGGTCATCTGGGGCGACTGTGAACTGGGACCGCCGCTCGCCCTCCAGTGCCGCGCCGCGGAAATCGCCCTGGGCGTTCTGGCCTATCTCGGCGCCCGCCTGATGGATGATGCCATTGATGGTCACCACGACTACAAGGGTCGGACCATCACCTTCTACGGCCGGATCAGCGAAGCCCTGGCCGATCCGCGAGCGGCGACCGCGACCGCCGCGGCCGGCGCCTATCTCGTGCACGAAGCCCTGCGCCGCCTGGAAAAACACGGCTACCGAGCCAGCGCCGAAACTTTACGGGCGATCTATTCCAAGGTGTTTGCCGGGGCCCTGGCGGAAGCCCTGGCCGAGCGCACCCAGGTCAGCCGAGACTGCTACGACGCCGTGGTGGCCCACAAGGCGGTGGCCTACGATCGTCTGCTCCACGAGGTTTTTTTCAGCACCTGCCCGCGGCCGCTGCGGGCCCGGGTGATCGAGGTGCTCGCCCGCCATTCGGAAATTTCCCAATGGCTGAACGACTTTCAGGACGAAGCCGACGATTTCCGGCGCGCCCAATTGAGTCTTCTGCGAGTTTCGGGCATGGACCGGGAGCGGGCGGAGGCGCTGATCGTTTCGGCCCTCGCCGGACTGTATCGGGACTGCCGGCGGCTGCCGCCGGCCCTGAGCGATGCTCTGAGCCTGCGGCTGCTCGATTCGGTGACCAAATTCGAGGATGAAACCGGCCATGGCGGTTGATCCCGACCCTTTCTTCGTAACTTTCCGCGATCGGGACAGCGGCCGCGGCGTACCGCTGATTACGCTGGAACTCGCCAACGGCATCCGCTCGGTCACCGATAGCGCCGGAACGGCGGCCTTTTCCGATCCGGCGTTCCTGGGCCGGGAAGTGTTCGTTGCGGTTTCCGGGCCGGGTTACCGCTATCCGGAACAGCATGGAGGCCGGCCTGGGTTGATCTTGACCCCGCTCGCCGGCGCTCGGATGGAACTTTTCGTGGAGCGGATCCAACCGGCCGAACGGCTCTACCGCATCACCGGTCAAGGGATCTATCGGGACAGCCTGGCGGCCGGATTGACGGCACCAATCCGAAAACCCCAATGGAACGCTGGAGTGGTCGGCCAGGACAGCGCCATCGCCCTACCCTATCGCGGCCGCATCATTTGGTTCTGGGGCGATACCCTGGGCGCCGCGGCAGACAACCTGCATGTCACTGGGGCTGTTTCGGCCTTGCCCGGGCCATACTCGAACCCGGCCGCTGCCGGCGCGACGATGCCGGCGGCTGAAGTAGGGTCACCGGCGGTGGGGATCGATCTCGATTATTTCGAAGATGAGCGGGGCTTCGTCAAGCCGCTCTGCCCATTTCCCGGCCCCGGCCGGATCTGGCTCGATTGGGCGGTTGCACTCACCGATCCGAACGGCGGCGAGCAGTTGTTGGCCCGCTATTCCCGAGTGATCGGGCTGGACCAGGTGGCGGAACAGGGGTTCGCTCTCTTCGATGACGCGGCTTGCGAATTTCGCCGCCTTCGCCACTGGCCGGCCCCCCCGGGAGCGAGCCACCGGGTGGATCATCCGCTGTTGGTGACGGCTGGAACCCGCCGGTATTTTCTGTTCACCGCTCGGTTCGGCTTCCGCCGGGTGCCGGCGGACTTGGGCAGCCTGCTCGATTCCGAGTGTCGTGAAAGCTTCGGGCCGGTGTTCGAATCGGCTTCAGCCGACGGTGGTGCACCATCGGCGGGACCTTCCGGCGGGACGCTCCACCGTTGGCGCAAAGGGGTTCCAGCAGCCGACTTCGACCACCAGCAGCAACTCATCGCCGCCGGCCGGCTCAGCCCCGATCAGGCCTGGCTTCGGCCCACCGACTTCGAAACCGGGGAACCCATCGCCATCTACCCGGGGTCCATTGCCTGGAACGCCTGGCTCCGGCGCTGGGTGCTGATCGCCCAGGGGAACCTCGGCGAAGTCTGGTTCGGCTGCGCCGATTCGCCGGTCGGTCCCTGGGTCTACTGCCGGAAAATCGCCGATCACGACCGCTACACCTTCTACAACCCGGTTCACCATCCATTTTTCGATCAAGACGGCGGCCGCACCATCTTCTTCGAAGGGACCTTCACCAACTGGTTCACCGACTCCGTTCCCAAGGTCCCACGCTACGACTACAACCAGATCCTCTACCGGCTGCGCCTGGACCGGCCGGAACTGGTGCTCCCGGTCCCCGTCTATCGCCGTCGGTGCCGCGGCGGCAAAGCCTCGGCTTGCCGGACCTTGACCGAACCGGCTCCGGCCGATCGGGCCGAACCGATCGAAGGAATAGCTTTTTTCGCCCTCCCGGCGAATCGCCCCGGCGCCGGTCTGGTGCCCGTTTACGCGCACCCGGACGGCCTTCGCCCCGGCACCTCCGAAGCCCCGCAGCCGCCTTCGGCTCCCCGCCACCCTCCCCTGTTCTGGGCACTGCCGGCCGATCCGCCCGGCCTCGATCAGGCAGTCACGGGCCCCTGGCGCTGTGAAGCCCACACCGACGACGGCCGCCGCTTGCCCTTTTCGTTCCGGCTCGATGCCGCTTCCCGGACCCCGCGGTTGTCCTTCGAGGAACCTTTTCTCAAAGCCGTTAAAGTCACCGTTTCGAACCGCCGGTTGCGGCTGGATCTTGATTTTTTCGGCGGCCGCTACCGCCTCGAAGCCGACCTCAACAGCCGCGGCATGCACGGCCGCTGGCGTTCGGAGGAAACCGGGGAAGCCGGGACCTGGGACGGAGTCCGCGTGGACCTCATCGGCCTCCAGTTGCGCTCCCCGGCCCTGGTGCCTCTGTTCGAATACCGCTTCAGCGATTCGCGCCCGCCGATCTATTCCACCCACCCGGACCTTGCCGCGGCGGGCGCCCGGCGCAGCGAGCGGCCGCTGTGCCGGGTGTGGCGTAATCCCCTGCCCCGGTTCCTGCCCGATCTGGAACTCCGGCCGGCGGCCTCGAACCAGGACCCCGACCAAGCCGACTCAAGCTGATCGGCATGGAAAGCACGGGGGCCATTCAATCCGTTGGGAGAAAGGGTTACCGTTTCGGGGACGGTGATGCATTCGGGCTGAAGCGATGCCTGGAGCCTGATGCGTTGGTAGTGCGCCCGCAAGGGCGTTCGGTGATGATCATCGCTTCGGCCACTTTATGGGAATGATTCACCACGGAGAGCACGGAGGTCACGGAGAAGGCTTCGAAAAAAGGGTTTTCTTTTGGTCTTGACATTGGGGGCCGCATCATTGCTCCTATGGCTCAGGATACTTGATCCACATGAAGGCGGTTAAGCCCACATTAGCTGAAGCAGATGATTGAGGTATGCCTTGATCAAGGGGAAGGGACGATGCCGGGAACAATCCTTATTGTGGACGACAGCATGGTCAATCGCAAACTGCTGAGCAAGACCCTCGCCGGTCTCGGCCACGAGATCATTGAAGCTCGCGACGGAAAGGAAGCGCTGGAACGGTCTTTTGAACTCCTTCCCGACCTCATTTTGTTGGATATCATCATGCCCGAGATCGAAGGCTTTGAAGTGTGTTCCGCTCTCAAAGCCGACGAGCGAACAGCCGATATACCCATCATTTTCCTGTCGGCAAGGAGCGAAGTCAAAGATAAGATCAAAGGGCTTGAGATCGGGGCCGTGGACTACATCACCAAGCCTTTCGACCGTGGCGAGGTACTGGCTCGGGTGCAGAATCAGCTCAAGATCAGGGCCCTCACCAAGGATTTAATGGAGAAGCAGGCGCGCCTGGACGAGGACCTGAAGGCCGCCGCCGGCATCCAGGGGAGCCTGCTGCCGCGGAAACTGCCCGATGTGGAAAATCTGGAAATGGTGTGGAAGTTTACTCCATGTGAAATGATCGGCGGAGACATATTCAATGTATTGCGTTTGGATGAATCTCACCTGGGTTTCTACATATTGGACGTGAGCGGTCATGGCGTGCCATCGGCCATGGTCACGGTCTCCGTCTCCCAAATGTTCCAGACCCACAGTGGCTCCCTGGTAAAAAGACAAAAGGGGAATCCGCCCTTCTATGAAATCGTTCAGCCCCGCCACGTTCTTCAGCAATTGGACAGGGAATATCCCCTGGACCGTTTTGACAAATATTTCACCATTGTCTATGCGGTTCTCAATGTTCATACGGGTCATCTGAGCTACAGCAACGCGGCCCATCCGTGCCCGGTCCTGCTCCATGCCGATGGGACCCTGGAGCTCTTGGACAAGGGAGGAACCATAATCGGCCTGGATGGCGCGGTCCCGTTCGAAGAGGGAGAACTGGACCTGCACCGCGGGGATAAGCTGTTTCTTTATACCGACGGATTGACCGAGTATCAAAATGATGAGGGCGGGTTCTTTGGTCAGGATCGTTTCCACGATCTTCTGGCAAGCCTGAGAGATAGGTCCCTATCGGTGATTTTGGACCGCGTATATGAAGCCATGACGCAATTCGGTAACCGGGTGAAGCTGCAGGATGATGTGAGCATTCTCGGGATTGAATTCAAGGGATGAGGAAACGGCTTTCATTCAATGGCATGGTCCCAAAAGAGGATTATGGAATGATATCGAAGTCGGCGTTCCGAACAGCGAGGCTCGCCGGGTCATGCCGGGGCTTTCGCCATGGACTTGGCGGCCGCCAGTGCCAGGACCGCTTCCTCGGCCGAAGGATGGATTCGAAAGACTCGGTCCATTCGAGTCAACCGAAAAAGGCTGTCGACCGTTTCCTTCAGACCGCCTATGCGCAGTTCACCTTTTTTACCCAAGGTTTTCAGCATCGACACAATGGCGCCGAGTCCGCTGCTGTCAATGAAGTCAACGTCGGACAGATCCAGAACGATAAGGTTTCGGCCGCGGTTGATCCGATCAACCATTTTCCCCTTAAAATCCGCTGAGCCGGACGCATCAATTCGCTTACCCACCGGCCTGACCACCAGCACCTCGCCGACTACCCTTTCTTCCATGTCCATCTGTTTTTCTCCTTTTATACTGATTTAGGATCAGATGTTTCATTACCAAAAGCGGGCAAGATGCCCGCGCTCCCGGGAAAGAGCGCACACGAAAGGAAACTTTTTACCCTTAAGCGGTATAGTTCACCGCAAAGACGCAAAGGACGCCGAGAGTGGCAAAGGTTTTTATTATAAGATTAGATCCTTGCGTTTCCTTGCGCTCTTTGCGCCCTTGCGGTGAAAAGCCCAGTTTGTGACCGCTCGCGGCATAGCGCTGGTGTATTGATTGGGTCTCATGGATTCGACCTTGCTTCCGCAAGCGGTGGTTCACTGTTCTTTTCGAAAAACTTGCTCAAGGTGAGGACATTGCGCTCTCCACGGCGGTGGTATTCCACCCGATCCATAACGCTTTGCATGATGTAAAGCCCCATGCCGCTTTCCGGCAACGCCTCCAGATCGCCGGGATCATAATCCATGGCCGGTGCGTGGATCTCATTCATGCTTCGACCGCTGTCACCTATTTGAAAGGTGAGCCTGTCCACATGGAGTGAAACCCAAATTTCCACCTCATGGCCCTTTTCGTTTCCGTAAGCATGCTTGATGGCGTTGTTGACGGCTTCGATAACCGACAGCTCCACTTGATAAACGGCGACTTCGCTGAGCGGCGCATGGGAGCACAAGGCCTTTACCGCGAGGCCGACCAGAAAAACCATTTCCAGGTTGCTGTCGATGACAAGCTTGATGGATCTTGCGGATTTTGCGTGAGTCATTTCACTCTCGAAGGTCAGGGCGTGAGTTCCGCCTCGATGGAGGAAACCATCAATGGCCTGCTTCTTTCTTCATTCCCCGTTGCAACGAGTGGCCATAATCATCGCTTCGACCAGTGCGAAAAGCCCTCACCACGGAGGCACCGAGAACAACCCGTTATTCCAAAGCCATTCAATTCCTTGGTGCTCTTCGTGTCCTTCGTGGAAGGAAAGAGCCTTTGAAATGGCCCAAACGATGAGCAAGCCCCAATAAGTATTACCTAGCGCTCGGAAGCACCGGAAGCAAGTCAAAATCAAGCAGCCATGCTCATGCGACCGCGGTCTTCCAGCTTCGATTCAGCCTCTTGCAGGAGTCGCCATGCAGGTTATCATTATGCACCGATAGGTTCGGGCCGGCATCAGGAAAAGTGTCAATCGCGCCCGCCGGCACCGGCACCGTTCAACCTGAACCGCAAAGGACAACCACAATGCAGTCAGCGTCGCCTCTCACCAAAGTCCACTCAACCTTCGCCGACGATCTGAACGCATACATGAAATCCCACCGCGAACAGGACTACCTGCTGATCGATGTGCGCGAGCCGATCGAATATGAACTGGGGCATATTCCCGGGGCCAAACCGATCCCGCTCGGCCGGTTCGAAGCGCGCATCAGCGAACTGGATAGCGATCGCGAGGTGCTGCTTTATTGTGCCGGCGGCGCTCGATCGCGGGTCGCGACCGCCATGCTGGCGGCAAGCGGACTCACCCCGCGCGCCATCTTCAACGTGGAGGGTGGATTTTCCGCCTGGGACGGCAAGCCGCTGCAGGACCTGCCGCGGGTGAAGGCCTTCGATGGCCTCACCGGCCTGCCGCAAATCCTCACCGCCGCCATGAATCTGGAAAAAGGGGCCTGGCGCTTCTATGCCGCGCTGCTTGACCGGCACCCATCGTCCCCCTTCGCCCAGACCGCGGCCACCCTGGTGAAGCTCGAACGCGAGCACGCCCGAGTGGTGCACCGGTTGCTCAGCCGGTACTCCGGCGGCAGCGCGTTGACCGACTTCGACCAGATGTTCGCAGAGCTTTCCGGCGACATCCTGGAAAGCGGTGAAGCCCTCGAACCCGCCCTGGCCCGCGCTGAATCGCTGGCGCTCCAGCCCTGCGTGGCGTTTGCCGAACTGGCTCTGGACATCGAATACCATGCTTACGAACTCTACCGCGCCTTGTCCGAGCAGAACCGGGACCCGGAGGAAAAGGGAGCGTTCCTCACCCTGGCCGAACAGGAAAAAGGTCACATCCGCCTGATCGCGGGCCGGCTGGAAGATTGCTTCGAGCAGTGAAGATTCAATCCAGGCGGAGCACAAGTTTGCGGGGGCTTGAAGCAAGTGGTGAGCGGCCGACACGGGCCACGCTGGGGCGCGGCGGTCCCGGTCGCGGGCGCGGGCGGACGGTCGTTTTCTTGCTCGCCGCTGGGGGGCTGGGAGGGGCAGTTGCCGGGCTGGGCGCCACGGCGCCTGTGGGCGAGCGGCTGTGGCTCTTTCAGTGCCTGTACCTTAGCGCCTTTTTGCTCCTGGCTTTCATGCTCCGGTCCTTTCCCGATCACTGGCCGGAACACCGGCGGATCATCCTGATTTTCGCGGTCGCCATCATCTATCGAATGGTATTTCACGCATTTTCGGCCGATTCCGAAGGCTCGTTTAGCGGTCCGCGGTTGCCGGCCATGCTACCGCTGCGGTCGTGGGCATTGATCCGGAATCCGACGATCTTCCACAACGGTTTGCTCGTGCTGTTCGATCTCCTGGTCGTCGCCGCCCTGGTTCGACTGCTGCGACTGCTGAAGTTGCCTTTAAGCCGCACCCTCATTTATGCGGCCAACCCGCTGGTGCTGATGCAGGCGGCCGGAAGCGGCCCCGCGAGCGCGCTGGCGGTGGCCCTGCTGCTGACCGCGCTGGTGGAATTCGAACGCGGGCGCGACCCCATCGGCTTTTTCGCGCTCGGCGCCGCGGGCATCGGTGCCTGCCCGATCGCCGCGCTCCTCCCATTCATGATCACCCGAGACAACTGGCGAAAAAGCTTTTGGGCCCTGGTCCCGCTGCTCACCCTGGCGGCCGCCGCCGCCGGTTTTCACCACCAGTTCGGGTCCATCGGGCTGCCCATCTCCGGCGCAGCTCCGTTCGCCGCCGATTCGCTGCCGGTTTTGCCGCAGACGTCCCTCGGCAGCGGCGTTCGGACGTTCGGCTTCATTTTGCTGGCCGGCTGCCTCGGCATCATTTTCCTCACGGTCCACACCCGGGTGCGGAGCGCCTACCTGGCCCTCGGTTCGGTGTTGGTTTTGATCGGGCCGCCGGCACCTCAGGCCCTGACGCTGATCATCCCATTTCTCGCCTGCTATCCGTCCCGCGCCTGGTGGTTCTTGGTCGCGGCGCTGCCCGGTTCCGAGTTGATCATCGCCCAGTTGCATCAGGCCGGAGCGCCTCCCGACCGGTTCCTCCAGCATGTGTTGTGCTACGGTCCCTTTCTTGCCCTGCTGCTGATCGACGCGCTCCGCCCGGCCCGAACTCCGGGCGCGGTACGCTTCGATCCGGTCGCAACGGTTTCGGTGATCGTTCCCACCCTCAATGAAGCGGACCAGATCCCGGAACTTCTGAACAACCTGGCGCAACTTGTGGACGCTGACCGGGTGAGCGAAGTGATTGTGGTCGACGCCGATTCCACCGATGGCACCGCCGGTTTGGCCCAGCAACTGGGAGCCCGGGTGATCCGCTCAGAGCGCGGCCGCGGCCGGCAGATCGCACGCGGCATCGCCGGCGCCACCGGTGATGTGATTCTGATCGTGCATGCCGACTGCCGCCTCAAACCCGATGCCGTCGGCCGCATTCGGCACCGGCTCAATCAGCAGCCGGAGCTTGTTGGCGGCGCGCTCGGCATGAGCTATCGCTCCGGCGGGCCGCGCCTGAGACTCCTGGCGGCCCTCAACAACGCCCGCAGCCGCTGGCTTGGCATTGCCTTCGGCGATCAGGGTCAGTTTTTCCGGCGCCATGCGCTGGCGCATATCCAGGGCTATCCCGCACAGATGCTGATGGAAGACGTGGAACTGTCGTTTCGAATGAAGGAAAACGGACCGGCGTGCCACCTTGCCGACGGCATTCAGGTGTCGGGCCGGCGCTGGCGGCAACGGGGATTCGCCGGCAACGCTTGCAAGGTGCTGGCCCTGCTCAGCCTCTATCTGGTGCAGCGGCGCCTGGCCTGGCCGCTGCTTTCCGACCGCGCTTATTACCAGCGCTACTACTGAAGCTTCCAGGCTGGTAGTGACGCCGTAAGGCGCTGCTCCCGCCAACGCCGCAACGCCCTTACGGGCGCACTACCAACGCCTCCGCCTGGCCGCGCCTGGTTGTCCCCCGGGACCGCCGCGCCCCTGCGCGGCCTCTTGATTTTCGCCGTCGATCCCCTCAGCCTGTAAAATTCCATAAAGCCAGCAGGGCGAAAAACAAAATCCCCGCCAGTATTTTCAGGAAGAACTGTTCCTCCGGCTGCGGCATTCGGCCAAACGACGGCGACCGCGGTTCCGGCACAGGCTTCGACGGCCCGACCTTGCGCCGCACCCGTTTGAACAGGCCGACAATAAACAGTCCCCCCATAGCCACCACAACCAGTATCGCCAGGACTTTGGTCATTCGCTCCGTGCCTCCGTGAGCCCCTTGAGACTGTCGCCTCAGTTCCCTTGCACATCCGCCGCATGCAAGTTATTCTAAATTCAGATCCGTTGCCTTTACCCCATCATCGCAACAATCCATCAACTCAGCAAGGAGGTCCAGCCATGACATTCGAAGCCATCAAGGAAGCCGTCCTGCAACTGAATGCAGCGGACCAGAAACGCCTGATTCTCGAACTGGTCCCGCAAATCTGGCCACGGGCCTGTCAGGACGATGCCTGCCTGGTGCAGATGCGGGAACTGGTGGACGAGGAAGCGGTGAAGAAATTCCGGGCGCAGCATTTCAATTCCGTCTAGTGGTTGCGGGCGGCCCCGGATCACGGGAGCCGCCCTGCCTTGATTCCCGGGATTCAGGTAGACGCCCAGAGCTGCTCGGAAACCCCATGAACAATGAAATCCACCGACTTCAGGATGAAGCCAGACGGATCGCATCGCGGAATCGTCAGCCGGAATTCTACCAGCGCTTCCAGGCCGATGCCGCCGCCGCCCGCAAACTCTATTTCGATCATCCCCTGGTGCTGCTGCTGCGGGAACTGGTCGAACCGCTGCTGAACGACGATCTCGGCCACGGGCTCAGCCACAGCCGACGGGTGAGTTTGGATTGCGCGACCCTGATCGGCATCGAAGCCAATGGTTCGGCAGCCGCCCCGGCCGAGCGTGAACGCTGGATGGTGCTCGGCCATCTGGCCGGTCTGATGCACGATATCTGCCGCGAACAACCGCGGCACGCCATTGTCGGGGCCCGTGAAGCCGCGAAAATCCTGGATGACTTCCCGGTATCGCGGGAAGAGATTCGCTGGATCTGCCGCGCCATCGAAAACCACGAAGCCTTCGTCCCGCCCCTGCCCTGCCCGCACCCTTTCATGCGGCTGTTGAGCGATTGTCTCTACGACGCCGACAAATTCCGCTGGGGGCCCGATACCTTCACCGAAACGCTCTGGCACATGATGGATCACCAGTGCCTGACCCCGACCGCCATGCTGGCTCGGTTCCCCTGGGGGGTGCGCGGGGTGGAACGGGTTCGAGACACCTTCCGCAGTGACACCGGGCGCCAGTACGGGCCGGATTTCATCGAGATCGGGATCGACATCGGGCGTGAAATCTACCGCTACCTGCTCAAGCACTACGGCGCAACCGAGCTCGGTGCCGATTTCCGCTGAGCCCCACCCGGGATCCGATCCCAAACCTGCCGGCTGAACAAACGGAAACCCTACTTTGCTGGTTTAGGATCGGATGTTTCATTAGCAAAAGCGGGCAAGATGCCCGCGCTCCCAGGAAAGAGCGCACACTGAATGCAACTTTTTAGCCTCAACCGGTATAATTGCCAAGCGACCAATAGGGACGAAACATTTCCGAATTGTGCCCGGTGAGCGGATGTTACCCCGCAACGGGAGGGATTATTCATGGCATCGAGCAACCGCACGCTGACCGCCATTGCCGGCATTCGGGTGGGGCACGCGGAACTGGCCGGGGCCCCCAGCGGCTGCACGGTGGTGCTCCTGGATCGTGCCGCGGCGGCCGGAGTGGATGTGCGCGGCGGTGCCCCCGGCACCTACGGCACCGATTCGCTGCAGCCGGTCAATCTGGTGGAGCGCATCCATGGGCTGTTTTTCAGCGGCGGCAGCGCCTTCGGCCTCGATGTGGCGCAGGGGGTGCGGCGCTATCTGAGCGAACGCGAGGTGGGTTTCGACAGCGGCTATGAACGCATCCCCATCGTCTGCGGGGCGGTCATCTTCGATCTCGGGATCAATCGCAGCGGCCGCTATCCCGACGCCGACCTGGGCTATCGCGCCTGCCTCGCCGCCGGCGTCGATCCGGTCGCCGAAGGCTGCGTCGGCGCCGGACTGGGCGCCACGGTGGGGAAGCTCCATGGGCTGCCCCAGGCGATGAAAACCGGCCTCGGCAGCGTCCGTATCGAGGGCGCCGACGGCCTCATGGTGGCGGCGCTGATGGTGGTGAACGCCTTCGGCGACGTGCTCGATCCCGATTCCGGCCGGATCGTGAGCGGCTGCCGTAACAGCCCCACCGGCCGGGAACTGCTCGGAATGGAGCGGGCCATTCACGGAATGAATCGGCTGCTGGGGTTTCCCGAGGGCGCCAACACCACCATCGGGGTGGTGGCCACCAACGCCGCCCTCGGCAAGACCCAACTCACCAAGGTGGCGCGGATGGCCCACGACGGCATGGCCCGGAGCATCTGCCCGGCCCACACCATGTACGACGGCGACACGATCTTTGCTCTGAGTTGCGGCGATGTGACCGGAGTGGAAGTATCGGTGGTCGGCACCCTGGCCGCCCGGGCCACCGCCCTGGCCATTTTACGGGGGGCCGAACAGGCCGGCGCAAGCCACGGCCTGCCGGCCGCCACCGATCTGGTTCGTCATTCCAGCGAACTCCCATGACCGGGGACGATCACAACGAAGAATGAAAATCTTGGGCTGCCGGTAGGTCGGGGTTTGCGTAGCACTCCCTGACGATCCGTCGGTAAACTGCCCATTGGAGACGCCGGCAAATCGTCGGGTAGCTCCCGTTGGTCGCAACCCGACCTACCAATTCATTGTTCCATTTGGATGAGCCCGCCCATCACCGATGATGCACCTAGTGTCCCATTTTCATGGGAAGGCTGGAATCCAGGTTTTTCAAGGGACTCTGGACCCCCGCCTGCGCGGGGGTGACGTGCAGTCAACGGCAGTACGGGCGCGGCCCAGACCGCAACTGGATCGGGGCCGTAAAAATTCGATCAGCCGTTCTTCCGGGCGAATTCTTTCATGAACTGAACCAGGGCTTCGACCCCGGCGACCGGCATGGCGTTGTAATTTGAAACGCAGCAGGCGCCCACCGAGCGGTGGCCCTTGAGTCCGCCGAGGCCGGCTTGCTGGGAT
>Ga0100377_1002547_pt1 | contig 15159 bp, 9 predicted proteins | sample CryGeymeta201501_FD_83664 | JGI IMG/M metagenome (GOLD analysis project Ga0100377, IMG submission 83664) | Groundwater microbial communities from Crystal Geyser aquifers in Utah, USA - Crystal Geyser metaG 2015-01 | ecosystem: Environmental > Aquatic > Deep subsurface > Groundwater | place: USA... | reverse complement strand
GGGCGCGGGTCACAGTCTCTCGATCTCATGATGGTCCTCGTTCAGTCGCTGCGTGTTCACCCAGGATACCATGCGCCACCTCACCGGGCCTTGCCAACCTCGGAGCGACGGCGCCCTGGCGTCAGGTCCGTGCGCCCTTCACCTCCGGCGCCTCACACGGGCCGAGGCGGTGTGCAACGATGCATCGATCACACGACCGAGTCCCAGGGGCTGGGAGCCCGGATGTTGGCGAGGCCCTGGAGGGGATGAGGAGCGATAAAGATGCCGCAGGCGTGCTGTGTCGGTGATGCGATCTGTGCGTCATGCTACGGCGAGGGTTCGAACAGGTCAAGGCCGCGACAACCTCTTGCGCCTCTTCTCGCCAGCCCGGTACCCAGCACCTCGGACGTCTGTACGACCCACTCGTTCTGGCCATTACAGCCCTCCGGCCTACGGCCGCCGGCATTACAGCCCTCCGGCCTACGGCCGCCCTCGCTGCGCTCGTGCTTCCTGCGCAGCTCGCTCCGCTCGTTCCGCCGGCCTACGGGCGCGAAGCCGTAACGGCGAGGGAGCTGACGCGGTGACGCTGCCCCCCGCCCTACGGTCTCTGGCGAGAGGTGGACAAGAGTCAGTGCGTGCGAGGGGCGAGGACGCCCACGCAGCTTTGCTCCTGGCCGTAGGCCGAGGGCACGAGGCCACCGCACTGCGGCGTACCCACGCCGTTACAGCCTCGCCATGGAGCCGGATCGAGCGGGTGGTCGCGCGGGCACCCGTCAGCGCGAACGTCCGCGACGCTCACTCAGCCGCTGGTGGAGCAGCGTGGGGCGTGGGTTGCGAAAGCCCTCGAGCAGCGCGTCGTGCTGACGTGTGAGCGCCTCGAGGCGGGCAGCAGCCCTGCGCGATCCCTGTGCGTCGGGCCAGCTCAACGCCGGCGGCGTTCGGTCGGCGTCCGTGATCCGCCGTAGAGCGTCGTGAGCCGCAGTAGGGACCGCGTGGGTCGTGCCGGGGCCCAATCGTCGACACGACCACGGCGAGGGCTCTCGTGGCGCTGAAGGGCATCTGGAGCCGTCGCGCCTCTGCTTCGGGGCCTGGAGCACCGGCGCGACTGCCGTCTCACCCCTGACGCGGGCTCCAGACACCTGCGCGACCGCCGTCGCCCCCCTCCTCTGGTCTCGACCTGCCCGCGTGACCGCCGTCGCATGGCCTCTGGTGGGCCGAACAGGGGGCGCGACGGCGTCCGTGCTCCTTCCGGGCACCGGGGCAGGGCGTGCGACGGCGTCGTGCGGCCTTGCGGCGTCGGGGGAAGGGGGTGTGACCCACCCGTTCCGGATCCATGGCGAGGCCGTAAGGGCGGGGGTGACGGTCGCCAATCCACGAACCCGAACACGAACGTCAACGCGAACGCCGAAGAGCCCTGAACGACCGCCTTCCCAGACCGCGATCGGCCTTGCCAGCCGCCCCCTCCTGCCTGCCGAGCCCGGTGGGATGGCTCTCTTTCCAGAACAAGACCCCCACACCACCCCCAACCCGCCTCGACAGACGCCAGCGAGCCCCCGCATGGCGACGCCTACCCCCGTCCTCACGGTCTCCATCGAGAAGTGAACAAGAGTCAGCGCATTGCGAGTGGCCCCCACGCCCCCACCCTCACTCCGCGATCATCAACGACGGCTTCTTCTTCTCCACCGGGGTCTTCTTCTCGACCGCCGCCTTCTTCTCGACCGCCGCCTTCTTCTCGACCGCCGCCCTCTTCTCCGCCGGAGCCTTCACCGCCGCCTTCCCCCGACTCCCTCTCCCCCCGGCCTCCACCTTCCGCTCCGCCTCCAGCTGCACCGTCACCGCCCCCTCCCCTGGCCCGACGCTCACGACCTTGTCCTGATAGCCATCCGCCACAACCCGCATCCGCTTCGCCTTCGCATCGGCCGAGGCAAACTTCACCGTCACCGGCGCCACGCCGAGCTCCTCGTCTCCGTCGAAAACGTGCGCCCCGGCGGGCTCGGAGCTCACCTGCACGGTCACGACCTGCGCGGTGGGGGCGGCGTCCTGAGGAGGCTGCTCGACTTCGGGGCCTGGTTCGGCCTCGCGGGCGACCGGCTTCTCCAGGGGCTCAGGCTCGGCGGGTGTGACGACCTTGATGGGAGCCGCCTGCGCGGCGTCGCCATCGCTCTTCCCCCTGACCGCCACGCCAACCACCGCGGCGACGACAATCACGCAAGCGAGCGCGATCATCGCTGCGCCGATGATCAGCAGGCGACGCGAACGGTCTGCGGGAGCGGCGAGGGGCTGGGAGAGGGGCCCGGAGGTCACCGCCGCCCCGATGGTGCCCGGTGCAGCCCGTTCGAGCGAGCGGGGGGCAGGGATCACGCGGGGCCCGGAGTGCGGCCCGGACGGCGGCCTCGACTGTGGCCCGGAGATCGGACGGCCCCCGCCAACGCCCTCGCCGCGCTCGTTGACGAGGACGCGCGCCCTGACCTGCGCACCCATGGTGGGTGCCGCCACGGGTTCGGTAGGGCTGGGGGAGCGCTGGGCGTGGTCCCCCGTGGAGGCTGTCTGGGCGAGGTGGGCGTTGGTCCGGATACCGCCCGAGATCCCCACAACGCTCTGCCAGGTGCCCGCATGGGCCACGGGGATGGTGGCCGGATTCACGGCGGCCAGCGCGTCCGCGAAGACGTCCCCGTTCGGGTAGCGCTGCATGTGGTCGTGGTGGAGGGCGCGGTCAAGGACGGGTCCCAGCGGGCAGCGCATCAGCTCGACGGGGAGGGCGAGCTCGCCGTTGCCATGAATCATCAAACAATTCATGGGGTTATCGTCGTTGACGACCTTGCGGCCGCTGAGCGCTTCAACGAGGACGAGGCCCATCTGGTAGACGTCGAGGGCTGGCGTGGCGCGCTGATCGCGGATGTACTCGGGGGCGAGGTACTGCGGCGTGCCAAAGACCTGACCGGTGCGGGTCAGCTTGGCGTCGCCCTCGCTGCCCACCCGCGCCACGCCGAAGTCCACGATCTTGAGGGACTCGCGGCGCGAGCCCGGGTCCGCCATGAAGAGGTTGGACGGCTTGATGTCCTTGTGCACGATGTCGAGCTTGTGCGCCTCACCGAGCGCCTCTAGACATCGCACGAAGAGCGGCAACAGGCGGGAGGCGGCCATCGGGCCGTTCACCTTGAGCTCATGGCCCAGGTCGTGCCCGCACAGGAGCTCCATGACAATGTAGGGCTGTTGCCGTTCGGCGATCACCCGGACGTCGTAGATGTTGACCACCGCGGGGTGGCGGATCCGCGCCGCCGCCATGGCCTCGCGACGGAAACGTTCGACGAGGGTGGCGATGTTGGCGTCGTTGTCGCGCGCGGAGGGCGGAAAGATCAGCTTGACCGCCACCTCCCGCTGGATCTCCAGATCCAGACACTTGTACACCTCGGCGAAGCCGCCAGCCCCGAGGAAGGAGACGATCTCGTAGCGCCCGTCGAGCCGCTCGCCGGGCTGGTAGCGACGTTGCGCCGATCCGTTGGAGGCATTGGGGGAGCTCATGGGTGCACCGCTTCAATGGAAATCTGGAGATTCATGGACCAGGGCGAGGGTAGTCCCAGACGGATGCGTGATGCAAGGGGACGAAGAATCGAAACCTCAGCCGTACACCCACCGTGGGTGCGGGTGGTGCGGTCACATCGGAAGCGGCATCGGCCACCGAGGGCTGACTCCGGTGGAACTCGCCTGCGGCCCCGGCTGTCAGGGTCGTTGACGAGCTCGGGCGGCGCTCGACGAGACGAGCGGCACGGGCTGGCCGGTGTCGCAAGGGTGACACGGCAGCGAAATCTTCACGCGTTCAGCGGCGCGGCCATCCAGAGGGTGCTGGAGCTTCGGTCGGGGCGTAGGCGAGCACGTCTTCGGGGGTGAGCCGCACGACGTCGCCGTCGGCCTTGCAGGCGGCGAGGAAGGCCTTGAAGCAGCGGTGGCGCTGCAGGGTCTCCTCGTCGTGGGGGATCAGGGCAAAGAAGCGGTGGCTGGCGATGACGATGAGCTTCTTGCGGGCGCGGGTGATGGCGACGTTGAAGCGGTTGGGGTCGTTGAGGAAGGCGCTCTGGATGTGGTCGTCGTCGGAGGCGGTGAGGCTGAAGATGACGCAGTCGGCCTCCTGGCCCTGCATGCGCTCGACGGTGTCGACGGTGGGGGTTGAGGCGTGGGTCTGGAGGAGGAGGGTGCGGATGGCGTTGTTCTGGACGCGGTGGGGAGAGATGACCGCGAGGGCGTCGTCGGCGAGTCCGCGGAGGCGAAGGCGGTTGACGAGGGCGACGACGAGGTGCGCCTCGGGGGGGCTGTGGTCACGGCAGCCCTCGTGGTCGACGAGGACGAGGGTCATGGGGGGATCGGGTGCGACGATCCGGTCGAGGAGGTCGAGGGCCGCGGAGGGGGTGAGGTCGAGGCGGGCGTCGGCGCAGGTGGCGTCGGAGATGAGGGCGTCGGCGTACCAGGTGTGGCTGGGGAAGGCGCAGAGGGCCGCGCTCATGCGGTAGGTGCGGTCGAGCAGGACGCGGCACGGGCGGCCCTGGCCGAGCAGGTGGGCGAGGATGGAGCGAGAGGGGGCGAGGTCGCCGGCTTCGGGCTCACCGTGCAGGATGGGGGGGAGCTGGCGGGTGTCGCCGACGAAGACGAACCGGGCGTGGGCGTGGAGGGTGGCGAGCAGGGCCTCGGTGAGGCGGAGCTGGGAGGCCTCGTCGCAGACCATGGCGTCGAAGTGGGGGTCGAAGGAGGTGGGGCCGCTGCCGAGGAGGCGATAGAGGCCAGGACCGGTGGCGCCGACCACGGCGAGTCGGGTCGCGGAGAGCTCGGCGCGGTCGTGGAGCGGGTCCACGGTGGGGAGGTCAGCGGGAGTGCGGCCCCACTTGAAGCAGCGGACGTCGGCGGCGACCAGAGCGGGGTCTGCGGACAGGAGGGGGGCGAGGCGCGCGAGCACGGTGTCGATCGCGGTGTGGGTGAGCGCCGTCACGGCGATGTGGAGGCGATGCCCAAGGGCTACCGCATGGCGGAGCATCGCGACGAGCAGCCAGGCGATGAGGTGGGTCTTGCCGGTGCCGGGCGGCCCCTCGATCAGGGCCAGGGGGGAGGAGAACGCGAGCTCGAGGGCGCGGCGTTGGGCGGGGTTGAGGCCAGTGGCGGCGCCGTGGGCCTGCCACCAGCGGCCGAGCCAGGCCGCGCGGTCGGGGTCCGGGCCGTCGACGGGGCCACCGAGGAGGATCGGGACGATGGGGGCGGCGGAGCGAGGGGAGAAGGCCGCCGTGATCGCGGCCTCGACACGGGGCGTGTTGAAGTCGGTGAGGTCGCTCTCGAGCGTGTAGTCGAGACCGCGGAGGGCGGTCCAGCCGGGCAGGCGGGCGCTCAGGGCGAGCGTGTGGGTGTCGTCCTGCTCGAGCACGACGGGAACGCCTGACTGGAGGTCGAGGGCGCCGAAGGGAGCGAGACGGAGGAAGTCGCCAGCGCGAAACCGCGCCAGGGGGCCAGGGGCGGTGCGTTCAAAGGCAGTCCAGACCTCGCCGTGGGGGCCGAGGCGCGAGCCCAGGTAGCGCAGGGGGCCGATGGCGTGGCCTGCATCGCGCCGATCGATGAAGCCAAGCCTCTGAATAGATTGAGTTTTTTCCTCAGCGAGCTTGCGCTCCCTCCGGACGAACGCCAGCCACGCGGACGCCGTCGGGCTCACGTCTGTCGGCTCGCCGAGCTCCGCCCGGATCGGAAGCGCCCCGGTCGCCCACGCCCAAAGGGTCGACAGGGCGCCGAGCTCTGCAGCGAGCCGGGCGGCGGGGGTGCTCTGGGGCGAGTCGGCGTCGGGGTGGAGCAGGGATGGGCGGGGCGGGAGCCCGAGGTCGAGGCCGAGCGCGGCCCCGAGGGCCTCCAGGCCGGACCGGCCGGGTCGGGGCATCGCGAGGCGCGCCACGAGTTGGTCCACGAGGCGCTCCACCGTCAGGTCCTGCCACGCCCGGCCCGCATCTGCGGGGAGCGGGTGGTCGAGGAGGGCCCTGCGGCGCTCCGCGGTGGCCACCACGACCCACGGACGCGCGCCACGCGGCGCCCAGGTCGACAAGCTCACCGCGAGCTGTGCGAGGCTGCGAGCCCACAGGAACGGCGCACCGCCAGACTCCTCCGAAGCCGCCGCGGCGCCAGACTCGATCACGCGGCCGTCGACACAGCGGCACCAGCCCGCCGCGGCGAGCTCCCCCGACTGTGGGTCGTCCACGCCGTGCCAAAGCCACACCGACGCGCTGGTCGGTCCCCACCGCGACGCCGAGTCGAACGGCCGGACCTCGCCGGTCACCAGCGCCTCGAATGTCGCGGCCAGGCGCTCCTGCCGCAGCGCGCCGAACAGGCGCTCCTGCTTCAGCAGGGTCCGCGCCGAGAGCAGGGTGCGCGCCCCGCGCGCGTGCAGCGCCGCCCGCTCTCCCCCGGACAGCGCCGTCACCAGGCGGAGCTCCTCGGTGTGCAGGGACTCGCCGTAGCACCGCGGCAGGAGCTCGCAAGCGGCGCAGTGGCCCCCCAGGCGGTAGTCGGCGAGCGCGGTCGCCGTGACGAGCGCGGACACACGCTCAAGCACCGCGGCCATGCAGTCGCGGTACGGGCCGAGGTCGAAGTCGTGGCGGACCGCGCCAGCGCTCGTCCCTGCGCCAGTCGGCGCCCGTGCCAGCACGAAGCCCTCGGCGCTCTGGCGCACGGTGGCCCCCCAGGCTTCTACGTCGAGGTGCGACAGGAGGTGATCGTAGGTCGCCACCTGCCAGCGATGGGACCAGCTGGGCCGCGTCGCCGCCTTGATGTCGCCGACCGCGACCCGCACGACACCGTCCGCCGAAGCACGGACCTCGATCAGGTCCGGCACACCGACGATGCGCCCGCCGTCGCCTCCGAGCGGCGCCGTGAGGACGCCATGCGCCAACCACGCCAGCGGAGCCTCCCCGCCGGCCGCAGCCGCCACGAGGGACGCCAACGCCGCGCGCGTCTGCCTGGCCCGCGCGCCGAGCGGGCGGACGCGTCCGCGCGCGTCGTGCGAGGCGATCTCCACGAGGTTCCCACGCTCGCCGAGCGCCGCCAGCGCGGCGGCCTCGTGCATTCGGCCCTGCTCCTGCCGCGCAGCGCGCGCCGCCGCCTCCGCGGGCGAAGGCGCCACGGTCGACTCCTCCCCGTCCACCGCCGCCACCAGCCGACGGGCACACAGGGCGAACCCGACAAAGCCGGCGAGCTGCGTCGCGGTGACCGTCGGCGCGCCACTTGAGGTTCTGGGGGGCAGTGGGCCGGGGGCAGCGAACCTCAGCCGCTCGGACTCCAGCGTCTCGGGGGCGGGGCGGCCCTGCGCGAGGCTCGGCGCGGTCGAGGTCGGCGATGGCGAGCTCCCCTGCCCCCACAGCCGCGCCACGTCGCCATCGACCACGCGGGAGCTCGTCGAGCGCACGTGCGCCAGCGCCTGGAGCAGCGGCGGATGGTGCAGCATCAACGTCAGCTCGGCCACCTGGAGCTCGCGCGGAAGCAGGTCGCAGAACGCGTTCATCGCCACCGCGTCGCTCAGCAGCCCGGCGCTCCCCTCCACCCACGCCTCGAACTCCTCCGACGTCCTCGGCAACTCCAGCGCCTCGAAGCTCACCTGCTCGGTGGTCTCGACCCCGAACGCGTCGTGGGTGGCGTGGACCTCCGGCCCAAGCTGCCGCTCGATCGCGTGGCGCAGCACGAGGTTGCCGAACGCGCCGAAGAAGGTCCAGGCGCGCCACATGCCCCAGGCCGTCCGCCCGAGGCGAAAGCCGTTGGCCAGCCCCACGGTGTCCGCCAGCTGCCCGCGCAACCCCTCCAGGAGCGCGCCCGGCCGGCGAAACATGCCCTCCCTCCGGACGCGCCAGGCGTCCTCCGGCTCCTGCAGCACACGACGGGCCTCCTGCGCCACCTCCCACGGCACGCGGAGCCCGACGCCGCTCCAGAAGAGCTGGCGGGTCTCCTCCAGCCGGGTCGGGCGCACGAGGACCGAACCCGCGTCGCGCTCCCGGACGATCTCCAGGATCTCCAGACGACGCCCCACCAGATAGACCCGATCACCCACCTTGAGCTGGCGCACGACCGAACGCGGGATCTCCGCCAGGGTCTCTGCCCTCGCGCCGTCGTCTCCACCGGACGCCAGCCGCACGGCGAAGCTCTCCTCCGAGGGGGGGAAGTTGGAGAAGATCTTCTGGTCCTTCCATGCCTCCACCCACGCACGGCCCGCGCCGTATACGCGCTCGACGCCCGTGGTCACCTCGGGCGGTGCGGGACCGCGACGGTGGCCACCGCGTCGCGTCGAGGTCGGCTTGAGCCACCGACTCGCCTCCATCGCGGGCAGGATCGCCTCGATCCAGGCCGCCTGGCGCGGCCACAGCGCCGCCAACGCGGCCCCGGTCAGGTGGCGCTGGTCGTACAGGCACGAGGCGACCTGCTGGGCCACGACGCTCGGCAGCTCCCGCGCTGGCGCCGCCTCCAGGTCCCCCGACCGCGCCATCGCCTCCAGGGCCGCGAACTGCAACGCTTGCAGCGCCGCGGACTCACCACGGCACACACCCCACCACCGCACCTGGCCGCTCCGACGCCCCGAGCGACCGATCCGCTGCACGAACGCCGACGCGGTCTCGGGCGGCTCGTACAAGACCACCGCGTCCACGTCGCCCACGTCGATCCCCAGCTCCAACGTCGAGGTCGCGACGCACACCGCCTTGTCGCTCCGGCGAAACCGACGCTCCACCGCCTTGCGCTCCGCCGGCTGGAGGTTCGAGTAGTGCAGCAGGACCGCGCCGCTGAACACGCTCTCGGCCTCGAGCCATTGCACCAGCCGATCGCACCGCGACCGGCTGTTGGCGAAGATCAGGAGCTTGCGCGCGGCGTAGACCTTGTGCAGGTCATCGACCAGGTCCACCGCCTCACGCTCCTCGTCCTGCAGGTGGACCACCCGCCCCTCGACCTCCCGCGCGCCGGAGGCTCGAAGCTGTACCGCCGACGCCGACAGCTTGAACTGAACGCGCACGCCCTCCGCATCGGCGATGGTGGCCGACAACGCCACGCGCTGAAGCCGCGCGGGCACCCGTCTCGCCAACCGCTGCAGCAGCATGCTCAGGTGAACGCCGCGCGCGCTTCCAGTCAGCGCGTGCGCCTCGTCGATGACCACGACCTCCACGCGCCGCAGCAGGTCGCGCACCGCGGCGTTCGGGCTCCCCAAGGCCACGTCCAGCGACTCGGGCGTCGTGAGCAGCAGCGATGGCCGCGCGCCCTGCCCTCCCCACTTCGCATCCCCGGTTCGCACCGCCAGCACCAGGCCCAGCTCCTCGAAGACGGGCGCCAGGCGCCGCCGCAGGTCCATGGCCAGGGCGCGCGTCGGCACGATGTAGAGGATCGCCGCCTCGAGGCCGCCCACGATCAAGCGCTCCACCAGCGGCGCCAGCACCGCCTCGGTCTTGCCGGAGCCCGTGGGCGCCTGCACGATCGCGTCGCGGCCCTCCAGCAGCGGCGCGATCGCCTCGCGCTGGAGCGGACGCAGCTCGACGAACGCCCGATAGAACGGGCGGTACACATGGGGAAGGCGGCGCAGGTCCGAACGCGACATCAGCCGACCGCGCCAGGCGCATCGGCGCGCGCACGGTCACCGCGACGCGCAGACCTCACGCGCCCTCCACCGCCTGATGCTGGAGGTCCAGCTCGTCCACGAGCGCCTTCAGGCGCAGCCGCGTCTGAAATCCGCCCGTTCGCCCGTGCCGCGCCCGCAGCGCCGCTGCGACCGCTGTGGCCGGAGTCCAGCCGTAGGCTTCACCGTGGAGCGCGATCAGCACGGCCTGCAGGCGCTCCCACGACGCCTCGGCCAGGTCACCGACCTCCATCGTCCGCAAGCCGCCGGGGTCGAGCGGTCCGTCATCCGCCGCGAGCGTGGCAAACAGGTCGTCCGTCGCGGCGAGGATCGGCACGGGCCCCGCGTCGAGGCCGCACCACCACGCCAGCTCCGACGCGCACGCCCGACGCTGGTTCGACCGCAGCTGCGCGATCGACTCGGCCTCGTCGAACAAGATCACCCACCCACCGAACCCCATCGCCTGGAGCAGCTCCGACACCGCGACGAGCTGCGCCCGCCAGCCCTCGAGGTCCACCGCCAGGGACGTCCGCCCTACGCCTTCGACGCCGCGGTAGCCCAGCGCGCGCCGCAGTCCGTGCAGCGGGACGGGCTCGCCCTGCCACGCTCGGCGCAGGAGCTGCGGGATCGTCCGGGGCTTGTACCGTCCGTGCTTCTTCGACCGCCGCTGCCGCGCGTTCAGCTCCACCGTCTGGCGCGACAGCCCCAGCAGGCTCAGCCGGAACCGCGCGGGCATCGACGCCGGCAGGGCCTCCCCCAGATCCTCGCACCCAGCCGCAAACCCTTGAAACGCCTTGAGAAAATCTCGTGACCCAGGCAGCTCCATCGCCGCCATCGCCGCTTGAACCACCCGCGCCGTGTGGTGAAAGGGAAGGGCGCGAGGGTCCAGCGACACGACGCTCGTCACGAACCCCCGCGCCCTCGCCTCCTCCGCCAGCACCATCAAGCTGTGCGTCTTGCCCTGACCGTACGCCCCGCGCAGCACCAGGTGCGACGGTGCCGCCAGAGACGCCTCGAAGGCCTGGATCAGACGGTCCCGGTCCATCGTGAGCCCGCGGACCACCAGCCCGTCGAGGACGCCGTCGCGCAGGCGCTCCAACACCCGTCGGCGGCCAGACGCCCCGGCCTCGATCAGCGCCTCGGGCAGGGCCACGCTCACGTGTCCCACCGGGGCGCCAACGCCGTCGCGCGCTCCTGCTCCAGCTCGCTCTGGGCGGCCATCAGGTTCGCGCTCAGCTCCTCCTGACCGAGCGCCTGGCCCTGCTCGGCCATGTCGAGCGCCCGGATGAGCTGGCGGATGAACAGGCGCACCTCGCTCATCACGCCCATCCGCTCCTGCTGCACACACATCTCGGTGATCACCGCGTCGTCTACCGCGTCGCCTGCGCTCCACCGGTACGCCCACTCGTGCATCCGCCTCAGCCGCCCGCCGAGGTCGACGAGCTCGGCCCGCGTCAGCGGCGTCCGGTGCAGATCGATCAGGACGCCACGGTAGTTCAGGCGCGCTTCGTCGCCGAGGTTGCGCACGCGGCTCCACAGCGCGTCGTACGACCGAAAGCCCTTCTCCGTCAGGATCACGTCCGGAATGATCGAGAAGAAGATGTGCAGGTGCCCGGTCTGGTCGGCGTTGTCGATCAGCGAGCGCACGCTCTCGAACGCCCCGCTGCGCGCCGCCGCCCGCATCCCCATCACGATCTCCAGCTCGTCGAACAGCCAGACGAGCCCGTGACAGCCGAGCTTGCGCACAAAGGCGATCAGCGCGGCCAGGAACCGACGCCCGTTGGTCTTGTCCACGCACTCGAAGATGTCCAGCGGCTTGAGGTCGCGACGAGGCAACCGCGCCCCCTCGAACCACCGCACCAACGTCGCCAGCGACGCACGACGGGCCTCCTGGCCCTCCTCGTCCGCAGGCTCCGACAGGCTCAGCTTCGCGTACGCCAACAGCGCGTTCGCGAAGCTCGCGTCCATCCCGTCCAGGCCCCGCAGCTCCTCCCCGAGCGCCACCCACGACGCCTCACCGCCCTCTTCCCCGCGCCAGGACGCCTCCTGCGACGCCACCCAGCCCGACAGGATCGCCGCCATCCCCGTCCCAGCCAGCCCCGGCACCTGAAGCGACCGGGTCAGCCCCTGGTAGACCACCTCAAATTTGTGCAGTGGAAGGTCCTGGGAGAGCACCACGAACCCCACCGCGAACCCCTGCGCCAACGCCAGGTGCCGCACCACGCTCATGAAGTGCGTCTTGCCATCGCCGTAATCCCCGTTGATGAAGCGCACCTTCGAGCCGCCCGAGGCCACGTACTGGCTCAGATCGTCCACGATGAACTTCAGCCACCGCTCCCGCCCCACCGAGAACCGCGACACCTGCTCCATCGGCACCGTTCCTCGCCGAAGCGCCTCGATGATCGTCCGCGCCTCAAAGGCCGACATCTCCTGCTCCACCACCTCACTCATGGCACCTCCTCAAACGCGATCGAGCTGAGTTGGCGACGCTCGCCCTCTCCGTCCAGCAGCCACAGCGTACGCCCTCGGCCCGGCGCCACGCGCAGCGCATGACCGCTCGCCGTCCGCCCGGACCCCTGCTGGGTGTATCGCCACAGATCCACAGCCAGCTCATCCACCCCGTAGCCACGAAAACCGCGTGTCTTCAGATCCACAAAGAACTGCCGACTCTGACGCGAAAGCACCAGCTTAAGGTAGAAGTCCACGATCGAGACGTTCTCACCCATCCGTGCCCCGCCCTCGCTGATCATCGAGCAGTACACGCCGTACAGCTCCTCCACGAACGCGGCGGGGTCGAACGGGCGCCCATAAAGGTCCTTCTCGACGCGTGCCAGCGCCCCGACGATCCGCTTCGGATCCACGCTCTTGAGCGTGTTGCCGTTGATCACCACCTTGCGAGCGGCGAAGTCCACCGTCCCCTCGATCCCCGGCCGGGTCGTGAAGCGTGGGAAGTCCATCCTCAACGCCAGCCCCGCCGCCGTCGACTGCGCGACGAGGTCCTCGATGAACTGCAGCCGGTACCGGTCGATCGCCGCGTTCGCCGCGACGCTCAGCCCATCGAGGGCCTCCGCGACCGCCTCCAGCTCGGCCTCCTCACGCACCGCCGCAGCCTGGCGGCTCCCCACCAGCTCCGACAGACTGAAGAAGTCACCCCGGCTCGCCGAACGCGCGCACTGGTCCACGAACGTGCTCAGCTTCTCCCGACGCTTCCACTCCGTACGAAACGGCTTGATCGCCTCCTTGAGCACCTCTGCATGCGCCTCGAAGACCGACAGGTCCGCCTCGTCCATCAGGGTGTCACTCATGTGCGCTCCTCCGCCCTCGGCCTGCACGCGCCGACCATGTGGCGCTATCCTCTTGTCTTCACTCAACATCCAGGCAGGGGACCTTGCCAAACCAACGGCGCGGTGTCAAGGCCGATGCCCAGACCGCGCGGACCTGGCGGTCAACCCCACAGACCACGTCCGCCGCCAGTGCGACCCGCCGGATCGCCCCGCTCCCCTCCAGCGACACCGCGGAGGCGCTCGCCATCGAGACCGCCGGCATCCACCACCTCCCAGGCCGCGAGCAGGCGGGAACCATGGGATGATCCAACATGAGACTCAAGCTCGCGCTGATCGGATGCGCAGTCAGGGCGCTCATGACGACAGGTGGATGCAAGGGCGAGACGCGCGACAGGGAGTGTGGGGAGTGGGCCGATTGGTCGAACGCGCAAGACGCCATGGTGGTGAGTGACGTCAGCATGGCAGAGCGGGACGGAGCCAACACCAACGCGAAGCAGGCAGCAAACTATCGAAAGTTCGCCGCTGGCGCTCGCCAGGCCGCTGGGTCAAAGATCCCTTTCCAGGACCCGAAGCTGCGGGACGGGCGTAATCCACGAGCCGGTCAAGACCGTGTAGACGGGGGTCGGGTCGACAAGGGGGGCGGACAGAGGTATGGGTGGACATAACAGCCCACGACGCACTCCACCAGGGAGCATCCACCCATGCGTACGACTGTCACCGACCCCATCGCCCAATTCAAGTCTGAGCTGCTCGATCGGTTCTCGGCGTCGATCGATGCGTTTCTAGAGCGCTGATCGGTTTGACGGACCGAGCATGAGCGAGTCCCGTGTTCACCGGGGTTCCCGGCCGAGGAGCCTGTGCTGTTAGCACAGGCGACGAGGACGGGACCTCGGTGGGCACGGGGCGAAGCTCAGGCGACGGGAGTCAAACCAATCAGCGCTCTAGATCCCCTTGACGCCCAGACCTCCGCTGTGGAGGTGGAGTCGACGATGTGGGAGGTGATGGTGCCGGTCATGAACCAGCTGCTGTCGAGCGCCCTGGCCCTGGCCTGTCGCCAGCGCAGCCTGGCCGACATCGCTGAGCGCGGTCTGCAGGACAATGCCTGGCGCTGGACGATGGATGAGGCGTACGTCGTGACCCTCCACAACACCGTGGGCACCCTCACCCTGCCCCTGTTCGCCTACCGCGACACCTCCACCGCCGTCGCCGCCGTCACCCGCACGCCAGCCTTCGACCTGCTCCCCCACCGGCGGCACTGCCGATCCACCCCTTTGCTCCTGCAGGCCGAGAGCAGGGTCGCTGCCCACTTCCCCTTCGAGCAGGCTCAGGCCGCCCTGCACCCCACACGCCCGAGCCTCGCCGTGCCCGCTTCAGCCCACCCTCTGGAACGCCGCTGGACGCCGTCTGGAACGCCTCCAGACGGGCTTGTGATGGCTTTGGCCGGGTTTGTGACGGCTTTGGACCCCTTAGGGACACCTTCCAGGGGGTCGCCGGAGCGTTCCAGGGGGTCGCCGGAGCGTTCCGGGGGGTCGCCGGAGCGTTCCGGGGGGGCGCCGGAGCGTTCCAGGGGGCCGAGTATGGCGCGCCAGGGGGGCCGCAGAGGGTACCCACGGGGTCGGGGTCGTCCCCGAGGGTCGCGAGCCCCTGCCGAGGGGTCACGGAGTCGTCACACGGGGTCGCCGAGTCGTCACGAGGAGGCGCAAAGGGCTTCCCAACGCGTTCGGAGGCGTTCCAGGCGGCGGCCTGGGTTGCAGTCCCAACCATCTGCCTGAACCCTTGACCAGGCCAATGCGGGTTGTTAGGCTCTCGTAGGGCTCTCGCCCCATCCACCTCGGAGGTCAAACGATGCAAGGACTCCACCCCGCCCCACCTCCTGTGCCCGACGACGCCTCCGAAGAGACCTGGCCGGAGGACTTCGACTGGTTGAGCTGGTACCAGAGCCAGGAGGAAGACGTGGGGCAAAGCGGCGAGCAGGGGGACTGGATCTATGAGCTGATGAGCGCGCTCAAGCAGTGGGCGTTGCGGCAGGGCTGGAGTGAGGCGCACGTCAACTCGGACTGCTTCTTCGCCTGGGACGTGCACCACCCCAGGCTGTTCGTCTCCCCCGACGTCTTCCTCGTCAACTCAGCCCCCCATCCTCTGCCGCGCAGCTTTCAGACCTGGTTGCCCGGCCACCATCCGCCCCGCATCGCCTTCGAGTTCGTGTCCGAGGAGTGGAAGAAGGACTATCACAACTCCCCCGCCCACTACGACCTGCTCGGCGTCCAGGAGCTCGTCGTCTTCGACCCCAGG
>Ga0100377_1002542_pt1 | contig 15182 bp, 11 predicted proteins | sample CryGeymeta201501_FD_83664 | JGI IMG/M metagenome (GOLD analysis project Ga0100377, IMG submission 83664) | Groundwater microbial communities from Crystal Geyser aquifers in Utah, USA - Crystal Geyser metaG 2015-01 | ecosystem: Environmental > Aquatic > Deep subsurface > Groundwater | place: USA... | reverse complement strand
GTGCAGAGCACCAAGCTAGACCTTCCTGCAAGCTCGACCCTCAGAAGGCACAAGGATTAGCAGCTTCGAAGAGGGGGGGCAAGGGCTTTTGAGGCACCGCGACCCATTGGTGCGGCGCCGATGGCGCGCTCTGCAGCGACGGGCTGTTCTGCACCATCGACGAAGTCTGTGCCTCGGGAACCTGCAAGGAGCAGCGAGGGACTGCTTGGACGGCGTGGCTTGCACCCGTGAAGAAACCTGCGACGAAGCCGGTGGCTCCTGTGTGGCCGGCACCCCCACGTGCTCGCGCGAGGGGTTCGACGGCGAGCAGCGCGTCCTCCTCGGCGTGCAGCTCGACGACGGCTTCTCCCGCCACGAGTCGTTTCACGAACAACGAAGCTGGACTTCCCCTCGGTTGGGGCGGTTGGGGGAGGGGTTGGAGGGAGGGGGCCGGAGTAAAAACCTAGCAGTTGGCGCTTTAGAATCACTGAGCCGCGACGACCTCGCTCGGCGCCTGTTGCACGGACGCCTCTCTCACGTTCGACCGCTCGTCAGGCCGCGCCGCGACCAACCGGTGCACCTTGCCGACAACCTGCTTCGAGAGATTCTTCGCGGCTTTGGTGAGCAGGTCGCCCTTGAGCTCGCGCAGCTTCTGCTCGTTGTGCCAGATGTTGTAGTCGCCTTCTCCAGTGACTCGCTCGAAGACCGTGAACAACACGGTTCCCGTTTGGGCATCGAAGAGAGAGGCTTCGAGCACGCCAGCAGTGGACATCGTCGTGGCGGGAACGAAGGGGATGGCGACCACGGTCAGGTACGTCCAGCCCCAGGGGTTGGTGTACTCTTCGTCGGCGAAGCGATGGCGGTAGAGGAGCAGGTAGCGCGTGCGGTAGCGGCCGGCGAGCTCGCGCAGGCCGGCGACGCTGGCGTCCGTGGGCCAATCGGTGGAGAGCTCGCTGGCCACATCGAAGAAGCCGGTCTCTTCCAGGGCCTCACTGAGGGTCCGAGGCACTTCGGTGAGCGGCAGGTCTTCGTCCATCTCGTAGGCGACGGCGACGGGCACGACGCCGATGCGGGTGTCCTCTTCGAGGAAGACCGGCGAGTTGAGCAGCGTAATTAGGTCGCCTTCAGCGATTCCGCCGGTCTTGTCGCGAGTAAAGTAGTTAGCCTCGACGGGTTGACCGAGGTTGAGGGGCGCGAGCTCGGGGACCATGGCGCTGCGGGCCGCTCCGCAGCCGGTTGGGGTGAGCGCGACGAGGAGAGCGAGGAGGAACAGCGTGAGTTTGGACATGTCAGGGCTCCTTGTGTGGCGAGGACCCCCCTTCAACGACCAGCCCCCAGTGCGCCTTACAGTCTCCGCGACGCCCAAAAGACCACCGCCGAATGGGGCCTTGGAAGTTGGCCCAGAGTTGACTACTACTAGGGGTCCTCAACTCCTCCACGTTTGGAGCCCGCACATGAACATGTTTCGCTTCTCCCTGCTGCTCTTCGTTTCTGCTCTTTGGCTCCTCTCCTGCGACGACGGTGGAGGGAGCAACAATGGAACCGACGCGACCCAGGGCGACTGCACGAACTGCGGGACGTCCGAGCTGCGGATCAACGAGGTTCTGGCTGGCGATCCCGATGGCGGAAACGACTGGATCGAGCTCATCGCCGTGGGCGCCGAGGCGAACCTCGTGGGTTGGCAGCTGACCGACTCGAACCCCGCCCATGTCCTCGACGTGAGCACCCTGGCCGGAAAGGCGACGTTGCCTGCCGGAGAGCGCCTTATCATCGAGGTTGACCCCACACTCCTCTGGGGGTTTGGTCCAGCAGAGATGGCCAGCTTGCTCTCGCCCACCGGCGAGATCGCGGATGAGACCTCGTGGACGACGGGTTCGGCCTCTGGTGGACGCACCTGGTGCCGGATTCCTGACGGCGAAGGAGCCTTTACGCTCTGCTTGCCGACTCGTTCGGCCGCGAACATCGCGATGACCACCTGCGGCAACGCTGTGGTCGACGCTGGGGAAGCCTGCGACGGCGACGCGTCCTGCTCGACCATCGGCTTCGCCTCGGGCTCGCTGGTGTGCACCGATTGCGCCTCCGTGGATCACTCGGCGTGCCAACCCAACGCTTCGGACCTCGTCATCAACGAGGCCTCCTCCCTCGAAGATCAGGTCGAGCTCTACAACGCTGGCAGCGCTGACGTCCTCCTCGACGGCTACACCCTGAGCGACCGCATGCGGGAAGACGCCACGCGCACTCTACGGCTGGGCTTCATCACGCTCACCCCAGGACAGCGCCATATGGTCGACATCACCAGCCTCTTCGGGCTGGGCGCGGCCGACGTCCTGACACTGCGCGACCCTGACGCAAAGATCATCGACTTCGTCGAGTGGAGTGGCGGCGCCGCCGAGCCGAGCTACTGCCGCATCCCTGACGGGACGGGTGCGTTCCAGACCTGTGCGTACACGCCGGGCGCCGCGAACAGCCTGTAGTCATCGCATTCGAAGTCACGTGAAGCCGCGATTCTCGCACCAGACCTGGACAGCACCGAGGGGCGTTGCTATAGCAAGGGCCGCTTTCGACCCCATGCACGCGCTTCGCCCAGGATCCCCATGGTGCTCAAGAAGAAGGTTCACCTCGTCTCTCTCGGCTGTCCCAAAGCCCGCGTCGACGCCGAAATGATGATCGGCCAAATGCAGGCGGCTGGGTTCGAGCACACCGACGATCCGGCCCTCGCCGACGCCATCGTGGTGAACACTTGCAGCTTCTTGCAGTCGGCGGTCGACGAGTCCATCGACAGCATCTTGGCCATGTCCGACTACAAGACCGACGGGCGCTGCCAGAACCTCGTGGTCACGGGCTGCTTGCCCAGTCGCTACGGCAAGGAGCTCGCCGACGAGCTGCCCGAGGTCGACCTCTTCCTCGGGACCTCGGACATCGACAAGATCGCCGCCGCCCTTCAGCGCGACTTGCCCGAGCGCACCTACATCTCCGAAGGTTCCTTCCTGTACGACGGCGGCAACGCCCCGCGTGTCAAGAGCATGCGCGGCGCCTCGGCTTACCTGAAGGTCGCCGAGGGCTGCAGCCGCTCCTGCACCTTCTGCATCATCCCCAAGATCCGCGGCAAGCAGCGCTCGCGCTCGGTCACCGAGGTGCTCGGCGAAGCCCGCCTGCTCGCCGCACAGGGGATCAAAGAGGTCGTGCTCATCGCCCAAGATCTCACCAGCTACGGCGTCGATCTGGGCGACAACCGCTCGCTCATCACGCTGCTGGAAGGGCTCGAGACGATCCCGGGCCTGCGCTGGGTGCGGCTCATGTACGCCTATCCCTGGAACTTCACCGACGAGCTGCTCTCCCTCATCAAGGACAGCGACCGCGTCCTGCCCTACATCGACATGCCCCTGCAGCACATCTCCGACCGCATCCTCAAGGCCATGCGGCGCAACGTGCTGCGGGAGAAGCAGCTCGAGCTCATCGACAAGCTGCGGGCGGTGCCCGGCATGGTCTTGCGCACGACGCTGATCACTGGCTTCCCCGGTGAGACCGACGCCGAATTCCAAGAGCTCGCCGACTGGATTCAGGACGTGGAGTTCGACCGCGTCGGCGTCTTCGCCTACAGCCCCGAGCCGGGCACGCCGGCGGCCGAGATGCCCGACCAGGTCGACCCAGAGGTCGCAGAGGCGCGGCGCGGCGCGCTCCTAGCCATTCAGCAAGGGATCCACGAAGAGAAAATGCGCAAGATGATCGGCGAGCGGTTGGAAGTGCTCGTGGACGGACCGAGCGACGAGCATCCCTTGGTCCTCGAGGGCCGCTACTACGGCCAGGCGCCCGAGATCGACGGCGTGGTCTACCTCTCCTTCGAGGATGGCGGCTCGTTCGTGCGCCCCGGCGAGTTCGTCGAGGTGGAGATCGAGGACGCCAGCGAGTACGACCTGGTCGGTGTGGTCCTCGCCGAGCCCTAGTGGCGGCGCTCGCGATTTCGCAATTTGGCGGTTTGGCCGGCCGGACGCTGGAGGTCAGAGGCGGGGTTCTCTATGCTTGAGGGGATTCAACTCGAGCCAGCGAGGACGCTCATGCCTGTTCGTCAGATCTTCTTCCTGCTTCTAGCCTTGTGGATCCTCGCGCTCCCAGCTTGCGACGACGGGAAGTCGTCGACGGAGGCCGACGGCTCCGACGTGACCACGCAGAGCGACACCCGCATCCGGCAAGACACGGTGAGCGGGGATTTGGGCGACGACGTGGGCGTGGATGCGACACTCGACCTCACGATGCCCGACGACACCGAGAGCGACCTCGCCCTGGACATCGTTCCGACCGCCCAGGACCTCGACGGCGACGGGCTCGACGACGCCTGGGAGGACAGCTGGGGGCGCAGCGAGCTGCTGGACTCTAGCCGCGCCGACACCGACGGCGACGGCGTCCTTGACGGCGACGAGGACCCCGACGGCGACGGCATCGAGACCAGCCGCGAGTTCTGGGCGGCTGAATACGACAGCGTCCCCAACGGCGCGCTCCCCAATCCCCTGCGGCAGTCGGTCTTCATCGAGCTCGACGCCATGGCCGGCGCGGCGATGCCGAATGCCTCCCTGCAGATCGCGGTCGACGCCTACGCCGCGATGAACGTCAGCAACGTCGATGGTTCGCTAGGAATCGACCTGCAGATCTACGTCGACGAGCTGAACATCCCCTCCCTAGCCTTCGACGGCTCGTTCGACCAACGTCACCAGTTCATGCGCGACCACGGCCCGAAGTTCGCGACCCTGTCGGAGCATGCGCTGCCGCTGAGCCGCATGGTGCACATGGTCGCGGCCAGTCGTCGCACGGATCTCCCAGATCGCGGCGGCGAGGTTGTGACCCACGGCAACGGAGACGTCGAGGCAACGGGCGTCTTCGTCTACCACGACTCCCTCAACGACCTTCATCCGCAGTGCGGAGTCAGCTCGCCACCGGTGGTTCCAGCCATCACGCTCGAGGAAGCGCTCGCCGGGACCTTCACCCATGAGCTGGGTCACGCCTTGCAACTCGGCCACGACACCGACGTCAACGGCGGCATCAATCACTTCAACGTGATGTCGATCCCGACCAGCTGCACCGAGGCTCGCCAGCGCTTTCACGGCGAAGGAAACAGCGACGCCAGCTTGGGGGCGACCGAGGCCGTCGGCGCCTCGCGCTTCAGCGACGCCGCCGCAGGGCTGCTGATGATTCGCGCCAAGCTCTCGGTCGAGGTCTCGGACCTGGCCGATGACAACGACGGCTTCGAGATGTAGGGGCGCTATTGCTGAGGCGGCTGGCGTTCCCGCTCAGGTTCGACGTTGGCGCCGGCCGGGCAGGGCGCACAAGGCGGGCACCCCGCCTCCTTGCTCGCCAGCAGCTTCTCGAGAGCCTCCAGGCTCGCTCCGAGCCTGGCGTTCTTTTGGGCCATCTCCTCGAGGGATTGTTCGAGCTGGTCGACCTGACTCTGCAGCAAGAGGAGCTGCTCTTCGTTCTTGTCGGTCCCGAGGGACGGCTGCTCGCGCCGTTCGCAGCCGCCTGGAAGGCCGAGAAGACCGAAAAGACCGATCAGGACGAGGGGCGCGGTTCGCATGGGATGGGGGCCCGACTGCTGCGGGTGAGAGCACGACGCCGAAACGGAGTCGAACAAGCCCCAAGCACGACCGCGCTGGAGCGAGGGGCACGATGGACCAGGCCGCCGCCGAAGGTCAAATTGCCGAGCGCAGGTTCGCCGCTCGTCCGAGGCGCAAAAGAGCGCGAAATGGGCGCGCCAGCCTGGCCAAGTGTTTTGAGTTGACCCTATTGGGGTGCCGGGCTAGGATGCGCGATTGCTCTGCTAGAAGTCGAGGCGAGGAGCCGGAATATTGCTGAGAGATCAAGGTCTTCTTGGCATCGGTGTGCCGCGGCGATCGAACCCATAACACACGCATCCAAGTCCCTGACGACGGTGAGCAAGGCAGTCACTGTCGCGTTTGGATTTGCTGAGTGAATCATCAAGGGCTCTCGCGTACGGGCGCCCAAAAGCAAGTCGAGGTCAGAGATGAAGAGAGTCGCGAGAGGTCTTTGTCGGAGTTCGTGGGTGCTCGGTGTGACGCTAGCGCTGATGCTCAGCGCTTGCGACGATAACACCGGCAACGGCAACGGCGACGATGTTTGCACGGGGTTCAACTGCGGCGCGGACGTCAAAGACACGAGCACGACCGACACCACCACGACGGACACCGCAGTCGACACTGAGACCCCCGACACGACGACGACGTGCACGGTCGGTGAGTCCCTCTGTTCCGGCGCCAACCTGCTGGTCTGCGTGAATGGGCTCTTCGAAGAGCAGCTCTGCGTGGGCGGCGTCTGCGACCCGACGACCAAATCCTGCGTGAGCGCGGTTTGCCCCGTGCCGAACCAGGCCTTTGCCTGCGAGAATGGAACGACGGAGCGCATCTGCGGCGCTGACCAGCTCTCGTTCACGACGCACGCCTGTGAGAACGGCGAGACCTGCGTGGGAATGCAGTGCGGCAACACGGTCTGCGTCCCAGGCCACAAGCGCTGCAAGACCGCCAACGAAGTGGAAGAGTGCGACGCGAACGGCGGCGGCTATGTGGTCGTCGAGACCTGCGGCGCGTCGACGACCTGCGGCGGCTCGGGCGTTTGCACCTCGCTCTGCGAGCTCAACGCCAAGACCTCGAGCTTCCTCGGCTGCGAATACTACGTCGTCGATCTCGACAACGCGGCGGAAGGCAACCCCATCCCCACGGACGACCAGCCATTCGGCATCACGGTGAGCAACCCGCACGACACGCTCTCCGCCGCGGTGACCGTGACGGGCGGAGGCCAGACCAAGACCGCGACCTTACCCCCTGGCGAAGTGCGTCTCATCGAGCTCGCTTCGACCACCGACGTGGACAACGCCGGTCTGCACAACAACGCGACCTTCCACTTGGTCAGCAGTATCCCGGTGACCGCCCACCAGTTCAATCCGCTCAATGGTGTCGGCGTCTTCTCCAACGACGCTTCGCTGCTGCTGCCGGTCAACGCTCTGGGCTACACGTACACGGCGCTGAATTGGCCCACGAGCGACCCGACACGCAGCCACCCCGAGGTCTACATCGATGTGGTGGCCACGGTGGATGGCACTCAGCTGACCATCACCAGCCCCATCACGATCCCGGGCAACGGCTCTTTCACGACGATGAATCCTGGTCAGGCGTCACAGATTGCGATGAACGCCGGACAACTCTTGCACCTCCTGAGTGGCTCCACCAAGGGTCTAGACATCTCCGGGCTGACGATCGACTCGACGCAGCCGATCGCCGTGTTCGCGGGGACTCGCTGCATGATCACTGGCGTCGATTGCTGCTGTGACCACACCGAGCAGCAGCTCTTCCCCCGTGAAACTTGGGGAATGGACTACATCGCCGCCAAGTCGTTCCCACGTGGGACGGAGGTTGACCACTGGCGCATCATCGCCGCCAGCGACAACACCACGGTGACGCTGACCCCACCAACTGCTGGCTTGACGACCTTTACACTCAACGCTGGTGAGGTGAAGAACATTGCGACCGCCTCGGACTTCCAGGTGCACGGCGATAAGCCGATTCTGGTCGGTCAATTTTGGGCCTCTTCCAACGACCCTGGCATCCCGCCCTCACCGCTGTGTGAGTACCCCGTCGACATCGCCCAACTGGGGACTTGCGATGCTTTCACGTGCTCGCTGTTTGGTGGGGATCGGTGTGAGGGGACAGCGTGCGTCAAGACCTGTTCGAACGAGGCGGCCTGCGATGCACTCTGTGCTGGCGACGCAGGGTGCATGGATTCCATTCGGTGTGGCTCTGGCGGATTCTGCATCGCGGGCAGCGGCATTGGCGACCCAGCGTTCTCCCTGGCCGTTCCCAATGAGCAGTTCCGCGCCGAATACATCGTGCTGACGCCCATCGGCTACCAAGAGAACTACTTGACCGTCATCGCGCTGCGAGGCGCAACCCCTCGCATCGACGGCGTGCCGGTGACCGATGCGCCCACCAACGCGACCCCGACGCCGCTGAACACGAACTGGGACATTTTCCGCTTCCGCGTCAATGAAGGGCCGCACCTTCTGTACGACAACTCGGCCTTCGGCGTCATCGCCTACGGCTACAACTGCGACGTGTCCTACGCCTACCCTGGCGGATTGAACCTCCAAGTCCTGAACTGAGCGCACGGTGCCCGCGCGATCTGCTCAAGGTTTCCCCCCGTAATGCGGTCGGTCTCGGAGGTCCGGGACCGGCCGTTTTTCGTCTCGATGACTTTCGGAGCTCCTGACTCCCGCTTCGCTCCGCCCCACTGCTGTCCAGTCGCCCATGTCTGCGTCAAAGAAACACCCCGCTCGCCCAGAGAGCTTCGGCCTCTCGTTGGCCAAGCTCACGCTCCTCGCCCTGGGGTTTCTGGTCGGGATCGTCGTGGTCGGCGTGCTGGGCTACGAGTTCTACCTCGACGAGCTCTATCCGCCGCCTCCCGCCGTGCTGCGCGACGATCTCGAGGGACCCGTCGCTGCACAGGCTCAGCGGGTCGTCATCGTCATCGTCGACTCGGTCCGCGAAGACCTCATGACCAACCCACAGGTCATGCCCGAGGTCGCACGCATCGCCAAACAGGGGCGGCGCGGCATCTCGCTCACCCAGCCCGTCACCATGACCCTGCTCAGCGTCCTCAACCTGGGCACCGGCCGAACCCCAGGCATCGCCTGGTCGGTCCACAACTTCCAGGCCGACACCTTCCCCGATGAGTCCATCTTCTATTGGGCCCACCTCAAGGGCATGAAGGTCGCTTTCACCGGCGACGCGGCGTGGAGCCAGCTCTTCGGCAAGTGGGCCAACTTCGATGACTCCTACCAAGACGGCGGGATGTATGACGAGGTCGAGAATCTGCTGGCCCGCAAAGACTTCAACGCCCTGGTCAACGCCCGTGAGCTGCTGCCCAGTCCGGACTACCAGATCGTCGTCGTCCACTTGATCAGCACCGACCACATCGCCCACAAAGATGGGGCGCTGACCTACGTCGGAAACACTAAAGAGCTCTCAACGTACGCCAAGACCGCGGAGGTTCTGGACAAGGAGATCGGCGAGCTTTTCGATCGCTACGAGCGCCCAGGGGATCTCTGGCTCATCGCCGCCGATCACGGCTGCACGGACAGCGGCAATCACGGTGGAGGAGACGAGATCGCTCGCCGCGCCCCCTTCGTGGTCACGGGCGCCGGCATCCGGTCGGGCACCGAGAATGTCGAGATGCCGATGAACGCGTGGGCGCCGACGCTCGCCGTGGCGCTCGGGCTACCCATCCCTCGTACGGCGGAGGTCCCCGCCAGCTTCGAGCTCCTCACTCTCAACGAAGCCGAGAAGTTGGCGGCGCTGGACGAACACGCGGCCCGACGCCGAGAGTTCATCGCGGGGATCGCCGAAACCCTCGGCGCCGAGGACCAATTCGCCATCGATGACGCGACCCTCAGCAACCTGCAAGCGTCACAGCCAGAGGAGGCCCTCACGCTCTCGAACGTCTTCATCGGCCAGCTGCGCGAGCACCGGCGCTGGCTGCACGTGCTTGGCGTCTCTTTGGGCATCGCCCTGCACTTCTTCGCGCTCATTCTCTTGCTGCGCACCCGCTCCTGGCGAGACCCGGAGAGCGAGCTCCTGCCTTGGTCCTTGCTCCTCACCACCGCAGGGGGATGGCTTCTCCTGGTGACCGTGCCCCTGATCTTCGATCACTGGCTGTACAGCCTCGTCGAAACCCTCGGAAACTCCACCGAGAGCTATTGGAAGTTCGGCCGCGCGTGCCTCTATCTGGGGCTCTTCGTCGGGCTCGGCTTCGTGTTGCGCAGCCTGCTCCGGCGGCTGGCCCCGAACCACCAACAAGTGGCGTTGGGGGCGGCGGTCTGGGTGAGTTTCGTGGCCTTCGTCGTCGCCACCTCGCAGATCGTCGTCAAGTGGCCCTTCGGGCCCCTTGCCGAGACCTACTTCGTGCTCTTCATCTTGCTCGCCGCGGCCAGCGTCGTCCCGGCCTTTGTCAATCGTCATCGCGGCCCGTGGGCGCTGGCGGCGCTGAGCATCGCCGCTATGATCGGCCTCTTCATCTTCACGCACGACGAGAATCTTCAGCTCTTGCCCGAGACCGGGCTGTCGAAGACTGCCGGTCTGGTGGCGGTGGGGCTCGTCGTAAGCCTGCTCCTGGGCAAAGTCGCGTCGCGTGAGACAAACGCCCTCAGCCGGGTGTTGGTTGGCGTCAGTGAGGTCTTCTTGCTCGGTGGCGTCTTCGTCTACCGACTCTGGCCGACCCCGGAAGCCGCTAAGGTCGCGCTGCTCTTGCTCTTGGTTGGATCGGTGGCGCTGCTCCTTCGCCCCAGCCTGAGCACCCAATCGCGACGGGACCACTTGTTCGCGGTGGCCTTGGCGCTCACCCACGTGATGTCCAGCGACTGGATCGCCCTGATGACGGTGCCGACCCTCGGCCTCGTCGCCGCCCTGAGCGCGGTGAAGCTGCCCGAGCGCGGCTGGACCCCCGCCCTCATCGCCGCGACCCTCGGGTTGCTCGACATCGCCTACTTCTACATCTGCGGCTATCGCTTCTCGTTCACCGCCATGGACGTGCGCGTCACCTTCATGCTCGATCAGACCTCGATCAGCATGGTGCAGGGCTTCTTCCTGTGGATCCTGCAGTTCTCGGGCATGTGGATCATCCTCTGGGCGGCCGCCATCTCGAATCGGCTACAAGCCAAGGATCCGCGCGGCGTGCGGGCCGTCTTCGTCGCCGTCATCGCGCTCTTCCTGGTGCGCGCCTGGGGGCCCTTCTTCGCCATCGACTACCAGCTCGTCAACCACTGGTTCATCTCACACGCGGTCCCCATGTTCATCATGACGACCATCGCGTTTGCGCTGGCGACGTTCTGGTTCGTCATGACGAACATGATGTTCAGGAGCCATCTGACCGAAGCTACAGAGGCGAGACACCAAAGCGACTCAGCAGCTCGACGAGGGTGATCAAGGGCAGGCCCATGATCCCTGTGTAGTCGCTGCCTTCGAGCTTCTCGAAGAGGGCGATGCCCAGGGACTCGAGCTTGAACGAGCCGGCGCAATCCAACGGCGAGTCCAACGCGACATAGCGCCGAATGGCGGCTGGCGAGAGCGTGCGAAAGTGCAGCCAGCTGGAGTCGGTGGCCTCCTCGATTTGCCCGCTCGCCGCGTCCAGGACGCAGACCGCCGTGGCGAGGAGGTGCGTCCCGCCTGAGAGTGCGGCCAGTTGGGCTTCGGCCTTCTCCGCAGTGCCTGGCTTTCCGAGGAGCTGGCCGGCCAAGATCACGCCTTGGTCGGAGCCGATGATCAGCGCCTTTGTTCGGCCCAAAGCCCGCACGGCCTCGGCCTTCTGCCGTGCAAACAGGCGAATTTGCTCCAGCGGGTCGAGCCGAGGGTCGACGTCCTCTTCGAGCTTGGGGTCGACCGCCTCGTACTCCAGCGCCAAGCGCGAGAACAGCTCACGCCGATATCGACTCGTGCTGGCCAGGATGAGGGGTCTGCTAGGGTCTTGATGCTCGCTCACTCGAGGTCATGCTCCATGGGTTCGGGCTGCTCTGTGCCCAGTCGCTGTGCCAGCGAGAATCCCAGGAATCAGGGATTCGAAACGATCCAGGGCGGCCGCCGCCCGCCGCTACGAACTTAGGATTCGTCCGGAAACAACCTACTCATTTGAGCATCGCCGAAGGCGTGATGGCGGCGTCGGTCTGCTTCGACGATGCTGGGCATCGCCTGCATCGACCTCCTTGCCCTCCCACCTCTGACTTCGCCCAAATGAGCATTTTGTTTCCGGACGACTCCTTTGTCGTCGAAGCGAGCCACCTTCAGACGAAGCCCCTCTCGTGCAGGAAGCGCCCAACCTCGTGGTGGTACTGGATGCGGCCGAATTGGACCAGGTGACTGCCGGTAAACTCGAAGGTACGTGGCCGCCCCCAGTGCTCCCAGAGCACTTTACTCATCCTGGCGGGAACCAAGGCGTCGCCGCCGGCCGTGACGACGAAGCGATCCTCGAACGGCACCTTCGGCCGGTAGGAGAGCGGCGAATGCAGCGCCCAGGCGCGCTTGAAGGACTCCAAGGTCATCCCGATCCCTTCGAGCTTATGGGCCAACTTCACGCCCATCTGGTGCCAGAAGAGCTCGGCCAAGCTGCCAGGAGCCATGATCGGGATGACGAACGACAGCCGATAGTCGATGGAGGCCGTCAGCGCCGAGGTGTAGCCTCCCAAGCTCGACCCCATCATGCCGATAGGTGCGTCGTTGTAGTCGAGGATGGCGCTCAGCGTGCCGCGCAGCTCCTTGACCGTCTGAATGAAACCCTCGTTGGTGCGCATCAGGTTTGGCGACGGATGCAGCGCGCCTGAGACGATCGACTGCGAGGGGCGCCGCTTTCCGTGGTAGGGCGCGACGTAGAAGTAGACGTCCAGCCCAAGGTGTCGATAGAGGTAGTCGATCCCAAACTCGAAATGGTGAACCTGTTGGTGCCCCGCGCCCCAGCCATGCGTCAGCAAGATCGAGGCGGCGGCCGGCCTTTTGTGTCTCCACGCGGCGACATGCACGGTCCGCAACTTCTTGTAGCTCTCGAACTCCCGGACAAAACGTGGGTTGAGCGGCTCGTAGGGAGAACGCCAATGCATGTCCATGAACGAGCCATCGAAGATCCGCCGGTGACGCCCGAGAGTGAGTCTCGGAGGGGAGCCTGGGCAGCTGAACAGCCGCTCGGGATCCGCCAGGATCTCGTCACTCGAGTACATCTTTAGCTCGTCGAGGTCGTGCGCGAGCGCTTCGGCGTCGACGTCAGGGATGGTGAGCCCAATAGCGGTCCGCACCCCGGCGAGCATCAGCCGGTCGACCCCTTTGGTGGCCGCAGAGACTACTCTGGACAGCGAGCCCGGCGACGGCGAGGGAGGTGGCAACTTCATGGAACGCTACTTTGGTGCCTTTGTTCAGCGATATCAACCGGGACCGTCATGGCAGCGATCCCCGTGGCCCTCCGACAAGGCCGTCGCCAGCGTCAGCGGCGCACGCCACAAGGCCCCCAAAAACTCCAAAATCGAGCCTTGACGGGTCTGCTCATCTAAACTATGCAGCTTCCATGCTTTCCAACCAAGCGTCGCGCCATCGCGGGGAACTGCCGTGAAATCCAAAAGCATCGACAGCGAAAGGCTCACCATCACCGGCACCACCGCTCCGGATTCTCACGTCACCTTCAAAGGCGACGTGATCATCTTGGTCACGCACGTGTACGGCCCCGACGGCGACAACCTCGTTGGCATCTCCGACGTGAAGTTCGACGGATATCCCGCCATCACCGTGAAGGTGAAGGTGGATGACGCCGAATCGTTGGTGCACCTCAGCCCGTTCCATGGCGACCGCCGCAAGGTCTGTAACATGGAAATCGAGGTTGGAACTCGCTGTGAGTTGTTCTGCCCGATCTCGGGCAAGCCCCTCGATCGAGTCAACGACGAAGAGGGCGCCGGCGGGAGCCATCTCTACGCGCTCTACCTGACGCCGAAGCTCAGCGCAGGCGAGATGGTTGCGATCAGCGACGTCTGGGGGGATTACAACTCGAAGATTATTGACGGCTTCGAGCTGATCTCCTACTTCGCCGCGCAAGAGGACGAGCTGAACGCCGAGTAGTTCGTCCCCAATCCGCCGCTTCTCTCGGCTCGCTGAGACCTCTCGGGGGCCCAAACGGCGAGAGCAGGGTCGGGGCTCGTCAAGACCGCAGGAGAGTTCGGTGATCGAGAGCTACGACGGCGTCCTGCCGACTGTTCATCCGCGGACGTTCATCCACCCTTTGGCCGTGCTCTCCGGCGAGGTCATCGTCGGCGCCGACGCGTCGATTTGGCCCCACGCCACGCTCCGAGGCGACGAGGGGCGCATCGAGCTCGGCGCGCGCAGCAACATCCAAGATGGTTGCACGCTGCATTGTATGGCTGGACTCTCGACGACTTGGGTCGGTGAGCAAGTGACTGTCGGGCACAACGCGACGATCCATGGCGCACGAATCGGCAACAATTGCCTGATCGGGATGGGCTCGATCTTGCTCGACAACGTCGAGCTCGGCGAGTGGTGTTTCGTCGGCGCCGGCTCTCTGATTACTCAGGGCCTAGTGATTCCGCCGGGCTCGCTGGTGTGGGGCAGCCCGGCCAAGGTCGTGCGGCCCATCAACGAGAAAGAGCGCGGCGCCATCGACTTCGGCTGGCGTCGCTACGTCGAGCAGCTGCACCTCTATCGACAGGCGCATGGGATGGAGCCTGTGCCAAGCGAGGACTAATCTTTTGCTGGCCGTTGACCGCTAGACAAGAATATCTACGTGGCCGGCCGCTTAGCGGAGTTAGTTGACCCTTGATGGGTGACGAGTTCTTTTTGCTGGCCGTTGACCGCCAGACAAGAATATCTACGTGGCCAGCCGCTTAGCGAACTTAGTTGACCCTTGATGGGTGACGAATTGCGGCGGTGACAAGCTCGATGCTGCCTTGGCAATAGCGACAGCGACGACCCCCAAGGCTCCAGACTCCAGACTTTGAAACCGGTCGTTGCTTGGCCAGTCTCGGAGTCCGGAATCAGGAGCTTGCATTGGTCGTCAGGGTCGCCGCGGCGATAGGCTCAGTGCCGCCTTGGCAAGACCTATGGGGCGCTGCACGCGTCGCCCACGCCGTCACCGTTGGAATCGGTTTGGGTGGGGTTGGCCACGTTGGGGCAGTTGTCCTTGGTGTTGGTGATGCGGTCGCCGTCGCTGTCAGGGCCGAGTAGGCACACCGCGTTGCAATCTGCCGTGCAGACCAAGCTCCCGGCCGTCAGGCAGCAGGTCGACGGGGCGCAGGCGGCCTGATCGCAGAGCTGATCGGCGTTGCAGTACGAGTCGTCGAGACAGCGGCGGTTGAAGACGCAGCTGGAAGCGTCGCAAGCGTCACCGACCCCGTCCACATCAAAGTCTTCTTGGCCAGGGTTGGCCACGTTGAGGCAGTTGTCCTTGCCGTCCTCGATCCCATCGCTGTCGGCGTCGGCGCCGAGCGAACAGGTTGCTAGGCAGTCGCGGGTGCAGACCTGAGCGCCACTGGCATCGGTGCAACACTGACTGGGACGGCAATCGACGAGATTGCAGACCTCTCCTGCACCGCACATCGCGTTGCTGGTGCAAGGCACATAGTCGACACAGAGGCTGGTGTCGCAGACGTCACCGACGCCGTCGCC
>Ga0100377_1002533_pt1 | contig 15204 bp, 12 predicted proteins | sample CryGeymeta201501_FD_83664 | JGI IMG/M metagenome (GOLD analysis project Ga0100377, IMG submission 83664) | Groundwater microbial communities from Crystal Geyser aquifers in Utah, USA - Crystal Geyser metaG 2015-01 | ecosystem: Environmental > Aquatic > Deep subsurface > Groundwater | place: USA... | reverse complement strand
CAGATCCCATCGCTCCTCGGCAGGGCCGATCAGGAACGGGCCGCCGTCGCCCATGTAGACGATCTCCCCACCGGCCGCCGCCAGGTGCGGCAGGGTGTGGGCCACGTAGCGTCGGAAGGCCTCCGCGCCGCTGATCGGCTCGGCCCGGGCGAGCTCCGGGGTGGAGCTGTAATCTGCTATCTCTTTGAAACGCAACAGGTTTACCATGACGACGGGGCCCTTGATGCCGCGCATGAACAAGGCGCGGCCAGCCTCCTGGGTCGGGGAGATGTGCATGGTGGGGACTCCGGGCGAGGGTAGGTGGTTGAGGCGACGCACGACGCGGAGGCAGAGAGGCTAGGTCTTGCGACGGGTCTTGCGTGCAGGCTTCGACGGCGCGGACGCTGCTTCTGGCGTCGTGGGTGCGGCCGCGCCTGCGCCATCGCCGCCATTCTCCAGGTCGATGTCGATCCCGAAGACCGAGGACAGGTCGTCGGAGGCGATCGTCCTGCCACGACGCGACCGACCGGGGCTTGCCGGTTGTGCCACCGCCGCCGCCACCAGCTCGCTCGCGTCGACGCCGCGCAGCGTGAACAGCTGCTCCGGGGCGGCGTCGAGGCGGGCCCCGACGCCATAGAGCGTCGCCGCCACGTGCTTGCACATGCGGGCACCGTCCGGGCACGAGCACTTGAGCTTGATCTCGTGGGGCGTGGGGAACAGCCCCGCGCCCTGGTGGCTGACGATCTGCATCACCGCGCTCGAGATGGAGCCCTGGAGCAGCTCGACCAGTGAGCTGATCTGGCCCGCGCAGCGCTGCTTGATGTCGTCCCAGGTCGCGGCGACCAGGGGGGCGACCGTGATGCTGACCGTGTACAGCTCCGAGCCGCTGACGAGCGCACGGATGTGGCCCGCTTCGAGCTGGAGGTCGATCACCAGACCGTTGCCCACGTAGCTGCGGCCGCGGGGCAGGCGGTTGGCGTAGTCGCTGTACGCCTCGAGGTTGTTACACCAGGCGACGCCCCAGAAGGTCTTGGCGACCTTGCGGCCAGACGAGGTGACCGGGGCAAGGACGCGCCCCGCCTTCGTCAGTCGTGCGGCGGTCGCGGCCGCCTTCGCGCGGCGCTCCGCCACAGACACATACGGACCCCAGCCATTGTTGGAGTAGCGACCCACGATGCGACCTCGCAGTCTGGTGTGCGGCAGAGCGACCATCTGCCGTTCAAGTGTTCCTACGACTCCAGCGCGCTGTTCAGGTCGAGTGAGACCAGCGCGAGCAGCTCCTCGTCACTCAGCTCGGTCATCGCCGTCTCGGCGCCCCCGCTCAACACTTCGTCGGAGAGCCGCTGCTTGCCGGCGATCAGCGCGTCGATGCGCTCCTCCACGGTGCCGCGACACACGAACTTGTGCACGAGCACGTTCTTCTTCTGACCGATGCGAAACGCCCGGTCGGTGGCCTGGTTCTCCACCGCGGGGTTCCACCACCGATCAAAGTGGACCACGTGGGAGGCCGCGGTCAAGTTGAGGCCGGTGCCCCCCGCCTTGAGCGAGAGCACCATGAACGGGATACGCTCGTCCTCCTGGAACCGCTTGACCAGGCCTTGACGCTCCTTGACCGGGGTGCCGCCGTGCAGCACGAGCCCACTCTGGCCAAAGATCCCCGCCAGGAAGCTCGCCAGCGGCGCGGTCATCTCGCGAAACTGGGTGAACACCAGCACCTTGTCCTGCCGGGCGGCGATGGACTCGCAGAGCTCCCGCAGCCGCGCGAGCTTGCCGCTGTCGTCCGGCTCGTACGCGCCGTCCCCGAGCCACTGCGACGGATGGTTGCATATCTGCTTGAACCGCATCAAGAATGCCAGCACCACGCCGCGGCGCTCGATACCCGTGCGCTCCGACAGCGCCTCCTTCAAGGCGTCGACCGAGTCCTGATAGAGCGCGGCCTGCCGCCGGCTCAGCAGACACCAGGCGTTGACCTCGGTCTTGTCGGGCAGATCGGCGATCACGTGCTTGTCGGTCTTGAGCCGACGAAGGATGTACGGCTGAACGAGCTTGCGCAGGGGCGCATACCCCCGCTTGCTCGACGCCATGCTCTTGCACAGCCCCGTAAACGCCTTGGCCGACCCCAACAACCCCGGGTTGAGAAAGTCAAAGATCGACCACAGATCGCCCAGGCGATTCTCGACCGGCGTGCCCGTGAGCGCCAGGCGCCACGTGGCCTTGAGCGCCTTGATGGCTCGGGTCTGCTTCGCGCCGGGATTCTTGATCGCCTGGGCCTCGTCCAGGATCACGTGCCGCCACCCCACCTCGCCCATCCAGGCGGTGCGCAGGACCGTGCCGTAGGTCGTGATCACCGCGTCGTGGCGCTCCACCTCGTCGCGGGACAGCTTCTTGAGCGCCGCTGGTGCGATGTGGGAGGGATGGGCGATCAACACCTTCAGGTCGGGCGCGAAGCGCTCGCTCTCCAGGCGCCAGTTGTCCACCAGCGACGCCGGCACCACGAGCAGGTCCGTGCCACCCTCGCCGCGCCGCTGCACCATCGACAGGAAGCCGAGCACCTGGATGGTCTTGCCCAGCCCCATGTCGTCGGCCAGGCAACCGCCGAGCTCGAGCGTTCGCAGCGTGGACAGCCACTGCACGCCGCGCTTCTGGTACGGTCGGAGCTCGGCGCGCAGGCCCATGGCGGTGTCGAGGTTGTCCTGGACGGCGGGTGACCGGAGCGCCTCGAGCCGCCCCGTGAGCCACCGGCCAGCGATCACCTCCGACCACTCCGGCCGTGCGTCCTCCCCGGACTTCGCGGCTGCGCCCCCCTGCGCGCCCGCCAGCAACCGCATCGCCTCACCGAAGCTCACGCCTCCGACCCGCGCCTGTCGCTGCACCTCCCGCCACTGGGCGAGGACCTCGGAGAGCTTGTCGCGGTCGACCTCGACCCACTTGCCCTTGATCAGCACCAGCCCGTCGCTCGCCGCCAGCAGCTCCTCCATCTCGTCCGGTGACAGCGACTCGCCGTCCAGCGTCAACCTCACATCGAAGTCGAGCAGCGCGCCCATCCCCAGCTTCGAGGGGGCCTCGCCGCCCACCGAGACCGTCACCTTGGCGCGGGGCCGATTCGATGCCTTCCACCAGTCCGGCAACCGCACGATGAGCCCGACGTGCTCGTACAGACCGACCTCGGTCAGGAAGCCATGGGCCTCGCGCGCCGTCCACGACAGCGGGTGGTACACGTCCCCGGTCTCGACCAGCTCCTGGACGAACGCGCTCCGCTCCGCGGCCCGGGACAGCGGCGCAAGCAACGCCAACAGCTTCTGCCGATCGCCCGCCCCGGCATACTCCTTGAGCGCCCGGCCCAGCGGCAGGTGCTGCGGACGGGCCTGCTGAGACACCTTGTGCACATACGTCGCCATGAACGCGAACGGGTAGTCCGGGTCGCGCTTGTTCTCCGCCAGATGGAAGCAGACGCGCCCGACCACGTTCCACACGGCGCTCTGCGCCGCCAGCCAGGCCTGGACGCCGCCGCTGTGCTGGCTCACCTCCACCGTCAACGCCACGCCCAGGTCCGACCACAGGCCCGCCAGCACCTCGACCGTGAGCAGCTCCGCGCCCTGCATCGGAGGGGCCGCCTCCACCATGCCCGCGAGCTCGGCGAGGTCGGCCTCGGGCACCGAGAGCGCCTCGGGCTCGGTCGGGTCGAGCCCCATGCACACCCGTGCCACGAAGCTCCGACCCAGATCCCGCCAGAACGCCAGCGTTGGAGGCAGCTCCGTGTCCAGCTCCGCCACGCCCAGGCGCAGCACGCCGGCCCCGCGCCCGACCTCGAACGCCTCCACGATGCGCCGCGCGACCTCGGACGCCAGCAACGGACCGTCCTCCGACCCGCCCGAGTCGACGGCGATCCGGCCGCTCGGCAACAGCCGGCAGGTGAGGGCCTCATGGCCTGTCGAGGTTGTGTCGAGGGAGAGCTGGCTCATGGAGACCTCACCATGGGGGGGGGGCGGTGCGGACCGCTTCATGCCGTCGTCAGCAGGCAACGTCCAGCGAACAACCCGTGTTCATAGCATACCGTCTTCCGCGGCGATGAGCTTGAGCAGGAGCCCCCTGAGCAAGTCCGCGGTCGCCTTGTCTCCGGCCAATTCGAGCAGCGTCGCTTGCTCCAAGAGCTGCTGGACCGCGCTGGCGAGCGCCGAGGCCTCAGCCACGCTGCCTGCGGACAGGGGCGAAGCGGCGTAGAGCAGGGCGTCGAGCTCCGCTCGACTGCGGGTCGGACCGACCGGCGCGGCACGCCGGTCCTCTCGGGGCGCCACCGCGTCGTGGATCTGTCGCCAGGTCTGGGCGATGGAGGCCGCGCTGACACCGAAGGCCGCGGCGACCTCGGCCTGAGTCTGCGCAGGGGGGGGGCTGCGGGTGAAGCAGTACACGAGCGCAGCCGCGTAGACAGCGGGCTTCCGGGGGTCTGGATCGGCGGCACGCACGAAGTCGCCCCACATGGCGTTGGCCTCGGCGATGGACTCCGCGCTCCATCCGTGGTCTTCCATGGTGCGCGTGATGAGGTCGGCGACCTCGAAGACGTGGGGATCGGCGCCGGGCGGCAGATCGACGGCGGTCTCCGCATCGAAGTCCTGGCAGGCGGCGTGGAGGTCGAAGAGGTCGGGCTTCCAGTCTCCGAGCCAGAGCGCGAGGGACTCCGCGTCGCCTTCGGGGTCGTGACCCGTCTCCACGAACGCAGCGACGCGCGCGTAGCCCCAGCTCCCTCCGGCGTCCTCCGGCGGGCCGGCACGTTTCCCCGCCAGGAGGCGACGGTGGAAGACGTCATCGTGCTCCACGACCTTGCGGAGCTTGACCTCGTGCTGCCAGTCATCGCCAAAGTCGTAGACATACAGGCACTTGCTCGCGCCTTGCGGGCCACCGAAGTAGTCACGAAGGTGCACTCTGCCCGCGTCGGGCGTATCCTCCTCGTCCCATTCGCCCTGGACGCCGGCCAGCGGCTGCTCGGTCTGCCTCGACGCGTAGAAGGCGAAGAGGTGGTAGTCGAGCCACCCGAAGGCGACCTGGATGGCGTCGTGGAGGTGCTCGAAGGTGGCGTTCTCCGCGAGCAGGAAGCGGCGCCAGATGCGCGGCTTGATGGTTCGGAGGGCGATCTCGAACTCGAAGTAGCGTGGCATGGGGCTCCTCGTCCGGTGCGAGGCGGGTATGCCACAGGAGCCTGGGACCTGTCTATGGCGCGCCTCGCGTCATCGGGGTGATCGCGTTCTGGCCAGGTGCCGTGACTGTACGGGTGAGCGGCCGCCCCGCGGCTCCCCCGAACCACAACAGCCCCACCCTTCGAGAGGTGAACAAGACTCCATGCTCCGCTGGGCACGCGCGTGAGCACACGCGGACATGGAGCCGGTCGATCGTGACACGCTGGTGGCGCGGGTTCGCAGTGGCGCCGTGACGGTACTCGACGTCCGTCCTGAGGAGGAGTTCCGGGCGGGTCACCTCCCAGACGCCATCTCGGCGCCGCTCGGTGATCGCCCCCAGCGCTGTCGTACGCCAGCCCGCGTACAGGTCGGGGAGGGTCCTTGCCATGATCAGGCTCCGCGTGAAGAGACGGGACGTTGGGCCAGCCACGCTTGCGTGCCCCCGCACAGCGAGCGCGCCGACGCGAAACCGAGCCCGCGCAGGAGCACGGCGCCGCGCTCGGAGCGGCCGCCGCCCTTGCCGCAGGCGGTGACCAGCAGCGCATCCGTGGACAGCTCGGCGGCTCGGTCTGCGAGCACGTCGAGGGGGATGTTCAACGCGCCGTCGACGTGCGCCTCGGCGTACTCCTCGGGCGAGCGCACGTCGATGACGACCGCGCCTTCCGTCTGGGCGAGCGCCTCAGGCTCGATGCAGCTCGCGCTCGGCTTCGCAGGGGCCGATGGTGCCTCCCGCCGGAGCGTCTCGCGCATGCGCACGGCGACCACCACGCCGGAGCCGAAGGTCAGCGCGGCGATGGTGAGGGTGGCGGCCGAGAGCCCGGCCGCGTCGGCGACGATGCCCGCCAGGAGCGCGCCGACGGCGTAGCCCATGTCTCGCCACAGGCGGTACACGCCGACCGACGAGGCCCGCCAGCTCGGGTGGGCGACGTCGCCGATCGCCGCGAGCAGGGTCGGGTAGACCATCGCCGTCCCGAGCCCCAGCAGCACCGCGCCCGCGGCGAAGACGGCGAAGCTCGAGCCGAGGGCGATGACGACGATGCCGACGGCCTGGGTCCACATGCCGCCGACGATCAGGCCCTTGCGCCCGACCCGATCGGACAAGGCCCCCGTCACGAGCTGCGCGAGGCCCCAGACCGCCGGATAGATCGCCGCGAGGGTGCCGATCTCGGCGAGCGACATGTGCGCGGTGGCGAACACCATCGGGAACAGGCCCCACGCCATGCCGTCGTTGAGGTTGTTGACCAGTCCCGCCTGGCTCACCGACGACAGATCGGGATCGGTGAAGCTGGTGCGGGTGAAGACCTCCCGCTGCGACAAGGTGTCGTGCGCCGCGGTGCCCGCGAGCTTCGACTCGTGAGTCACGTGGTGCAGCGTCTCCTTCACCGCAAACACCGAGAGCGCCGTGCCCAGCGCCACGAACCCGACGCCGAGGTAGAAGGGCTCCGGCCGCAGGCCGACCTCGGCTGCGATGAAGCCCGTCGCCAGGGCGGAGAGGGCGACCGCGAAGTAGCCAGCGAACTCGTTGACTCCCATGGCCAGCCCGCGCTTCTTCGGTCCGGCGAGGTCGATCTTCATGATGACCGTCGTCGACCAGGTGAGGCCCTGGCTGACGCCGAGCAGCACGTTGGCCGCGAGGATCCACGCCCACGACGGCGCCCACATCAACAGGAAGGGCACCGGCGCCGCGACGAGCCAGCCCGCCACCAGGACGTGCTTGCGCCCGAAGCGATCGGACCACCGGCCGGCGAAGTAGTTGGTCAGCGCCTTGGTGACACCGAAGACGACGATGAACGAGAGGATCGCCGTGTGGGCGGCGAGCTCGAACTCCTGCTCGGCGATCGCCGGCAGGATGCTGCGCTCCATGCCGACCATGGCGCCCACGAAGGCGTTGACGAGGACGAGCAACGAGAACTGCGCCCAGTTCTCCCGCAGACCGAGTTGGAGGGTGGGCTTGCTCACGCGTAGACTCCTGCGAGGCTGTGGATGGAGACGTCACTGCGGCGCGCGTCGAAGCCGAGCTCGCGCAGCCGCCGGACGGCCTCGGCCGACAGCGTGCAGAACGGCCCTCGGCAGTAGGCGACGATGGTGCGGTCCCGCGGGAGCTCGCCGAGTCGCGACTCCAGGAGCGACAGCGGCACCGAGAGCGCGCCGGGCAGGTGCCCCTCCGCGAACTCCTGTGCAGGGCGGACGTCCAGCAGCACGACGTCCCTCTCGCGAAGCCGCTCGATCAGCGCATCCCGGTCGACAGGCTCGAGGCCCACGGGGTCGTCGAAGAACGCGCGCGTCAGCTTCTCGAGCCCGGCGATGTGCAGCGCCGCGACCGTCTGCAGGTGCACGAGCAGCTCGGCGACGTCGCCGCCGGCCATCGAGTAGATGACGTGGAGGCCGTCGCGCTCGGTGGTGACCAGCTGGGCGCGCTTGAGCGCCTGCAGGTGGTGGGAGGTGTTCGCCACCGACTGCTCGATCTCGCCGGCGAGCACGTCGACCGTGCGCGGCGCCTGGGCGAGCAGCTCCAGGATCTCGAGCCGCGCCGGGCTGGACAGCGCCTTGCCGACCTCAGCGAGGTACGTGTAAGCGGCGTTCTTGAAGGTGCGGGACGTGGACTGCGACATGTGGACCTCCTGCGCTCAAGTAATCAAGCAACGACTTGAATATGCGCTCCACCCCTGGACGTCAAGGGTTGATTTGACACATGCGGGCGAACGCACGTTCAAACCTCTGCGTGCGTTCGCACGTACCTGACCCGCCAGAGTCCACCCTCACCGCCATCCGCAAGGGCCTCCTCTCCCTCATGCTCGCCGAACAAGCCGCCCTCAACCGCCTCACCCAAAAGCTCGCCGAAGCCGACTCCCCACCCCAGCCCCTGCCCCAACCCACCCCCTGATCCACCCCGCCGGGACAACCCACCCGCCCCGCAGGACAGGCGACCCACCCGGCAGGACAGGCGCACTGCCCTGCCGACGTCCCGCGCGACCATCCCCCAGTCCCGCGGCCTCACCTCCATGTCCTGCGCGACCACCCCCCTGTCCTGCGCGACCACCCCCCTGTCCTGCACGACCCCTCTCCCGTCCTGCGGGACCACCCCTTCCGTCCCGCGACCTCCCCACCTGTCCCGCTCAGCCACCCCCTCGGTCCCGCACGGCCACCCGCACCCGCCACCACGCCACCCCCCCTGTCCCGCACGCCCCTCTCCCGGTCCTGCGACGTCGCCCCATCGCCCCGACGCGCCGCCCCATGTCCCGGAACCCGCCCCGCCCTGTCCCGCAACCCCGAAGGGCTGTCCTGCGCACGATCAGGCGCCGAAAAACCGGAGGGGGGATGTCCCGGCGCTCGGTCGGGGCGCTTTGCATGAGGGACGGGGGATGGGCGCCTCGCTCCAGCTCCCGCACGAACCCTGGATCATCTCCGCTGCTCAGCATCAACCCCCGTTCGTCGGGCATCAGCAGCCTTGTGCGCCGCGCCAATCAGCCACCGACCGCCGCCGCCATGGCTCCTGAATCGAGGGCGTCACGCCCCGTCAACGGGCCGAAGAGCGCGCATGGAAGATGGCCGGATAGAACCCACCCGCGTGATCACGCCCATCCCACAGGGCTATCGAGCCCCTCCGCATCCAGATCCTCAAGCTCGGCGGCGTCATCCTCCAGCAGGAGGACCAGAAGCTACAGGCCCTCGACCGCATCGATCAGCTCGAGGCTGCGCTGCTCGACCTGGAGAGGAGGGATGCGCCGGATGGGCTGGGGCCGTTTGGGTGGGGGACGGGCGCGGGGGTCGTGGTGGGGGTGGTCGCGGCCGTCGTGGTGTGGGCGCTGTGACGTCTCGGCGCACGCTCGCAGCGAGACGCGGCGGAGGGCGAACGACCACGCACACCGACGGGTCCAGCGGAGCGGCTCAAAGCCATCTCGAGCACGTGACTCCGCCCGTCAGATCGGTTAAACAAAATCAAGGCGCCAACTTTTGCTAAGCGCGATCGTTGGCAAAGAACTTTTGCTAAGGGCTTCGCATGGCGATGGACATCGAACCAGACGGCCTCGAACGAACCGGCGCCGCACGGGGTGGCCGGTGGATCGTCACCTCGACCGCAGGCGAGTCGGTGCGGGCGTTCCTGCCCCATCCCCTGCCGCCCGATCCACCGTTGAAGCTGACCGCTGGGGATCACGCGCTCCTGAGCCGCGCAAACATCGCGCTCGGGCGTCTGGATGGCCTCGCGACGGTGCTGCCCAACACCTTGCTCTTCGTCTACATGTACATCCGAAAGGAGGCGCTCCTGTCATCGCAGATCGAGGGCACGCAGTCGTCGCTCTCCGACCTGCTGGCTCACGAGCTGGATGAGGCGCCTGGCGTTCCGGTCGATGACGTGGTCGAGGTGAGCAACTACGTCGCGGCGATCACGTACGGGCTCGACCGCATGCAGGGGGGCTTTCCGCTCTCCCTTCGGTTGCTGAAGGAGATTCATGGTGTCCTGCTGGCGGCCGGCCGTGGCAGCGAGCAGACGCCGGGTGAGTTCAGGAGGAGTCAGAACTGGCTCGGGGGCAGCCGACCCGGCAACGCCCGATTCGTGCCGCCACCACCCGATCGGCTGATGGAGTGCCTCGGCCCGTTTGAGCTCTTCATCGCGGGCGACCAGCTCACCTACGGCCAGCCAGAGCCCGAGGCGCCGAGCCTGCCTTTGCTGATCAAGATCGCCCTGGCGCACGCCCAGTTCGAGACCATCCACCCCTTCCTCGACGGCAACGGCCGACTCGGCCGGCTGCTCATCCCGCTGATGCTCTGCGAGGACGGCGCGCTGCGTCAGCCCGTCCTCTACCTGTCGCTTCACTTCAAGACCCACCGCGAGGAGTACTACGACCGCCTCCAACGCACCCGGACGCACGGCGAGTGGGAGGCGTGGGTGCGCTTCTTCCTCGAGGGTGTGCTGAGCACCGCGCAGAAGGCCGTCGAGACCGCGCAGGCCGCCCTGGCGCTGTTCGATCGCGACAGAAAGACGCTCCAGGCCATCGGTCGAGCGGCGGGGTCAACCCTCCAGGTCCACGAGGCGCTCCAGAAGCAGCCCATCCTCTCCATCAAGAAGGCCGCCTCGCTCACGAACCTCTCGGAACCTACCGTCTCGGCCGCGTTCGCGCGCATGGAGGAGCTGGCGATGGTGAAGGAGATCACCGGCCGCCAGCGTGACCGACTCTACTCCTACGCCCCCTACATCACCTTGCTGGCCGAAGGCACCGAGCCTCTCCAACCGACGTAGGAAACGCCGACCCCGTGACCCCGCCCAGCTCCCGCGCTCCGAGGAGCTGGAATGAGCGACGACCACGGCGACCTGCCTGAGAAGCCGTCCGGAAAGTTATGGCCGTCGTTGACGAGCCCCATGCACGCCATCTGCGGCTTCTCGTCGTCCCCATGGGGCGCTGCCCCAATGGATACTCCTCAAAGCCACATCTGACGCACCTGGAACTCGCCAACTCGGCCATTCCTTTCCGGATGGCTTCTGAGTCAAGGCTTCTTGCTACGACCATGCGTAGCTGACCTTGAGGCTGTTCATGTGCGTCCACGGCAGCCAGCCTTCCTTCTGCATCCGCCCGACCACGATGCCTGGCGCGACCCCGACCTCGCTGGCGAACGCGCAGACGTCGTCCATGGAGAAGCCTCGCTTCGCGCGGAGCAGCTCAAGCCGAGCGGCTGTAGACGGCGGGAGCAGGAGGTCGGCAGCGAAGCGGTTTGCCTCTTCTTCCTGCGAGGAGTCGAGACCGTTGTTGCCCTCGATGAACAGGAGCTTCTTGCCGTGCAGAATGAGGTGAGCGGCTTCGTGGAAGAAGGTGAACCAGAGGTGGTCGTTGGTTCGATGCCGCAAGCTCAGCACCAGCAACGCCTTGTCGGGTGCCAACCACTTCGTGGCGCCGCTGACCGGGCACCTGGGGGGCGCAGGCACCAAGACCACGGCCACGCCAGCCGCTGCGCACGTCTCCACAAGTTTTGGGACAAAGACCTGTGGAGACGGTTCGTTCGTGAGGTCGCGCAGCTGATCCAGGGCCGCCCTGAAGTCGGGCTTGCTGAAAGGTGCACAGGTCAACGCTGTCGCCTCGATCTCTGCCTTTCGAAGCCACGCGCCCACCGAGCCGGCCTGCTTGTCGAACGCCGCGGATGCACGGAACGCCGCCTGGACCGGAGCTGCATACTGAGCTCGCCAGGCGTCTTCCGAGGCCACACCAAAGAATCGGAGGACCTCGAGCACCTGGTCGCCTGGGTGCGTCATGCTCTTGAGCCAACCGTTCTTCTTCATCCAGGCGCACGGGAGCTCTTTGAGGAGCGAGGCCTGCCTGCTTCAGCGTCTTGCCAGACCCGTGATGAAGCATGGCGGCGCTGCAACGGCATCATGAATATCCACAGCGCTTGTCCGCAAGTAAACTCCTGACAACGCTCCCTTGCATGGTCATGCTCACCGCGGTGAGCCATGAGTGGTCTACGACCAGCCACGCCGATCAGCCGCCGTCGACGTCACCCAATCGCCCATCCCACCCACCCCCTTGACGCCCACCCCCTCCCCACGCCACCATCCCAACCGGCCTGTCTTGATTCCCACGATTTCCTCCCCCGCGCCCCGCGCCGCATCGAGGACCTCCCATGAGCGACGACCACGGCGATCTGAACCCTGAGCGCATCGCGCGGCTCCAGATCGACGCGCTGCTCGCGCAGTCGGGGTGGAGTGTCCAGACGCGCAAGGGGATGAACCTGGGGGCGAGTCCGGGAGTGGCGGTGCGGGAGTACCCTACGGCGGTGGGGCCGGCGGACTACCTGTTGTTCCTGCGCAACCAGCTCGTGGGGGTGATCGAGGCCAAGAAGGTGGGGGTGCCGCTGGGCGGGGTGGAGGCGCAGACGCGGGCGTATGCGGAGCACCCGCCGGACAAGCTCCAGGTGCCGGTGACGCCGTTGCCGTTCCTGTACGAGAGCACGGGGGTGGAGACCTGGTTCACCAACGGGCTCGACCCGGAGCCGAGGGCGCGGCGGATGTTCACGTTCCATCGGCCGGAGACCCTGAGGGCGTGGCTGGACGCGGAGGTGGATCGGGAGCTGGGCAAGCCGAACGCGCCGAGCGCACCCACGCTCAAGGGGCGGATGCGGTTGGCGCCGCCGGTGAACACGGCGGGGATGTGGCCGGCGCAGATGCGGGCGGTGGAGAACCTCGAGGCGAGCTTTCGGGACGGGCGGCCGAGGGCGCTGGTGCAGATGGCGACGGGCTCGGGCAAGACCTTCACGGCGATCTCGGCCATCTACCGGCTGGTGAAGGAGGGCGGCGCGCGGCGCGTGCTGTTCCTGGTGGACCGCGGCAACCTCGGCCGACAGGCGCTCAAAGAGTTCCAGGCCTACACCGCGCCGGACGACGGGCGGAAGTTCACCGAGCTCTACAACGTGGTCAACCTGAGCCACAACAAGATCGACCCGGTCAACAAGGTCGTCATCACCACCATCCAGCGGCTCTACAGCATCCTGAAGGAGGAGGTCGAGTTCGACGACGCGCAGGAGGAGGCCTCGGCGTTCACGGGCGGGGGCGCGGCGATGGTGCGGGAGCCGCCGCCAGTGGTCTACAGCGCGAGCCTGCCGCCGGAGTTCTTTGATGTGGTGGTGGTCGACGAGTGCCATCGGTCCATCTACGCGCTGTGGCGGCAGGTGTTGGAGTACTTCGACTGTGCCCTGGTGGGGCTCACGGCCACGCCGGCGCGGCAGACCTACGCCTTCTTTCACAAGAACGTCGTCAGCGAGTATCGGCATGAGCACGCGGTGCGCGACAAGGTCAACGTGCCGTTCCTGACCTATGAGCTCCGGACGCGCGTGACGGACGATGGGGCGGTGGTGAGGGCGTCGCCGGACAGCGTGGTGGGCAAGCGGGACCGGCAGACGCGGCAGCTGCGGTGGGAGACGCTGGACGAGGACCTGAGCTATACGGCGTCGGAGGTGGATCGCAGCGTGGTGGTGCCGGACCAGATCCGCACGGTCATCCGGGCGCTCAAGGAGCGCATGTTCACCGAGATCTTCCCTGGCCGCACCGAGCTGCCCAAGACGCTCATCTTCGCCAAGTCCGACGACCACGCCGAGGACATCCTCCGCATCCTGCGCGAGGAGTGGCCCCTGTCGAACGAGGGCGCCGTCAAGGTCACCTACAAGCCCGAGCGCCAGGAGGGCGGCGGACGGCCCCGGGCGGCCTCCCGCAAGCCCGAGGAGCTCATCCAGGCCTTCCGCAACAGCTACAACCCGCGCGTGGCCGTCACGGTGGACATGATCGCCACCGGCACCGACATCAAGCCGCTCGAGTGCGTCGTGTTCATGCGGTCGGTCAAGTCGCGGGGGCTGTTCGAGCAGATGAAGGGGCGCGGCGTGCGCGTCATCCCCGACGCCGACTTCCAGGCCGTCACGCCGGACGCGCTGGCCAAGACCCACTTCGTCATCGTCGACTGCGTGGGGGTGATGGAGGAGCAGAAGAGCGACCCGCCGCTCGATCGGGACCGCGCGCTCGCCTTCGGGAAGCTGCTCGAGCTCGTGCGCGCGGGCAACCGGGACGAGGACGTGCTGTCGACGCTCGCGGCGAGGCTGGATCGGATGGATAGACGGCTGACGGAGGAGCAGCGGGGGCAGGTCGAGGAGGCCAGCGGCGGACGGTCCCTGCGCGAGCTCGTGGCGCACATCCTCGACCGCATCGACCCCGACGTCGAGGACGCCCGCGCCCGCGCCATCTTCGCCCTCCCCGAGGACGCCACCCCCACCGACGCCCAACTCCGCGCCGCCCAGGCCGAGCTCCGCGAGGAGGCCGCCGCCCCCATCGCCTACGCGCCCACCCTCTGCGCCGCCCTCCACGACGTCCGCCGCGCCCAGGACATCACCGTCGACGGCGTGACCGTCGACGAGGTCACCCGCGCCGGCGCCCGCCCCGACCTGTCGCCGAGCTACGACGCCGACAAGGCCCTCGTCAGCGACTTCGAGGCCTTCTGCCTCGAACACCGCGACGCCATCGACGCCCTCATGATCCTCTACGCCCGCCCCTACGCCCAGCCCCTCACCCGCAAGCAGCTCACCGACCTCGCCGCAGCCATCCACCGCCCCCCGCGACAATGGACCGGCGAAGCCCTGTGGGCCGCCTATGAGCGCGTCGAGAAGGGCCGCGTCCGAGGCGCCACCCGCGGCCGCCTCCTCACCGACCTCATCAGCCTCGCCCGACACGCCATGGGCGTCGAACCCGAGCTCGTCTCCTACGCCGACCAGGCCCACGCCCGCTTCGACAGCTGGCTCCTCCAGCAGGACCACCGCGGACGCCACTTCACCGACGAGCAACACCGCTGGCTCGAGCTCATCCGCGACCGCATCGTGGTAGACATGGAGGTCAGAATGGACGACTTTGACGAGACGCCGTTCGCCGAGCGCGGCGGCCTCGGCAAGGTGTGGAGCCTGTTCGGTGAGGACCTGGAGGGCATCGTGGACGAGCTGAACAGGGAGTTGGTGGCTTGAAGTCTTCCAATGGAGCCGGACAGAAGCCGAGTGCGGTGAACCGCGCCGAGGGCCGAGGCTACGAACCAGCATCGGTGCTGCTGGAGCGTATCCTCGTTGAGCGCGAGGCGGTGTGGGCCAAGAGCGGGAAGAAAGGTGAGTACAAGGTTCCTGCTGCGCCGAATTCGAGTGCGTTGGGGAGGCTACCGGAGGGGTGGTGTTGGGCGACCATTGAACAACTCTGCCGTGTCGGGACAGGCGCCACTCCGAAGCGAGGCGATAGTCGCTACTGGCTTGGTGGAGATGTTCCGTGGGTAACAAGCAGCGTCGTGAACGGGAGATTTGTTGATCACCCGACTGAGTTTGTCACAGCAACTGCGCTCTCCGAGACGAATCTCAAACTCTACCCTCCCTGCACTCTCCTTGTCGCCATGTATGGTGAAGGCAAGACGCGTGGCAGGTGCGCGGTAAGGCCGCCCAAGAAAAATAAGTCGTCGCTTGGGTCTTAACCATCGTTACATGAACAAAAATACAGATGTAGGCAGCGCCTTGCCGTTCAGGTTCCGAAGCGACGGTCGAGGCCGTCTCT
>Ga0100377_1002518_pt1 | contig 15270 bp, 13 predicted proteins | sample CryGeymeta201501_FD_83664 | JGI IMG/M metagenome (GOLD analysis project Ga0100377, IMG submission 83664) | Groundwater microbial communities from Crystal Geyser aquifers in Utah, USA - Crystal Geyser metaG 2015-01 | ecosystem: Environmental > Aquatic > Deep subsurface > Groundwater | place: USA... | reverse complement strand
GTATATTCATCGGCAAACCAGGCATCCACAGCTTCCCGGTAAACGCGCGTCACCGTTTTTACATATTCCGGCGAACGACCCCTGCCTTCCAATTTCAGTACCCGAACTCCGGCATCCAAAATTTTGTCCAGAAAAGCGACCGTTTTTAAATCTTTGGGCGACATGATATATTCATTGTCAATCTCTAATTCCAAATCGCTCTCCTTGTCTTTTACGATGTATTTACGCCGGCACTGTTGCAGGCAGGCTCCGCGGTTGGCCGATGAGTTGAGGTTGTCGAGGCTGAGGTAGCATTTGCCACTGACGGCCATACAGAGTGCCCCATGAGCGAATACCTCAATTTGCACGAGATTTCCCGAAGGTCCTTTGATTTGTTGTTTTTCGATGGCTTGCGTGATGGCTTTCACCTGTTCGATCTGCAATTCGCGCGCGGTGACCATCACATCGGCAAACTGAGCATAATATTTTACCGCTTCCAGGTTGGTGATATTGGTCTGTGTGCTCATGTGGATTTCCATTCCAATTTGTCGGGCATATTGAATTACCGATTGGTCGGAAGCGATAATGGCCGTAACGCCATTGCTTTTGGCCGCGTCCACGAGTTGGCGCATTTGTTCCAGCTCATGATCGTAAATAACTGCATTCAGGGTAAGGTAAGTGCGTATGTTGGCTTGTTGGCTCAAAGCTGTAATCCGGGCCAGGTCGTCGAGGGTAAAATTTTGTGATGATTTAGAGCGCATATTCAGGCTGCCGATTCCAAAATAGACCGAATTGGCTCCTCCCTGGATGGCAGCTTGCAGCGATTCGTACGACCCTACGGGAGCCATAATTTCAATATCAGATGCGGTCATGAGCAGTTTTTTCAGGCTGCAAAAGTAATCATTTTGGTCGCGCTTCATCCCAACTGGTTTTTCTTGTCTGATGTGTTGTGCATCATTAACAAATCGTTACTTTATTATTTTTCATAATTTGACGTGATGTTTTCAATATTTTTGCTAAAAAAATTAATCAATGAAAAGAGTTTTTCTTGCTATACTGTTTATTGGCTTTTCCGCGATTTTTCTGAATTCCTGTCAAAACAAGCCAAAGGAAACCAAAATTAAATATGCTTTTCTATTTATAGGCGATGGGATGGGTCAGGCACAGATCAATACAGCGCAAGCTTACGAAATGGCAATTAATCAAAAAATTGGGTTTAAACCACTAACCTTTACCCAATTTCCATCAATGGGATGGGTAACTACTTATGCCAATAACCGGTTTATTACCGGATCTGCTGCCGCAGGAACGGCACTGGCTACGGGTTATAAAACCAATATCGGACGAATTTCGATGAATCCTGATGGCACCGAACCTTTTGAATCCATTGCAGAATGGGCTAAAAAACAAGGACTTAAAACCGGAATCATCAGCAGTGTTTCCATAGATCATGCCACACCGGCTGTATTTTATGCCCATCAGCCCTCACGTGGAAATTATTTCGAAATTGGATTGGATTTGGCCGCAAGTGATATTGACTTTTTTGGTGGTGGCGGTTTTGTTATTCCAATGAAGGTAATTAATGGCGACACCATTCGGATCATAAAACGAGCCATAGAAAATGGTTTTACTTTCGTGAATACGCTTGAAGATTTTAAAGCGTTAAAACCGGGAACAGGCAAGGTATTAGCCATTGCACCAAGGTTGGCAGCTGACGCAGCCATGCCTTACATGATTGATGGAAATGAAGGGAACCCTTCCCTGGCCGACTTCACCCAAAAAGCCATCGATTTATTACAAGACGGATCTGGTTTTTTTATGATGGTCGAAGGAGGAAAAATCGACTGGGCCGGACACGGAAACGATGCCGCTACCAATATAATGGAAACGCTTGCTTTTGATGAGGCCATCGCGGTAGCCAAAGCTTTTTACGATCAACATCCCGATGAGACGATCATTGTAGTAACAGCCGATCACGAAACCGGAGGCCTGGCACTTGGAAATGGCGGGATGCAATATGAGTCGAATATGGCTGTTCTGGCTAACCAACATATTTCATCGGAAAGGTTTGATATTAAATTAGCCGAATTCAGCAGGCAATTGAGCGGTGACAAAGGCAAGGATTTTGCAAACATGTTGGTACTCATCAGCCGGGAATTTGGTTTGGGCGACTCCACTAAAATATCTTTAACTTCAAGTGAATTAACACAACTTCAGCAGGTTTTTAATCAAAACATGTATATTGGAGCGGGTGAGAAGTTGGATGCATCCGGCAGCAGTTATGAGCACATCACCTCTTTTCTGATTAAATTAATGAGCAACAAGGCCGGGTTGGGATGGACAACCTATTCTCACACAGGAATCAATGTGCCGGTTTATGCCATTGGCCCCGGAAGCGAGATGTTTAATGGAATGATTGATAATACGGATATCCCGAAAAATCTGGAAAAACTGTTAATAATTCAAGAGTAGTGGATGGGATTGGGAAGCCGTAAGTTGGAAAAATTCTTGCCTTTACTCCAAACGGCTCTCTTTCACCCGTGACAAGTCAATTTCACCCTCTTCAATGGTAAAAATTCCTTTGTTAATATTCCAAATGTAGACCTTTATTAATCCCGTTTCAGGAGGCAGGGTACCTGTTAATAAACTGTTTTTGAAACGGTTTCCATCCTTATACCACCTGGTTTTCAGCCAATCGAACGGAATGTTTTTGTATTGTAGAGTCTTCCCGTTTTTGTCATTAATTTGCATCACTACCCAGGCGTGAAATGGAATTTCAGGCGAATGAATAGCCATGTTAATGCCCACTAAGTACGAATGTCCCTTCAGGGTATCGGCATCCCAATTGGCCAACGAATAAAATTCTTTATTCATTTCAGAGATTGGATTGATGGTGTTTTTGATAACCAATTCATATTCAATCTGCTGTTTGCGTTTCAACAATTTTCTACCCATAATGTCCTCAGTAGCAATTACATCGTAATTGATAAGCCACCCGGGGTATTCATCCACGTCAACAATTTGGTAATCCGACTGCATATCCGGGTAAGCCTTATAATCGATTAAATTTTGGTTGCCACCGTTGCGAAAATTCATGTAGGTCCAACAAAACATACGCATCCTATATCCGCCTATGGTGGCAGGATATGCCCCTTGGTTGTCGTTATCATTCGCGATTGTTTCATAAAACCTTTCGGGGATTACCTCGGTGATGTAACCATTTACATAGTGTAGGTTGATAACTGATAAAAAATGAACAGGTAAAAACAAAAGCGGGATCAATAATAAAGTCAACCACTTTTTCCCGGTGCTTACCACCAAGGTGTCTGTTATCACGGAAACGGATCCAATGAACAAGGGTATCAGGTACATGGCCACCCGGTCCTCGGGATTGTTAACAGAAAACAGCGCAGTAAGTAACAGTAAGCCAATGATCGTTGAAAATAATAGCACAGGAAACACAAGTTTTGGCTGTAAAAGCACTGTTGGTTTTTCTCTCCAAATTAACAATGAGGTGCCACATAACATCCCCAGAACATATACAAATACGGCCACCTGAAACACCATCATTTTTGTGCCTGTCAGGAATAAGATAAGCGACATGGTTGTTAAAACCCAAAACCCATCCGTGTTACCATAATACAACGAACCCTTTCCCTGTAAATAAAACATGTAATAAGCTGCAAATGCCAATGGCAATACCTGAAGTAGTATGATGACAAACAATCGGTAAATACCATACTTAACACTGTTTTTTTTATTAAAGATCAGTAAGATAATCAGGTACACAATGATTGCCATTGACAATACCAGGATTGAAAAATTTGAAAAAAGGGCCAATAGTAAAAACAAGGAAAGAAATAGCAGGTGCTTTATTGAAAAATCCGAGGAAAATTTCATGAGATAATAAAAGGCCCCGAACAAAAAGGCCATCGACAAACCATATCCACGTGAAACAGCCAAAAACTCGATGAAATAATGTGAAAACATGAGCGACAGAATGAAGATCCATCGAATACTCTTGTTATTCAGAAATAGCGAAATGCGAAATAAATAGTATAGAAAGACAATGGCCGACAATAAATTTGGTAACCTTAATGCAAATTTTGACGAACCAAATAATGAATAGCTTATGTAGGTTAAAAGGGTATTTATAAAATGGTTGCCAGCATCCGGGAGTGAAGTAAAAAACCAGAAATCGCCGGTATGTACAAAGTGAAAAAAAGTGGCTGACTCATCGAATGTAAAGGGGACATAAAAAGCGCGTAAACCCAGATAAAGGATCCAAAGAATGCCGAGGAAAGAAAATACCAGCGCCTGTTTATTTCTCATGTCCGATGGTTCAATTTAGAGACAGGTTAATTTTAGCAAATTTCGTAAGGCGAAAATACAGAAAAGGATCACCAAATGTTTCCTTAAATGATGAGTTTAATGGTTGCTATTTAACTTCTTGGGTGTGATCACCTCCTGACTTTCGATTTTTGATAGGTGTATTTGGTCCCATTTATCGGTTTTAAAACAAATTTGAACGATACCAGTTGTAGGCAGGTTGTCGATAGGATTTGATAAAAATTTATTGGTCAGGTTGGTCATTGTTGGATTGTGGCCCACCAGCATGATGGTATTAAAACGATCGGGCATATCAAGGAATTCATTTAGGAGTTCACGGGCAGAGGCAGTATAATAGACAGGTGATGTTTTAATCATTTCCACCGGATAATTTACTCCTTTTGCAATGTACCTGGCTGTTTCTATGGCCCTTACGGCGGAACTGCTGATGATTAAATCAGGATGAACCTTCATTTCCTGTAATTTTGCGATGATCAGCCTGGTACGTTTTTTACCTATCTCAAGCAGTGGTCGATCGTGGTCGGATATGAGGGGGTTGTCCCAGGATGATTTGGCATGCCGAACTAAAATCAGGGTTTTCATGGTTGTGAATTATGATATTAGGTTGTAAAACTAGTGGCAAATTATTTCTAAATATTAGTTAGTCGAAAAATTAATAAAAAGATAATGTAAAGTCATAGCATCTCTTAAATCGAAATCCACGAAACCCATTATATGGCCTGGTTGTTTTCAAATCTCCGTTAAAATAACAGAATTAAACTTAGTACATCGGATCGATTAACTCCTGCTTTTCCGGAATTTTGAAATGAAAATGGGTCGTCTGTACCCATGAATACAAAGTAGGGGCAATGGATTCAAGAGGTCCGTATAAAGTTGATTGCTGGCAGGTTTCCTTTTTTAGTACAGTCCGGCTTTCATTAAAATAATTGATGGTGAAGATTACAATGCTTATTACCAACGCTCCTTTCATCAATCCAAACACAGCTCCAGTAAGCTTATTAAAAAAGCCCAGTAACAGGAGATCCATAAATTTTTCAATTATTTTTCCTATAGCAATCACCAAAAGCATCACCACGGTGAAAGTAACAATGAAGGCAATGATAGCAAGATAAGCTGGGTCGATGGTAAACCAATTGTCCAGGATTTCGGTGGCAAACTCCGAAAAGTAAAAGGCAAAATACAATCCCAGGATTAAGGCCGCCAGAGTAGCAACTTCTATGATAAGTCCTTTTTTAAATCCGCTGTAGGTAAACAACAACAACGGAATAACTAAAATGATATCCAGAAAATTTATATTCATAAACGGTTTATTACCTGTGTTTTAGTCTTCGGGTTAATTCGGTGGAGAAAACAAAATCGTTTAGTTCTTCGTTGGTGGTTTCGAGAATGCCCTGATGGTCACCTTCCCACCAAAGTTGCCCTTTGTAGAGATAAGCAATCTTTTGCCCAATCTGCAATACAGAGTTCATGTCGTGGGTGTTGATTACTGTAGTCATCTGAAATTTCTCGGTCAGTTCGGAAATCAGTTCATCAATCACTTCCGCTGTTTTCGGATCCAGTCCCGAGTTGGGTTCATCGCAAAATAAATATTTTGGATTTAGCGCAATGGCCCGGGCAATGGCCACTCTTTTAATCATCCCTCCACTGATTTCGGCCGGGAATTTACTGTTCACATTTTCAAGGTTTACATGAGTCAGCACTTCATTTACACGTGCTCGTTTTTCTTCCAATGTATTGTCGGTGAACATATTGAGTGGGAACATCACATTTTCTTCCACAGTATAAGAATCGAAGAGAGCACCACCCTGAAAAAGAACGCCCATTTCTTTGCGTACATTTTTTTGATTTATCCCTTTCAGGTTGGAGAACCTCCGGCCATCAAATTTTATTTCACCTTCATCAGTATCCAACAAGCCGATACAACATTTCATCAGAACGGTTTTTCCGGAACCACTTTGTCCGATAATCAGGTTGGTTTTGCCTTTTTCGAACGTAGTGCTGATGTTTTTAAGCACTTCCTGGCCATCGAAAGATTTTGAAATATTTTTTACTTCGATCATGTGAGCAGCATCTGGGTGAGCAACAAATCAAAAATAATAATCAAAACGCTACTGATAACCACCGCCTGCGTACTGGCTTTTCCAACCTCCACCGAACCACCCTGGACGGTAAAACCCTTGTATCCGGCCACAGAAGCCAGGATGAAGGCGAAAACCACCGTTTTAATGAGTGCGTAAGTAATGGAAAACGGATCCCAAAACGACTGCAATCCATCGACAAATGCCACGGAAGTAACCTGTCCGGTGATGACTACGGCGAACCAGCCTCCGAACAAACCAACGCCCATCGAAAAGACGATGAGGATGGGGTTGTAAATCATGGCGGCGGTAATTTTGGGAAGTATCAGGTAATTGGCCGGGTTGATGCCCATCACTTCTAAAGCGTCAATTTGTTGTGTTACACGCATGGTGCCTATTTCTGAAGCAATGCTCGACCCTACTTTACCAACCAAAATCAAACTGATGATGGTAGGCGAAAACTCCAGGATCATCATTTGTTTGGTGGTGTAACCAATCAGCCACATTGGAACCAAAGGATTGTCGATGTTGTAGGCTGTTTGCAGGGCGATAATGCCACCGGTAAACAAGGAAATAAACGCCACCAGTCCGATTGAGCTTACCCCAAGGTACCGAAAGTCGATAACCAGTTGTTTTATAAACACACTGCCTTTATCCGGCTTTTTAAAAGCCTGAAAGATAACCATCAGGTATTTTCCAATTTCGCTAATCATTTAGTATAACCATCTTAAAATGTGTAACTTCCTTATTATTAGGTTCAACCATTTATTGCTCTGAAAAAGGATCATTTAATACCAGTAGCTGAACTTATTACCTGCAAAGGCAAATATACAAGTAAACTGATTAGGAAATGGGCAAGAAGGCTAAAAAACAGGACAAATGACATAATAATTAGCGGGAAGCAAATGGTTTGTGGCGAAGTATGAAAGATAAATCTTTCTGCCCACACCGATTACTCTCTGGAATTAAAATGCTCATTACAGCCTCCGTACCTTCGGTAGGAAATCCGTACCTTCGGTAGGAAATCCGTACCTTCGGTAGGAAATCCGTACCTTCGGTAGGAAATCCGTACCTTCGGTAGGAAATCCGTGGGTTTATCTACTAAAGGTAGGTAAACTGGTGGACGGCATAGAACAGAACCAAAAGAAAGAAATATTTGTATTAACGGTTATTACTCATTAAAATATGACTGATATTCAAAAAATAAATATTCTTACCTTGTTCCCAAGTCGTTGCGGTTTCAGTACCATATAAGAACTCTTTTATTAGTTCGGAATTAGTCAATACAGTCCAAACTTTAAAGGCGGAAACATGGATAACTATGGATTTTGAAACGAATAAATCTTGCCTCATATTTTTTAATTTATTTGATTGGCAATCTTAAAAATTTCATTCGTTGTTTTCCAATTTCTTGTCGTTGCAACTACTTTAAGTTTAGATTCAAAAAAATTATTGGTCAGTTTTGTTCTTCCATAACCATTTGGACAATAGAGATAAATAGCATTTTCTGAAAAACTGACTTCTTCTTCGTTCTGCTTTTTGCTCTCAAAAGTCGCTCTCCCGTAATAGTCAGGTTTTGAAGATAAAAACGTAACGTGCAAATATGAATGCTCTTTATTCGGGTCGCTTATAAAAGGGTTGTTGTATATGATTTGTTTTAATTTGTCAATGGTCAAGACGAATACGGGAACTTCAAATCCAAAGTCTTTTTTTATTTGGAGAGAAATTTTTTGTTCCAGATCACTTGGTTCAAAATCGTCACCCTTAAATATTACATTTCCGCTCTGAACATAAGTCCTCACATCCCGGAAACCTAAAATTTCATACAATTTTCGCAAGTCATCCATTTTGATGAGTTTCTGTCCGCTTACGTTAATTCCCCTTAGTATTGAAATGTATGTTGTCATTGTGATTGTCGTATTTTGTTAGTATCGCAACGCCTTTGTTGGTAATCGCGATTTTTATTTAATTTAAGGCTCTTTATCCGATTTTTCAATCGCTTGGCCGTTACAAAAAGAAAATTGAAGTGTTATAAACACCAAAATTAGAGTTCTTGAGCTGAATATTGTTCTATTGTTAATTTCGAACATTGTCTTGAATCCGTTTATAATCAAAAGAGTACCATCAGAAAGTGATTATTCTTGCATTAGACCTATCTGGTTTTGGAATTGTATTTTAGGCTTGACCTCGGATGCAATGCGCTTTTCCATGGTTAATCGCGCCATCAGGTAGCTTACTGTGGATTCCGCACCCTGGTTTATGTTGACATAGTTTTCCTCCAATCCGTCATAACATCCTCCCGTGCATGGATTGTAAATGATCTGATGTAAGCGGTTGTTTCCTAAAAACCAGTTAAAAGCGATCACCATCTTTTGTGAGTATACATCGTCATGAAATACCTCCAAAAACTTACTTAAGGTCATGATGGTGTAGGCCACATCAATTGGCTGCTCTCCATATTGACCTGCATCATGTCCCCTTAGCAGCCAGTTTTTGTTCGAGATGACTTCTATCCCGTTTTTTTTATAAATATGTGACAATAGAAAATTCAGTGAAGACAGAGCGATCTCTTTAAAAATAGTTTCTCCGGTTACGATCCAGGCATATAGCATGGCTTCAGGCAATGTACTGTTGGCGTAGGTGAGATAACTTTCAAACCATTCCCAGTTTTCCGACGACTCATGCTTATACATCTGAACCAACCTGTCGGCGAAAGTTGTTAAAAGCACAATACTTTCGGGATTATTAAATGTTTTGTAATTGAAATACAGCCCCTTAATTGAGAAAGCCATGGCCCTTGTGGAATGAACCGTACCCAAGTACCGCATGGATTTATCAATCAGTATTGATGCCTGTGATATGAACTCTTCGGGTAGTTTTCCCATCAGAGATACCACGTATCCCAATGCCCATATAGCCCGTCCATTGGAATCATCCAAATTGGTCTCTCCATTCTGAGCGGTAAACTGTTTGTTGTCATCAACATAGTTCAAAAAATCTCCGGCAGGCTGTAGACAATGTTCGATGAAATTGAGGTATATCTGGATATAAGCCAGATCTGTTTTATCGGCAGTCAGCTCATAATGCATGCACATCGCTATTAAGGCCCGCGCATTGTCATCCAGGGTGTAACCCGAATCAATATCGGGTTGATTAATAATTGAGAACTGGATGATTCCGAAGCCGGTTGTCATCTTTTTTATATGATCCAGGTTGATTTCCGGAAGATTATAACGAATTGCAATATTGTCGCCGGCTTGTTTTTCAAAAAGCATGGCATGTGCAACGGCAGAATTCTCCCATGATGTGGAACCTATTTTTTGCAGGGCATTTACGCTGATATTCTTTCGTAATGGTTCATCGTTGAGTAACCGGATAACCCCATCAGTCAATTGTTGTGAGTCGTGAAAATCAAAAAAGATTCCTGTTTCATCTGATAAAAGTTCCTTAGCATGAGGAATAGGGGTGGAAATGATGGGACAGGCACAACTCATGGCATAGACAAAAGTACCGCTTACTGCCTGGTTGGGATCGCTGGCGGTAAACAGGTATATATCTGTCAATTGCAGATATTCGAGCAGTTCGGGTAAGGCAAGAAACCTGTTAATAAATATTACATGGTCCTGAAGACCTGAATCAATTACTGTTGTTTCAAGCATGTTCCGGTATTTTTCACCTTCTGATTTGACCACTTCGGGATGTGTTTTACCAATTAGCAAAAACATTACATCAGGGTTTGTTTTAACGATGGCAGGTAAGGCTTTTAAAGTAGTCTCAATATCCTTCCCTGAACTAATCAGCCCAAAAGTGGAAAGAACCCGTTTGCCGGATAACCCATATTTTTCCTTTAATGATTCTTTCTCCAGGTGAGAAACCAGGTGGGTGCCGTGAGCAATAACTGAAATTTTTTGTTCAGGTACATCATAATCATGCTTTAACAATTCAGCTGCGCTGTTGGTCATTACAACAATGGAACCGCAGGCGTCGGCAATAGTCTGAACGTTTGCTTTTAACCGCTCATCCGGCCGGGGTAGCACCGTATGAAAAACAACAATAACCGGCATCTCAACCTCATAAATAAATTGCAGGAAAGCTGCTTCCTGCTGGTGAAAAAAACCAAACTCATGCTGGATCACAACCAGTTTGATAAGTTCGTTATGATTAATGGATTGGGCTAACGTATGATATCCCGGGGCAAAAGAAGTATCAAGCTTGTATTTCACTGTTTCAGGATACTCAAGGCTCATCTTCCCGGATTCCAAAGCGCAGACTTTAATTGAGAAGGAACTCCTGAATTTATTGTTTAGCGCCTTGATCAGATCCTGTGAATAAGTTGCTATTCCGCATTCTCTTGGGGGATACGAGGTCATAAATAAAATTTCACTTTTCATCTTTCAATGTATTATTGATTAATTCTTTCAGCAAGGCTGAAAAACTCAATGAGGCACATGCGATGCGAGAATCGGCAGCCCCATAATAAATGTATAAAGCATCGCCAAACAAGGCTGTACCGGTTGGGAAAACCACATTATTTACGTCTCCTCTTTTTTCCCATACGTATTCAGGCGAGAAGAGTGCATAAGGCAAACGAGCTATTACTTTTGCAGGATTATTTAAATCAAGTAGGGCCGCTGCGCAGGCAGAATATACAATCCCATTATTAACTTCTTCAGCTCCATGGTAAATTAAAAGCCAGCCGTGTTCTGTTTCAATCGGAGGGCATCCACCGCCAATGTAGCTTGACTCGTGTGCATAAACCGGGTCCATGATAATGTGTTTATCCAGGTGAAGGATATAGTCTGTCCAGAAATCCCGGGTGAGTTCCTTTAAGTTCTTTACTGAAACAATTTGAATGCCTGGTCTGATCCGGTGAAGAAATACCAGGTTGTCATTAATCCTGCGGGGAAAAAACATGACATTTTTATCCCACAACATGATGCTTTCTTCAGGATCGGCTTTCTTGTTGTAAAATTCATTATTGCGGTAATATTTTTTATCTACTCTCCCTGCAGATTCACAAAGGGAATTAAATTCCGCATAAGTGAAAGGGGGAACAATAAGCCCCTGTTTTTGAAAATGTCGCATATCTTTGGAGGTGGCTAAAGCTCCCCGGGCGTCTTTACCGTCAAATGCCGTATAGGTCAAATAGTAAAGGTCATCAATCTTTACAATCCGTGCATCTTCAACACCATGCGATTCGTAATCGAATTCCGGAACCAGAATAGGTTTTTCCCAACGTTCACCAATTGTTAATGGCCCATCCATCCTGCAATAACCAATACTAGAGTAGTTTCCGTTTCGTACTGCCCGGTAAAAAAGGTGAACATGATCTCCTTCCTTTATTGCTGCGGGATTTAGAACGCCTTCGTTTTCAAATTCAAAATGTGTTTTCTCTAAAATAATGCCTTCTTTTTTAACGGATATCATACGGTTTAGATAAGGTGAACGTTTTAAATTAAACCCGAGAGAACCTCCGGGTACACGTCAAGGGTACATAAAAAGATCTATCAGGTGAGAGTTGTATCTGAACATGGCAAAATTACCTTTCTGTGTTCTTGTATCCTTTGCATAATTCTGGAAATTTATTACATGATTCACAGACTTCGGGTGTAATTCAAAAGCATGAAAAATGGAAAGTGGCAGGTGAATATGGGTTTTACCATTCATGGCAGAGCCATCGGATTTTGGGGTTATGGAAAGACTGTTTGTGTTTACTATGATGGGGAGTTTATTATCTAATTCTAAATCTGCTTTTAAAGTACTATCAACTAGCAGGTTGGGTCATGTGCAACATTAAGCACAATGTTCCGCATCTACACGCAGGGCGGGATTTAACCGATGAACTTCCCACTAAGAACTGCTTTCCAATTTACTAATTTCCTGTTAACTAAGCACCGAAACCCGACTTGTGGGTATTTTGCTGTTAGCAGTATGCCGTTCCTTCAACTTTTATAATAAGTATCCTTTTTTTAATCCAAAACTGATTCCGCCTTCCCATTCTGATGTCAAATGCTGTCTAACAGTAACGAATAGATGTTCGACTACATCATCATAAATTGGATTTTTTTTATAAGTTTTAGCGTATCTATATTCTCTGTCTGTATTTTTTTGTTTTCTAAGAATATAAATCTGATCTACTTTAAATTTTTTGAGATTGACTTGCTCAGTAAGTTTTAACCATTCAGATACCACGATGTAAATAGCATTGGGATTTCTATGCTTAAGCTGTTCTGCCGCAGTAGAAGAACCTTCGAGCATGGTCTTATCAAGATACGTTTTGCATTCTATGGCAACAGCAGGAATTTGCCAATTATGTTCCTCAATGACATCACTTCCTTCACAATTCATCTTTGTTACAATATTGACCCCAATAATGAAATCGTGATCTTTCCTTTCGATTTTTGCATTTGGCTTCGAAACCATTTCTTTATATGAAGACGAATTAAAGAATACATCTTTGAATGTATGAGCTTTGCCTAAAACAGCTGATTCTGAGAATTCAAACACCAGATCTCTAAAAATGTAATAGATGAATTCTTCTAAGACTGACGAATGAAGATTGGAACGAGAATCAAACTTTTCAGCATATTTTTGTTGGTCGATAAACTCCTTATAATCAGAAAAGAGTTGTACTCTTTTCTGGATTATTTTTTTGTCTTTTTTGCTTAGAATTGATAATGGACCTTTTAGAGTTTCGTTGGCAAATTTCCATTTATCATACTTTGCTCGAATCTCTTTTAAATATTGCTTAGATTCATTGTCGGTGTATTTTTCTTTATTATTCTCTTTCTGAGTTAAATTGTCGCCGTGTACAAGCATTCCTTTTGTGATTTTATTGTAAGTTGTGAAAATAGATTATTTGCGATTGCTTTAGCTAATAAAGGTGGAACCGCATTTCCTATTTGATTGTATTGGCACAAATGCTTCTCTTCATAACGACCCTCTCTTTGAAGTAATTTATGACTTACAACCGTTGGTTTTCCTTGAAAAACAAACCAATCTGGAAATGTTTGAATTCTTGCACCTTCTCTTGGAGTAAAATTTCTATTTAAGAATGGATGAACAAAGTTTGCATAAAATGATGCAGCAATTGTATGACAAGGCTTATCGGGAAACATTCTTCTATTATTTTGATCATAAAGCTTTTCAGAAAATTCACCATTTCCATTTCTTTTCAACGGTTTTAAATGATCCGGAACATCATTTATAGAATTTCCACAAGACATCGAGGCAAATCGTTCAATCATTCTTTTAGAGTGCCTCATTGCAACATGATTATAAACTTTATCACTATTCCCTCTCATCATTTTCTGAAATTCTGTCTTTGGATTTGAACTATAATCCATAATCTCGGCACCTTGACAAGCGGCTATTTGAGGCAAATCTGATATGGCATCCCAAAGAGTTGGCGTTGTTTTTAAATTATCACCAAATAATGTTGGAAAAGCTTCATTTATAATATGAGTTGGAGTAGGAAAAGGGTCATTTAATGGCTCTTTAGAAGCAACAACAATTAATCTTTTCCTGATTTGAGGAATTCCATAATCTGTTGCATTTAAGATGCTGTGATATACGTAATAACCTAAAACCCTGAGTTCCTTAATGATAATATCAATTACCAGCTCCTTATCATGTGTTCTAGATTTTATCAGATTTGGAACATTCTCCATAATCATAATTTTTGGCTCAAAAATTTGTCCAAGACGGATAAACTCTTTAAATAAAGAATTTCTTGGGTCAGCTGGGTCTCCGGCATTTCTGTTAGCAATTGAAAATCCTTGGCATGGTGGCCCTCCTAAAATAATATCAGGTTTATTGGGAAAAGCATCTAATAAAAAATCCTTGTCGTATTGTTGAATGTCCCCAACCAATACCGTTGAATTTGGATGATTAAATTTAAATGTGTCTGCTGCCCATTTGTCGAATTCAATAGCTCCAATTATCTCATAATGACCAGTCAAATGAAACCCTAGACTGAATCCTCCAGCTCCTGCAAATGTGTCTAATACTCTCATGGTGTAAAAATAGTTAAAATTACGCAGGATGCTGTTTTGATTTTTTACGGTTACCAGAAAGTATCTACTTTTTGGCGGACTACAAAAAACAAATCTTTCTGTTCGCACTGATGTATATTTGGAACTAAAATGTACATACTCAAACCGTAGCCCGCAATAAGGAATAGGCTTTGTTACTTATAAGTTTTTCTTTCTTCAAGGATAGATTTCTCAATTTCACTTTTTGATCTATAATCTAAAGGTATAGGTAAATAGGTCGGATGTTTAAATATTCCAAGTTCAAGTTTATGATTTCGGTCATCAACAAAATCATTAAAATAACTAATATCTGTAAGGTTGTCTATAGTCTCCGTTTCTTCAATGTTTAAAACATAACCAAATGGTCTAAATGCAAATTCACAAATTATTCCATGAGTGTTTGTATAATTCCACCTCAAAGTTCGCATTTGACCTTCATTGTTCAAATAGCAATATAGCCGATATTTATTTGTCAAGAGTTTGTATTCTGGATTTCTGACAAATTCAAGTAATTCTGGATACTGATCAGTGAACCAAGTTTCATTCATACTGATGAACATTGAAACTATTTGTTTTAGTACTCTGATCGGATTTTGTTTTTCTGCAAAAAAATGAATGTAATCGAAGTTATATTCTAAGATTAGGCTCATACCTATATTGGTCCAGTTCGCATATGGACGAACGTAATTTTTATTCAAAAATGAGTTGCATACATCGCATAGACTGTAATATCCGTGTCCACCCTGCTGCACTTTTCCTTTGGGATTATGTTCTAATGGATTTTCACTATTGGCTAACTCTTCAAATGGGATTGAATAGTACCTTGTATG
>Ga0100377_1002514_pt1 | contig 15279 bp, 13 predicted proteins | sample CryGeymeta201501_FD_83664 | JGI IMG/M metagenome (GOLD analysis project Ga0100377, IMG submission 83664) | Groundwater microbial communities from Crystal Geyser aquifers in Utah, USA - Crystal Geyser metaG 2015-01 | ecosystem: Environmental > Aquatic > Deep subsurface > Groundwater | place: USA... | reverse complement strand
TGCAAAATATTTTTATGGTTTGTTCTACAGCTATTAGAAATACCATGTACATTGATGCGGCTTTATTAACTTATAAAAGAATTGGAGTTTACTTTTGGTTGTTTTTTGCCATTATTGGTTTAATTACTTTATTTATCAAATTAAAACAAAACAAAACTGTTTGGTTTTTGTTTCGATACAACTTTGCATCTTTATTTGTAGTGCTTATTCTTAGCTCTGCTTTTGATTGGGATTGTATTATTTCTACGTATAACATTAACCGAGCAAAACAAATGGTAGAAATTTCTTCGTTAGACAAAAATTATTTGTTAGACATTTCAGAAGGAAACATTAAAGCTTTATACGAAATTAAAAATTTAGAAGGTTTTGAAGTAGATTCTGTCTATTCGTATGATTATTATAGAAACGATTTTAGTTTTGATATGAACAATTACGATTACAACCTTTCTAACAGTAGTGCATTGGATTGTAAAGTATTTGATTTTTTAAAATCAGATGCTCAAGGAGATTGGAGGTCATACTCGGTAAGAAGAACCCAAGTACGAAAAGATATCCAACAACTCCATGCCAATGGCATGCTAAATTCGTTGGAATTACAAGAACATTACATCACATCGCTAGCCCCTATTTATGGACTAACCAATATAATAGAGCTAAATTTAAACAATGATAATTTTTCAACTGCTTCCCAATTGGCTGGCATTAATGAACTTCCTCAGCTGAAAAAATTATACTTAAACAATAACTACATTTCTAAGTTAGACACCTTAAAACCCAACACCAACCTAACTCATTTAACCCTTCAACAAGATGAAATCACCAATTTAAAATTCTTAAAAAACTTCCCCAATTTAGACTCGTTAGAGCTCAGTAATAACAAATTAATTACTTTATCTTCCTTGCCTGCTTTAAAACACCTTAAAGCGTTACGTTTAGATGGAAATCCGTTAAATGATATTAGCAAATTAACGGTATTAACGAACTTAAAAGAATTGTCGTTAAACAACATCGTTGGAAATGTGGGTAAATTTCCAGCACTAAATACTGTTGCCAATTTAAGTGTAAATGGTTCGCAAAATATGGTAAAATATGGGTTAAACAATGCCAACTCCTTTCCTTCCCTAACTTATTTAGATGTTTCCAATAATGTACTCTACGATTTAAGTGCTTTTATAAACAAAGAAAATAAGAGTAAAATACCACTTTTGCAATCGTTAAACATTAGCTCCAATAGTTTTTCAACTCTTCATAGTATTGAAGTTTTTAATCAACTTACCTACTTAGATGTGAGCTATAACAAATTATACCACATTATTGGTTTAGAAAAATTAACTCAACTCAAACAACTTAATTTGAGCAATAACGATATTCGAGAGTTACAATCTTTAGAAAATATGGTTCTTTTGCAAGAACTCAACTTAAGCAACAATGCTAATGTTGATGATTTTAAAGAGCTTGCTAAGTTAACTCAATTAACTTCACTTATTTTATCAGGAACTTCTATTCGAGATTTGCAACCTCTCAGTACTTGTAAGTTATTACAATTATTAAACCTAACTGGTTGTCGAATTTCTAATTGGAATGCTTTAACAGCCCTTACTCAATTAGAAAACCTTTCGGCTTCCTTTCTCACTAAAGAAGATTTAGCAACTTTTAAAAGACTTCCCAACTTAAAATACTTAACCATTACCAACAGCGAAGAAAGCGTTGTGGCTTTGTTTAAAAAGGAACTTAAGGATGTAGAGATTTATTAATTTTTTATAAAAATAGAACTATTAAAAACTAAATACTCTAGATCACTACTGTCCAACCTTAACTAAAACAAATTCAGTTGGTTAGGGTTTATATTATTTGTTTTTTGTAATTCAATTTCTTGAAACGCTTGTTTTATCGGTATTTTTTCAAAAACACAAACACTTAATTTTTGTAATAAAGTGTAGAGCGAATGTTCTGAATTTACTCTTTTTTTAATAATAGCTATTAAAACATAAACACTTACGCAATCCATATTTGTGTAGGAACAGCATTTCTGCTTGTTCCAAAAAAAGATTTAATTTTTAGATGTTGTTTTATCCATTTAAAGAATAGTTCAACTTGCCAACATTGCTTGTATAATGCTGCTATCATTGTTGCATCTAATATTTTATTGTTTGTAATAAACACATAAGTAGTTTTTGAAATACAATCGTAATATTTTATTCTGCGTATTTTTTCAGGATACTTTTGATATGCTTTTTTTCTTTTTAAAACCCCAATTTGGTCGCATATTAAACCTGTTTCTTTTTTTACTTGACTTGAATATTGTCGAGTGTAACTAAAATTATCCTTTGCTCTTGTTATCCAAAATGCCGAGGCTTGATGAATGCTATATAATCTTTCAAAATCAACATATCCTTTATCCATCACATAATATGCACCTACTTCAATTGGCAGAATGTCTAACATATTTACATCATGCACACTTCCATCTGTTATAAATAACCATGTTGGAATATTGCCTTGTAAATCAAGTAAGGTATGTGCTTTTATCGCTGCTTTTGTTTTGCGAAATTTTGCCCATGGAAACAATGACAAACACAAATCAATAGTCGTACTATCAAAGGCATAAACAGTAGCATCCAAATCTTTCAAAAAAGTATTGTCATTTTGGTAAAGTTTTCGTGCAGTAACAATAAGCTGTTGAGTTAATTCTGCATATATTTTCCAATCTCTGCTTTCATTCCAATAAGCCAAGGTTGATTTTGCAACTTTACTTTTTATTCCACAATGATATAATTTATTTGATACTGTTCTCAAGCAAGTTTCAATATCACGAAGGCTTTCTCGCTGTGTGAGTTGTGCAAACACCATACAGATACATTGTTCCCAGCAACTAAATTCTTGAGCTTTATAATTACCTCGATACTTCTCTACCAATTTATCAAACTCATATCTTGGAACAAAGTCAAGGACTTGTGCTAAAAGTGTTTTACCTTTATTCATTAATTTTAGATTTTATCCTAAAATTGAAATCAAAAAATCAAAGAACTGTTATCAAACCCAATTATATTCTATATTGCAGCATTTTTATTATCTTCACAGTTGGACAGCAGTGAATGAAATATTAATCGCAAAGTGCAGATTTCATTACGACTAGTTAACTAAAAACGTTTGATAACGCTTAATCTTCCTCGTTTGTAACGATGAAAATTTATTTTTAAAAAATAAATACCAAAAAAGTTGGTGGTGTTGTTTTTATGTCTATATTTGTACTCATTACAAATTTATAATTATTACAATTTATGAATTTCACAACGCATTTAACAACCAACAACATCAAACCATCTATTCAACGAATAAAGATTTTTGAATATTTGTACAACAATAAAATTCATCCAACGGTAGATACAATTTATACAGGCTTGGTGAATGAAATACCAACCTTATCGAAAACCACCGTTTACAATACGCTTAAATTATTTGTAGATAATAAAATTGCAACTACAGTTACAATTGAAGACAATGAAGTTCGATATGACGCTTTTTTGGAAGAGCATGCACATTTTAAATGTGATGATTGTGGCGGTATTTACGATGTAGAAATAGCAATTAAAGAATTAAAATATAAAGAATTAAGTGATTTTAGAGTAGATAAAACGAACATCTACTTAAATGGAAAATGTAAAAAATGTTTAACAAAATAATTAATAAAAATAAAAAAAATGGAAAGTTTAATTGGAAAAAAAGCACCAGCATTTAGTGCTGATGCAGTAGTAAATGGAGGCGAATTTGTAGAAAAATTCTCTTTGGAACAGTATATCGGTAAAAAAGAAGTCATCTTCTTTTTCTATCCGTTAGATTTCACTTTTGTGTGTCCAACCGAATTGTTGGCATTTCAGGCTAAATTAGCAGAATTTGAAAAAAGAAATGTAGCTGTAGTTGGGTGTTCAATAGACTCAAAATTCTCGCATTGGGCATGGTTAAATACCGACAAAAACAATGGTGGTATTAAAGGAGTAAAATATCCTATCGTATCAGATTTATCTAAAACCATTGCAGAAAACTTTGGAGTTTTAGCTGGCGAATACGATTACGACGACGAAGGAAATTCAGTATTTAACGGAGCTCCTGTTGCGTATAGAGGTACTTTTTTAATTGATAAAAAAGGTGTGGTAAGACATTGTGTAGTTAACGATTTGCCTTTAGGAAGAAGCATTGACGAAACGTTAAGAATGGTGGATGCTTTGCAGTTTTTTGAAGCAAACGGAGAAGTTTGTCCTGCTAACTGGAAAGAAGGTGATGATACTATGAAAGCAAACTCTAAAGGAGTTGCCGAATATTTAGCAACACATTAATTAAAATTAGTTGATAGCTAAGTAGTTTCTGGATGTTAGTATTTTATTCTAATGAACTCAGGTTACTTAACTAGAAACTTTAAACTATAAACTTTTAAACTTATAATTATGGCTTTTGAATTAACCGTGTTACCTTATGCATACAATGCATTAGAACCACATATCGATGCTAAAACAATGGAAATACACCATTCGAAGCATCATGCTGCTTATACCGCAAACTTTAATGCTGCTATTGCTGGAACAGCTTTAGAAGGAAAATCTGCCGAAGCAATTTTTGCTAACTTAGACATGAATAACATGGCGGTTAGAAACAATGGTGGTGGTTATTATAACCACGACTTATTTTGGAAAGTAATGTCGCCAACAGGTGGTGGAAATCCAACAGGAGTTATTGCTGACGCAATTAATACTGCTTTTGGTTCTTACGAGACTTTTAAAGAGTTGTTTAGCAAAGCTGCTGCAACAAGATTTGGTTCTGGTTGGGCTTGGCTTTGTGTAAAAGATGGTAAATTAGAAATTTGCTCTACTCCTAATCAAGATAATCCATTAATGCCTGGTGTATGCAACGGAGGAACTCCAATATTGTGCTTGGATGTTTGGGAACATGCTTACTACTTAAACTACCAAAACAGAAGACCAGATTACATCAATGCATTTTTTAATGTGATTAACTGGGAGGAAGTTACTCGAAGATTTAATAGTTAATATTAGTTAGTAATTTATCAATGTGAAAAGCCTTTATCCAATTAATTGGATAAAGGCTTTTTTTTGAGAAATTGTGTAGTCTTCCTCTAAAAGTAGTCAAAATATTAAAAGTTCGGAATATTCGTTACTTTAGTTGAGTGAAAAACATCTTAATCATATTGATTTTTCTAATTCTATCGCCATTATATTGTTTTGCTCATGGCGAAAGTATCCTCATTCTATTCGGGTCTGAAATATTTATTTTATTTGCTTTTATCCTCACGGTGATTTTTTTAAAATTGGAGATAAAACAAAAAGCAATTCTTATTATAATTTTCATTTTTACTGAAATAATAACATATAAAACAATTGAATATATGAATTATCTAAACAATTCTTGGTTAATTAATTTAATAGTAATTGTATTTCCAATTTTTACTATCGGTATTTCATATCAAATTTTGAATAATAGGCAAAAATTAAAATGAAAAACCTAATAATCATATCATTTTTGCTTCTGGTCGGACTCAATGGGTTTGGGCAAACTTTATCAAAAACTTGGTAATCAGTTAATCATCCATACGTAGTTCTTATTTTCGATTCTGCATATCAGTGTGTTTCGATATGTTATAACATTGAGGACAATAACCAATGTGAGAAAAGAAAGAAAAGAATTACATATAGAAAAGTGAACAATTTAATTTATATGGAATGGTATAACAATCAAAATTTCTGTTGTTGGACAAGTGATAAATACACTTTTTCTATCAATAAAATTACCAAAGTTTCACTCTCTCTAACCCTAATAAAAAGCCCCCTCTCTTCCAAGTAATACCTATTTCAAGCATTTTGCTTGGAATAACTAAAAAAATGAGTATTGAATTAATAATTTGGATTAAGTTGTTTCAAGAAAATCCTTAAAACAGAGAATTAGTTATACTTGGAGATAAAAAAAGAGGATAATTTTTGTCTTTTTCGCCTTTTTTACTCAGCGGTTTTTTAATAATTTGTTTGGTAAACTTTTTATTACTGTTCGGCAAATCGTTTCGTTTGCTTCTGTTTTTTATCTATTTTTGATGTGCTAATGAAGGTTATCTTCCCCAACACATTTACATTTGAGCTTTAGTGGTAATGCAACACTATCAATAAAGTTTTCTCCAAAAAATATTTAATCTTCTTTAACATTTTTTAACATCGCTTAATAGAATTAATATTGCCAAACTATAATACTCTTGGTAACTTTGAACTTATTTTAATAAAACTATGGAAGAAGAATTACATACTAACAGTCCAATCGCTGCGACAACTGTTAATACAGACCTAAAAAGTTCTAATATCGACATTAGAACTTTAAACGAAAAAATTCAGAAAGAAAGTTCTTTTGTTGAATTGCTCACTATGGAGATGGAAAAAGTAATTATTGGTCAAAAACACATGACCGAACGATTACTGATTGGTTTATTATCAAATGGACATATTTTATTAGAAGGAGTTCCTGGATTAGCAAAAACTTTAGCCATCAACACCTTGGCAAAAACTATTGATGCAAAATTTAGTAGAATTCAATTTACACCAGATTTACTACCTGCCGATGTTATTGGAACAATGATTTACAACCAAAAGCAAGAAGTTTTTTCTGTAAAAAAAGGACCTATCTTTGCCAATTTTGTTTTAGCAGATGAAATTAACCGAGCTCCAGCAAAAGTGCAAAGTGCTTTATTAGAAGCCATGCAAGAACGACAAATTACACTGGGTGAAGAAACTTTTTTATTGCCTGAACCATTTTTAGTATTAGCGACTCAAAACCCAATTGAACAAGAGGGAACTTACCCACTACCAGAAGCACAAGTGGATCGATTTATGTTAAAAGTAGTGTTAGGTTATCCAAAAAAAGAGGAAGAAAAAATAATCATCAGAAATAACATTTCAAAAGAAGGTTTTCCGAAACCTAACTGCGTTCTTCATCCAAAAGATATCCTTAGAGCTCGTGAAGTAGTGAGAGAAGTTTACATGGATGAAAAAATTGAACAATACATCATCAACATTGTAGATGCAACAAGAAATCCCGAAAATTATAACTTATCATCCTATAAAAGTTTAATCACATTTGGTGGTTCACCAAGAGCTAGCATCAATTTAGCATTGGCTTCAAAAGCTTATGCCTTTATTAAAAGAAGAGGTTATGTGATACCAGAAGATGTAAGAGCAATTTGTCATGATGTGCTAAGACACAGAATTGGATTAAGTTATGAAGCTGAAGCAGAAAACATTACTGCTGAAGAAATCATCAACGGAATATTAAACAATGTTGAAATTCCTTAGAAGATGGAAGATAGAAGACAGAAGACCGAAGTCAGAAGAACGAAGTCAGAAGACCGAAGTCAGAAGAACGAAGTTGGAAGATAGAAGACCGAAGTTGGAAGAGAGAAGATAGAAGTAAAAAAAGTAAGTTATACAAATGGAAATAGGGTTTAAGTTTGAGAAATTGATTATTTGGCAAAAAGCGATGGTTTTTGGAGAGGATATTGATGTCTTAACCAAAAAATTTACAGCTAATGAACTATACAATTTGTCTTCTCAAATTAGAAGAGCTGCTGATTCAATAGCTTTAAATATTTCAGAAGGTTCCATAGGTCAATCAACCCCAGAGTTTAAAAAATTTATGGGTTATGCAATACGCTCATTGGCTGAAGTGGTAACATGTTTACATAAAGCATCAAAAAGAAAATATATTTCCGAAATAGAATTTAACCAATTCTATGAAAACGCTTTTAATCTAATGAACATAATGGTTGCGTTTAAAAAGAAAATTCAATGAAGACTAATCATCTCAAATTAAAATCGAAATATCATTCTTCCAACTTCGGACTTCGGACTTCCAACACTAACTCAACAACTGAACTTTTAAAAAAAGTAAGAAAGATTGAGATTAAAACCCGTGGTTTGAGTAATCAAATTTTTTCGGGTGAATATCATTCTGCTTTTAAAGGAAGAGGAATGGCTTTTAGTGAAGTGAGAGAATATCAGCACGGAGATGAAATTCGATCGATAGATTGGAATGTTACTGCACGCTTTAACCATCCTTATGTTAAAGTTTTTGAGGAAGAAAGAGAGTTAACCGTAATGCTTTTAGTTGATGTTAGTGGCTCTAAGGAATTTGGAACTCAAAACAAAACAAAACAAGAACTTGCTACTGAAATTTGTGCTGTTTTAGCATTTTCAGCCATCCACAATAACGATAAAGTAGGTGTTATTTTCTTTACAGATAAGATTGAAAAATTTATTCCACCAAAAAAGGGAAAGAGCCATATTTTAATGATTATTAGAGATTTAATAGATTTTATTCCAGAAAGTAAAGGAACGGATATTTCTCAAGCATTAAAATATTTTAATAATGTGATTAAAAAACGTTGTACTGCCTTTTTGTTGTCTGATTTTGTGACCAATGAAAATTTTGAAAACGCACTTAAAATTGGAAATCGAAAACACGACTTAATTGCACTTCGATTGTACGACAAAGCTGAAGAAGAACTACCTAACATTGGCTTAGTTCCTATGCTCGATGCAGAAACCAACAACATTCAATGGGTAAACACTTCGAGCAAAGAAGTACAAAAAGAGTATAAAATTGAAGCTTTAAAAAAAAGAGATGATTTAAAAAATATATTTAAAAAATGTGGAGTTGATACCACCAGTATTGCCACACACGAAGATTATGTAAAGCCATTAATGGCATTGTTTAAAAGAAGAGGAGCAAGATAATAATGCATTTATTAAAAAAAATACTTTTCTTATTCATTTTTCTTTTTGGAAGTTTTTCACTTTTCGCTCAGAACATCAATGTTAATGCATCTATCGATACTAATTTTTTATTAATTGGTGAACAAACTCAAATCACATTAAAAGTTCAATATCGATTGGATGGTGAGCCTGTTGTCCTGAAATTTCCAGAATTGAAAGATACCATCAGTACGAAAGCTATTGAAATTGTTTATTCTTCAGCTGTTGACACTTCATATCCAGATAAAAATGACCTTTCTTTAGTGGAGCAAACTAAAAAAATAACCATCACTTCTTTTGATTCGGGCTATTATGAAATTCCTTATTTCGAATTCATCATCAACAATCAAACTTACCAAACTGGTCCATTACAAATTCAAGTTCAACCCATGGAAGTTGATACGGCTAAAGCAATTTTCGATATTAAAGAACCTTTGGAGGAACCCTTTTCTATCATTGATTGGTTAAAAGAAAATTGGGTTTGGATAGCGATTGTTTTGGTGCTTCTCATTGGATTTATTGTTTTATATAGATACCTAAAAAATAGACCTGAACCAATTGTTGAAGAAATTGTACCTGAAATTCCTTACTACATTATTACACTAGAAAAGTTAGCAAAACTGAAAGAAGATAAACTTTGGCAAGCAGGAAAAGTGAAATTGCATCATAGTGAAATTTCAGAAATTTTAAGAGAATACCTCGAAAAAAGATATGAAGTGAAGGCATTGGAGCACACTACCGATGAAATAATACAAAGTTTACGTTTCCACCCAATTGATGCAAACTTATTAAGTCAATTAAATCAACTATTAATATTGGCTGATATGGTAAAATTTGCAAAAGAACAGCCGCTACCTGAAGAAAACGACAGGTGTTTGAATAATGCGATAGAATTTGTGAATCATACTAAATTAATCATAGTACCTAAAGTTGAAGATGCTAAGTAACTGGAAAGACATAACATTTGCTAACCCCAACTTTTTTTGGTTATTGCTCATCATACCTTTATTGATTTTATGGTATATTTTTCGAGAAAAAAAATTTCAAGGAACAATAAAAGTTACTTCTATTAAGAGTTTTGGAAATTCTCCATTAACTGTTTTTAGACACAGTTTGATAGTATTACGATGTTTAGTAATCGCCGCACTGATTATGGCTTTAGCAAGACCACAAACTTCATTAAGTTGGCAAGATGTAACTACCGAAGGTATTGATATTATTATTGCTCTAGATATTTCTGGAAGTATGCTCGCCGAAGATTTTAAACCCAACCGTTTAGAAGCTTCAAAAGAAGTGGCAATGGATTTTATTTCAGAACGACCATTCGATAGAATTGGTTTGGTGGTATATGGAGGAGAAAGTTTTACGCAATGTCCTCTTACTACCGACCATGATGTTTTACTAAACTTATTTAGCGACATCCAAAATGGTATGATTGAGGATGGAACTGCAATTGGAATGGGTTTAGCAACAGCTGTTAGTCGGTTAAAAGATAGTGAAGCCATTAGTAAAGTTGCTATTTTATTAACTGATGGATCCAACAATTCGGGTGCCATTCCACCAGTTACAGCCGCAGAAATTGCTAGAGAATTTGGAATAAGAGTTTATACCGTAGGTGTTGGTTCTAATGGTTCTGCACGAATGCCAATGCAAGATCAATTTGGAAGAACAGTGTATCAAAATGTACCCGTAAGAATTGATGAAACAACCTTAAAAGACATTGCTAAAATTACCGATGGTAAATATTTTAGAGCTACGAATAAAAATAAATTGGAAAGCATCTATCAAGAAATTGATCGGTTAGAAAAATCTAAAATTGAAGTAACAGAATACAAAAATAAATCAGAAAAATTTTGGCCATTTGCATTTGTTGCTGCACTACTTTTTTTGATAGAATTTTTAATGAAAAACTTAATATTTAAAGGCATTGTATAGATTTGAACATACCATATTCCTTTGGGCTTTAGTGGTGGTAATTCCATTTTTACTGCTAGTTTTTCTATTGGTTTTAAATTGGAAAAAGAAAAAAATTAAGCAATTTGGAAATAAAGAAATTATCAGCCTTTTAATGCCTAATGTTTCTAAATCATTGCCAATTGTTAAATTTATTTTTTATGCTTTAGCCATGACTTCATTGTTATTAGGTTTAGCGAACTTACAATTAGGAACAAAGGTAGAAGAAGTAAAAAGAGAAGGAGTTGATTTAATGATAGCTTTAGATGTTTCAAACTCCATGTTAGCCGAAGATTTATCACCCAATCGTTTGGAGCGAGCCAAAAGAGCCATTTATCAATTAATTGAAAATTTGCACAACGATAGATTAGGTATTATTGTTTTTGCTGGACAATCTTATGTTCAATTACCAATAACTACAGATTATTCTTCAGCAAAGTTATTTTTAGAAACAATAGGAACAGACATTGTTCCAACACAAGGAACAGCAATAGGTTCGGCGATAGATTTAGCAATGGAATCTTTCGATTTCGAAAATGGAACCAGCAAATCCATTATTGTGATTACAGATGGAGAAAATCATGAAGATGATGCAACAGCTGCAGCGAAAAATGCTGCTGAAAAAGATGTTTCTGTTCATACTATCGGAATGGGATCAGCACAAGGTGCACCAATTCCAATTTATAAAAATGGAACACAAGTAGGTTTTAGAACTGATAATACAGGTAATTCTGTAGTTACCAAATTGGATGAAAATATGCTAAAAGAAATTGCAGCAGCAGGCAATGGCTCTTACGTTAGGGCGACCAATGCCAATGCGGGTCTAAAAATTATTATGGATGAAATAGGAAAAATGCAGAAGAAAGAATTTGGCAGTAAATCTATTAAAGACTACGAGGATCGTTTTCAAATTTTTCTAATTGCGGCGTTAATTCTAATCATTATCGAATACTTAATACCTAATCGAAAAAGCAGTAAATTGGATAAGATTAATTTATTTGAAACTAAATAAGTAATGAAATATATACTTTACATATTAACCTTATTAATAACTTTGAATAGCTATTCTCAAGAAGAAAAAAAATACATTAGAGCAGGAAATCAGCAGTATAAGGACAAAAAATACGAAGAAGCTAATGCAAGTTATAAAAAAGCGTTAGAGAAAAATAGTCAATCCTTAAAAGCAGATTTTAATCTCGGAGATGCCTTGTATCAACAAAAAAAATATGATGAAGCGATACAGCAATTTCAAAAAATAGCTGACAAAACAACTGATAAAGAACTGCAATCAAAAGCCTATCATAACTTAGGAAATTCTTTTTTAGAATCTAAAAAATATGAAGAAAGTATAGCCGCCTATAAAAAATCATTACGCAATAAACCCATAGATGACGAAACGAGGTACAACCTTTCTTATGCTCAAAAAATGCTTCAAAAACAACAAGAACAACAAAAAAAGGATCAAGAGCAAAACAAAGACAAGGATAAAAAAGACGAGCAAAACAAAGATAAGGATAAAGATAAAAAGGACGACCAAAATAAAGATAAGGACAAAAAGGATGAGAAAAGTGATGAGAAAAAAGATAAGGACGAAAAAAAAGAAGAACAACCTAAACAAAACCAACTTTCTAAAGAAGATGCCCAACGTATGTTAGATGCTTTAAACAATAAAGAAAAAGAAGTTCAGGAGAAATTAAAAACTAAAAAAATAAAAGGACAAAAAGTTGTTATTGAAAAAGATTGGTAAATAAAATTTAAAATGATTAATGTTGAATTATTAAAAAATAATGTTGGTACAACTTAAACATATAGGAATCACTCTTTTGCTGTTTATTACAGTTGTTACTTCTTTTGCTCAAGAAGTTGAATTTACTGCTCAAACAAGTGCGAATGAAGTAAAAACTGGTGATCGTTTTCAAATTCAATTTACAGCAAATACTTCTATTTCAAATTTTAAAGCACCCAATTTATCAAATTTCAGAGTATTATCAGGACCTAATCAATCTACCAGTATGTCGTTGGTAAATGGAAAAACTTCCTCTACTATTTCGTATAGTTACGTTTTGATGGCAGTAAAAGAAGGTGAATTTACGATTGAACCAGCAAAAGGCATAGCCAATGGAAAGACTTACGCAACAAATCCATTAACTATTTCTGTTGGAAAAGGAGTAAAAGTTCAACAAAATCCTACTCAAGAGAATAATAATTCAGCTAAGAAAGAAAGTAGCTCTGAAGATTTGTACATTAAATCGTCCGTTAATAAAACCAATGTTTACCAAGGCGAACAAATAATTGCAACCTATCAATTATATACCCGAGTTAATATTGCTGGAAATGAGTTGGTAAAAAATGCCGATTTAAATGGTTTTTGGAGTCAAGAATTTGATTTAGGTCAATCGCAATGGAAACAAGAAATTATTGGTGGTTACCGTTGGAATGTGGCTACCATCCGAAAAATTATTCTTTTTCCACAACGTTCTGGTGATTTAGAAATCGACCCCTTAGAAATGAAGTTTATTGTTCAGCAAAGAGTTGCAGGAGGTGGACAAAGTATATTTGATCAATTTTTTGGAAGAGTAGAAAATGTAGAATACAATCTAAAAAGTAAACCCATAAAAATTCATGTAGTTCCCTACCCTACTCCTTCTCCTGCCGGATTTAAAGGAGCTGTAGGAACAATAGATATGAAAATGAATGTTTCTGCGAATGAAGTAAAGGCAAACGAAGCAGTCAATATTAAAGTTAAAATATCTGGAACTGGCAACATTAATTTGATAGAGAAACCAGAACTAATTTTCCCAAAAGATTTTGAGACTTACGACCCAAAAATAAAAGACGATATAAAAACTACTGCCACTGGAGTATCTGGCAGCAGAGAGTTTGATTACTTAGTTATTCCAAGACATCCAGGTCAGTATAAAATTGACCCCATCACTTTTAGTTACTTTAATCCAGCAATAAAAAAATACAGCACCATTACCACTGAACCTATTTCAATTAATGTATTAAAAGGAGATGGTAGTACTTCTGATAATATTGTTTACTCTTCAGCTAATAAAGAGGATATTCAAGTTTTAGGAGAAGATATTCGATACATTCATACGAACAACACAACTATTTCTCATTCCAATGAAAGTTTTTATGGAAGTTGGAAGTTTTATGGTTTATTATCGTTGGCTCCATTTTTATTTCTTTTCGCATTTTTCTTTAGAAATAAAATAAGAAAAGCTCAAAGCGATATTGCAAGAGTAAAAAGCAAAAAAGCCAATAAAGTCGCTAGCAAATTATTAAGTTCTGCCAAACAAAGCATAGCTGCCAACAACAAGAATGCATTTTATGAAGACATTTCTAAAGCCTTGTTTGGCTACATTGGTGACAAATTAAACATTGCACCATCTGAATTAAATCAAACCAACATTAAAGAAAAATTGATTCAAATTAACATCAACGATCAAACCACTAAAGAACTAATTGATACCATAGAATTGTGTGATATGGCAAGATTTGCACCAGTTTCTACGTCAGAACAAGATGTTTACCATAAAGCGGAATCCATTATTAACAAAATTGAACAGGAGGTTAGGTAATGAATAATGCAAAATTAATAATGAAAAATAAAGTCATTATGAATGAAATGAAATGGAATGAAGCAATCTCATCAATAAAATTATTGATTATCTTCCTTTTATTTTCAACAGCATCTTTTGCAGCAGTATCGGAAGATTTTACTATTGCTAATAAATTGTATTCAAAAAAAAAATATGAAGAAGCCATAAAACAATATGAATCCATTATTACAGCGGATAATCAATCTACCGATATTTATTACAATCTAGGAAACGCTTATTATAAAACAAACAACATTCCATCAGCCATTTTAAATTACGAACGAGCATTAAAATTACAACCCGATAACGAAGATGCTTTGTTTAATTTAGCGATGGTAAACAAACTAACGGTAGATAAAATAGATCGATTACCCGAACTATTTATTGAAAATTCATGGAGCAATCTAATAACATCAAGAACAGTGGATAACTGGGCTTATAGCTGCATTGGATTATTATTTTTATCGCTATTATTTTTTGTTGGATATTTAATTACAAGAATAGTTATTATAAAAAAAACCAACTTTTATGCAGGTGTTTTGTTCTTTGGTTTATCCATGTTTTGTTTCCTCTTAGCTTTTCAGCATAATAAAATTATCAAAGAATCCTCCGAAGCTATTATTTTCATATCCACCACAACTATACAAAGCGAGCCTAATGAAAATTCCGAAAAATTATTTACCCTTCACGAAGGAACTAAAGTAAAATTACTCGAAGAATCCAATGCTTGGAGTAAAATAAAATTGCCTAATGGAAATGTTGGTTGGATAGCATCTAAAGAGATTAAGAATATTTAATTTCTAATCTCTAATTTCTATCGTCATCCTATGTTTGTAAAAAGGATTTGTAAATTAAAAAAACCAAATATAGTTTTGTTTAAATTATAAACAGAACAGAAAGAGAAAGGAACTAGATTA
>Ga0100377_1002511_pt1 | contig 15285 bp, 15 predicted proteins | sample CryGeymeta201501_FD_83664 | JGI IMG/M metagenome (GOLD analysis project Ga0100377, IMG submission 83664) | Groundwater microbial communities from Crystal Geyser aquifers in Utah, USA - Crystal Geyser metaG 2015-01 | ecosystem: Environmental > Aquatic > Deep subsurface > Groundwater | place: USA... | reverse complement strand
GTAATAATCCAACCACTTCTCTGCTTCCCACTCTCCGTGACGTCGTAAAAGATATAATTTACGACGTTATTGATATTCGCTTCCCTAGATATATATCAATCATTATTGTCTTACATGCCATATTTTTATCTATATAAAAAGAATAGAGTACCAAAACACATGCCACCTCTTTTCTTTTACATATCTTTGTTTATAAACAATACTTCGATAATTGATAATTGATCATTTTGTTTCGTTATTGGCCTCTTCTCTGATAGTAATTTATCAAAGATTAAAATATACAATATTTAGATCGTTTTATTGCTCTATATTGTAATTATTGAAGCTAAAATATCTCACTCTGCTCCGTAGATTATACCTATGTCTTGATTTTGGCTTGTTGTATCATGCTAACTATTAATTTTAAGGCTACTTTATATATCAATACTGATCAATTGGTTAATATATTTAGATTGTCATAACAAACTAAAGTTGAATTAATAAAGCTAAAATATTAAAACTCACTCTCTTTAGATAGCAAGACCAATGCCACACTTTATATTGCTAATGCAATCTAAAATATAAATTTTAAAGCTATAATTTTTTCTTTTTCTCCTTAAAAGAATATTAATATTCGAGCATAAGATAATCTAAACGCAACATAATGAAGCTAATTTATCTTAGTTATCCACATACTGCCAGGAGTATAAATAGGAAAAAGAGTGTAGCAATCTGCTAGTAATGTTGACTGGTTATATTATTTGTAATTCACACGTACATATTAAATATATCTTATAGTATTTATTAACTATAGGATAAAATACTATAAGATATATTATTTACGACCGTTATCTTTCCCTTCTCCCCTCTCCTCCACTTTCTTGCTTATCATCAAAATCTTCTACCACCTCAAAGACAGAAAACTAATTAATATAACAAATCCAATAACAAAAATATATTCGCGAATAATTTCTTTAAAAAAACGTTTATTGAAATAGCTATAAACAAGTCCGGCTAAACTATAATAGCTTGCCGAAAGTAATAAAGCACTAATGGCGGCCCTCATGGGAATAAAAGATAACCAAACTGCCAGTTCGGCCATGATTATACCGATAATTAAACAATAATAAAAAATTTCTTTTTCAATGATTAAATCCAATTTAACTGTCCATAATAAATGTAACAACATCACCGCAGTAAGTAATAACAACGAAATACCATTTATAAGAAAATTCAATTGTAACGACAAAATTACATTTATAATTAAAAAAAATAATAATACTTGAAAAAAATAATTGACTGAGAATGCTGCCCGATATAATTGCAAATTTGTTTTTACTCCAACGTTAAAAATGTTAACTGTTAACAAAATTGCATATAATGACACTCCATACAAAATAATAAATGGGAACCTTGTTAGCCAACGAACTGGGAACAAAAAGTAAAAAAAATATAACGAAATCGTGAAAAAAAGCGGTATCACAAATAACATTATCCATTCAACTTTCCTTATCCCCTCACTAATCGTTAACCATGTTACAACATAGGTTACTAATAAAAATATTGGGATAAAAATCCACGCCTTATCAAAAAAATAAAAGGTCGCAATCAACATAATCCCAGACATAAAGAGTGTTCCTACAACAACCCTTATCCGCTTATCAAATTTCTTCACCTTATTAGTCAATAAGTTTAAATATTTTTTAAACATAGTTAGCAAATACGATATGAACATCATCAAGTTCCTCAAGCGAACTGATTACGTCAACTACCGAATTAATATCTTCAGATTTATCAAGAAAAACTGTTGTCAGTGGCTGATAATATAAATCTGCGGTTGTTTTAATTTGATATATCACTTGTAAATCATTAAACTTATGAATATTCATAAATGGAAAATAAATAATCGTATTTATTTCATCCTCTTTTATATCAAATGCACCTAACTTTTCAACTAACGATAAAGTTATCGTATCATTATATTTAGTTTTGTCCAGCATAATCATTGCGCAACGTCTAAATAAATAAGAAACCGCTCCTTGACTTACCAGCTTTCCCCCACCTCGCTCTAACTTGGTTTTTATCTCAGATGATGTTCGATTGGAATTATCTGTTGTAGCATAAATAATAAGCGCTACTCCATGAGGAGCATAAGCTTCATATATCATTTCTTTTAGGTTAATTTTGTTATCACCACTCCCCTTTTCAATTGCTCGTACAATACTATCTTTTGGCATATTAGCTTGATGTGCCTGATCAATAGCTAAGCGTAGTTTAAAATTATTATCAGGATTTGTGACACCATTATTCTCTAGGACTGACATTGTAATGAGTCGAGATATCTTAGTAAATTGCTTTGATTTTACTTTATCATTAGCTTCTTTTTTTCTTTTTATATTTGACCACTTTGAATGTCCAGACATAAATATAAGTTAAAAGTTATAAAGTTAATAAAGTTTATAAAGTTACAATGTGTCTTCAATATTACTTTATAAACTTGTCACTTTATAAACTTTATAACTGCTTTTTATTATACTTGACATTCAATAAAAAAAACATATACTGTTGCTATTTATGACTGATATTGAACACTTAGAACAATTGGCAATTGAGGCTGCTTTAAAATCTGAATGGAAAAGTGCGATTGTTTATAATTTAAAGATTCTTGAAATCGAGATTAACGTTTCTGCATTACTACGTCTCGGATATATTAACTTTAAAATCGGGAATTGGAAAGAAGCTCGTAAACATTATCAAAAAGCCTTAAAAATTCAGCCTCTTAATCATCTTGCACGTATTAACTTGGAAAAAGTAAAAATTCTTGAAAAAAAGGGGTATAAAAATAATAATAATTATAACACCGTTGATTTAAATCAATTTCTTGAAATTACCGGTAAAACTAAAAATGTCCATTTAGTAAATGTTGGACAAAAAAATATTATTGCTGCTTTAACTATTGGACAACCGGTTAATCTAATACAAAAAAAACGTAAAATTGAGGTCCGAACTGTAGAAAACGAATATGTTGGCTCTCTTCCAGATGACCTTTCTAAACGATTGTCTCATTTTATTAAAGCCAATAGTATTTATGAGGCTTTTGTAAAAGAAAGTGATCTCACCTATATTGTTATTTTTATCAGAGAGGTTAAAAAAGGAAAAAGGGTTGCCAACTACCTATCTTTTCCACGCAATATTCAGTCACAATTAAATAAAATGGGTCAGGATGAAAAAAATGATCAGCAAGATGACTCTGAAGAAGAAGTTTGGGATGACGAAGTCTCCGATGTTGGTCGTTTAGAAAACGATTTAGAAGAAGATAATTTTCTTCCTGTCCAGTCTGAAGATGATGAGGAATAATGTTTTATCTGCTGTTTAAAAAAAATTATTGAACCTTTTATGGTCTTCCCTGTAATAATTTTCTTTAATGATGAAGGGAGATCATAATCATACATAGAAATTACTGCAATAACAATCGATAAAATCAGTATGGTTAAAAATATATAAATCATTGTTAATCAATTTCCCACTCTTTTTCTAAACTATTTAAACGAATAATGATATCAACCGGACCTGTCTCTATCTTATTTTTACTACATTGGAAAAAATTTACAATCGCATCAACAGTTTTAATAATCTTAATACTATTATAGTCAACCTGACACCTTACATTGTTTCTCTGCTGAAGATTTTCAGAAAGATCAACTATCTTAATTCCATTTCCTTCAATAATGTTACTTAATAACAAAGCCGTACGGTAATCTTTTTGATAAATTATCTGAACATTTGCACGCTCTCCCCTGAGCTCCTTACTATACCAATAACCAAGATACTTACTTGCAAAATTATTACTTTGCCAAACACGATCATTATTTTTATCAGTTATTACTAAACTTGCAATATTTTGATTTATCTCTTGACCTTGAAATAAAAATAAAATAGACAAATATAATCGATCGAATAATCTAGCATTACTTTTATAACTGACAAGTTGTTTAAGTGAAGGTAATATCATTGCATTTTTTGGCCCATGTTGATATATCAGTTCGCTATCTGGGTAAAAATATATTTTTGTAAAATTGGAAAGAGCGGCCGACATTGTCTTTTGCAATAATTTTGGTGCTTTTTCTAGTTTCATTAACTTGCCTAAAGATCCAATCCGATACTCTCCATAGCCCCCAGGAACTTTGACTCTTGCATCAGAAGGAAGGCTGATCCGATAATGAATCTTGTTTTCAAGATCAAGCGAGTAAAAAACAACATCTTGTCCATAAAAAACTAAGTTTAAGCGATCTGGTTGGGCGACAAATAAAGAATTACGAATTTGACTTAATAATAATCCGAGTACTAAAATCATAACGCTAATCAAAAACATCATTTTTTTATCAGTAACCTTCTTAGATTGATGTTTATATTTCATGTTCATATGCCCTCATCTTCCTTTTTAAGATATTGTAAATGTCGGACTATCTCTTCTTTTGGTAACTGTCTCAATAAAAACAATTTTTTTATTATAGATAAAGAAGCTTCTGTTTCTGGCTGCACAACGAAATTAGCCCCTAAATCTCTCATTCTTTGTTTGTCTGTTTTTTGATGTGCACGACTAATAATAATAATATTTTTATTTACAGTTTTTGCGCTAACAATGATACTCTCTTGAGAAATACGATCTGGCAAAGCTAGAACCAAAGCCATTGCAGTTTCAACTTCAGCGTAATCAAGAATATTTGGATCAGTAGGATCACCATAAATAATGTTAATGCCCATCTTTTTAGCTTTGTTAACGATGGAAAAATTGTAATCAATTGCTAGAAAAGGAATGTCTGCAATTAGTAGCGCACGACCAATATATGCACCAATACGACCATAACCACAGAGAATCACATGATTTTTAATATTCAATACGTCAATACTAGTTGAGTCCGCGTCAATCCTATGACTAATATATGAATCTATAAACGGTAATAAGCGTTTAATTGATTCCCTTAATATTATGTATATTTTTTCCTTATTATTGATGAGAATCGGTGTTATTATTAAACTAATCAAAACTGACGTAATGATAAAAAGATATTGACTCTGATTAAATATATTATTTCGGTAACCCAATGAAGCAAGAATAAACGCATCTTCATCAATTTGAAATAAAAATAATGATAGATAAAACGATAATTTGGACTGCAATCTGAATGCAGTAAAAATTGTTATTATAATCAGTGTCTTAATCAAAACCACAATCAGTGTAAATAATAATATTTGAGGAAGTTGCGGAAAAACCATTCTAATATTAATGTTAGTTCCGATATAAATAAAAAATATTATCGCTAATATATCTCGTAGTGGACGAATTTGAGAGAAAATATGATAGTGTTCCATTGTTTGTGCAATAATAATTCCTGCAACAAAAATACTCACTAAAATTGGTAATCCAACGATTGATGACACGTATCCTGTTAAAAAAATAAATAAAATGATAAATAAATTTAGTAGCTCACGAGAAGACTTAGCGATTTTATTAAAAACAATTGGAATAACTTTTTGACCAAAATAGTAAGCAAGCCCTAATACAATCGTTGCCAAGATCATGTCAATGAATATTTTTAATACAACTGGTCCAAATGCACTAACTTCATTTGTCAAAGAGTTGAAAATGATCACGAAAGGAATAAAAGCCAAATCCTGAAAGATTAAAATTCCAAGCGCCAATTCACCTAAGAATGAATTTTCTTCTCCGCGATCTTGAATAATTTTTGCCACTAATGAAGTTGATGACGATGATAACGCAATACCGATTAAAAGCGATTGGAGCGGGGTAAAATTAAAAATAAGAGCAGTAAGACTAATAAAAAGAATAGAGAAAGATATTTGCAATAAACCTCCTAAAATAATAAAACGACGCAAACTAACCATTTTGTCAAAACGAGTCTCTAGTCCAACTGTGAATAAAAGAAGGATTATCCCAAAATACGCAAAACTATTAATTGAATCCCTTGAAAGGGTGCTTGAAAAGAAACTGTTTAATATTAGACCTCCAATAATATAACCAATCAACGGTGAAATACGTATCTTTTTTAAAAAATAAGCTGAAATAAATGGCACTAATAAAAATAACGAAAAGTTTAAAAAAACAGATGAAGCAATATCCTTCATATATCATTCAGTATATACCACTCTGCTTTGATTTTTCAACCTTTGGTATATGCCTATGCCACTTCGCTTAACGCTTCGTTAGGTATAAACCGTAGCTTTCAAATTGAGAGTTCAGTTTGATTCTATAATCTAACTTTAAATCAAAATCAAAGCTCCATTAGGTATAATCCGTATGTTATTTGAAAACGAAGAGGTATGCTAGAAACAGATTTATTTATTCTCACATTCCATACACAGAATTGCATCTGGCACAATTTCCAATCTAGCGATTGGAATTGGAAGATTACACTTTTCACAAAAACCATAGCGATTCTTTGCAATTTTATTTAAGGCAATTTCAATTGTTAATAAACGCTTTTCCAGATCTTTAATCTGAGCCTCAATATTATCGTGACCAACTTGTTCACGCACATCTGTATCAATGGCTGCGTTATCTAAAGCATGTTCTGAATCAGAAAATGGATCATTCTGTTTTAATTCAAGAATTTGAACTTGAATCTTTTGTTTTTCCTTGTTCAGAGCGGATTTTTGTTGATTAACGAATTTTGCTGATAATTTTTTTAACATGTTTTTTTATAAAATTATTAATATTTTTAATATTTGTAAAAATTTGTCTCCTGAAATAATACAAGAAATATAAAACTCCTGTCAAGTGTAATAATAATCCGGTTATCCAATTAAAACTCCAACTCTGGAAATATAAATGATTATGTTTCATTTTGTCAAACCAAAAATATATCCCACCAAACCAAACAATAAAAAAATACAAATTGAGTCCCTTTGCTCCCTGCTCTTTTCGAATCGCCATTAATATTCTGTATGCTAAATAAAATCCAATAAAGAATAAAAGTGATTCATAAAACGCAGTTAAGTGATAATTACCGTTCAGTCCTGGATATTTTAAACTGATAATGAACTTTGTCTTACTCCCCAACTCACTTCCAGAAAAAAAACTCCCAAGTTTACCAAAACCCAGGGATAGAAATATCGGTGGGATAAAATAATCAATAATTTCACTAAATGACTCTCTTTGCTTTTTTGAAAACAAATAGATTACCAGCATAAAACCGGCAAGACACCCAACAATACTGAAACCAGGGTAACCATTGACAAGAATGAATTTGATTGGATCAAAACCAAATTTAGAGAAATTTAATATCACGAACACCAATCTCCCAAAAAATAAACCACTAAAAATACTTGTAAATAAATTATCAAATATATCTTCTTCTTTGTATGATGTGAGCCTAATTAATTTCCATAAAAAATAACTTGACCAAAAAAAGGCTAACACCAAAAACAATCCCTGTGTGTAGATTTTGATAAATTTTAAATTAAGAAAAACAGGTAACATAAGTTAGTGACAAGTTATAAAGTTCATAAAGTTTATAAAGTATAAAAGTATGTTACTACCAGTTCCTTATATAGAACTTTAAAAACTTTCAACTTGATAAACTTTATAAACTTAATTTAGTATAATTTACGAATGAAAAAAGCGCAACCCCCCACCATGCGGCAGGGGGCTTCGTCCTCTAGCATTCGGCAGGGGGCTTCGTCCATAACTAAATATTATAGAACATTGTTCAGTAAATAACCTACTATGCCAAAAAAAATTCTTAAAGTTGGTTTTGATCTTGACGGAGTTATCCTTTATAATCCAGCAAGAATTGTACGCCCAATAACTTCAGTAATTAAACGCGTTCTACTTCATAAAAAAGGACTTATATTCTATTATCCAAAATCCCATTGGGAAAAAACATTCTGGCGAATACTCCATTTGTCAAGTTTTATCACAGCTCCAGGTCTTTCTGATCTAGTTGATTTGGCAAAATCAGGCAAAATTGAAGCATATATCATCACCGCCCGTTTTGATTTTCTAAAAAATGACTTTCATTCTTGGATCAAGAAAATAAACGGTGATAAGTTTTTAAAAGGATACTATCACAACTCAAAAAATGAACAACCACATATTTTCAAAGAAAAAATGATCAAAAAACTCAATCTTGACATTTATGTTGAAGATAATTGGGATATTGTGAACTATCTTGAAAAAAAGAACTTTGAAGATGGAAATAAACAAAGAAAAATAGTATGGATATATAATTTTTTCGACCGGCAGATAAAATATAAAGATCGCTTTCCAATATTAAGATCGGCGATAAAGATGATTAGAACAAATTACTTAACATGAAAAATATCCTCTTTTTTTCTTCATATTTTTATCCATATGTTTCTGGACTCACCGTTTATCCTTTAAGAATATTAACTCATCTTAGTAAACAACATAAAATTACTGTATTAACCTTTCCCCACTCTCATAACTTATTAAATAACCAAAAACATAATGATTTGCTTATCCGCCGAATTCCATATAATTTTGTATTATCAAAAGGATTTATTTCACTTAGATCAATTATTATCTTTTGGAATCAAGTTAAAAACAATGATATTATCATAATCAATCTTCCAAATTTTGAAGCATGGCTATTGGTTTTATTTGCTAAGATTCATAAAAAACCAATTTTAGCTATTTACCTTTGTGAGGTTAAACTAGATTATAGTATTGTTGATCGAATTATTGAATTTTTTCTTAACCAGTCTGTTAAATTTCAACTATCTCAAAGTCAGCTCATAACCGCCCTCTCAGAAGATTATGTCAAAAATAATAAATTAATTAATAAATATCGTAATAAGATTCGATTTACTTTACCTCCAATTAACATTCAAAAGATCGATTCAAATTTTCTTGAAACAATAATTAAAATTAAAGATCAAAAGTCTATCGTTGTTGGTTTTACTGGTAGAATTGCAAGAGAAAAAGGGATAGAATATCTAATTTCAGCTGTAAAACATTTAGCAGAACAACAAAAAGTTGTTATCTGGTTCGCTGGGCCTCATGGCAACAAAACCGTTGGAGAAAATGCTTATTATCAACATATATTAAAATTACTGAAAACCAATCAGATTCAATATCAATTCTTTAGTAAACTTACTGATCGTCAACTGGTTGCGTTTTATAAAGTAATTGATGTTTTAGTATTACCTTCAATCAATCAAACCGAAGCATTTGGAATGGTGCAAGCAGAAGCAATGTTATGTGGAACGCCGGTGATTGCTTCTGATTTACCCGGAGTTCGCATACCCATTCAATTAACAAAGATGGGTATAATTACCCCACCAAAAGATTCTGACGCAATTGCTGAAGCAATAACAACCATAATCAATAATCGTAGTCAATATACTAATAAGAAATTAGTTTTAAATGCCAAATTAATATTTGACATAAAAAAAACCTATCGATTTTATGATCAATTATTAAAAACAATGTCATTGCGAGGAATGAAATGACGAAGCAATCCCGTTAATAAAAGACGTCCTATTGGTAACGGGATCGCCACGTTACGTTCAGTTGACATGAACGTGACTCGCGATGACAATAAGATACAGCAATGAAAAATAATCTTGATTATTTTATTCGAAAATATATCGAAAACCGACCATTGTTTATGGCGTTAATTAGACCGCAAGAGGCGATACTGTTTTATAAAAATACGAAAATAATAGAACAACCTGTTCTTGATTTTGGTTGCGGTGATGGCTTTTTCGCAGAAACGGTTTTTGGGAAAAAATCAATTGACGTTGGATTAGATCTGATAAACAGTCGTGCCAAAGAAGCGGAAAAAAATGGAATATATAAAAAAATAGCTTACTATGATGGTAAGGTCATCCCCTACCCTAACAATTACTTTAATGCCATTATTTCAAACTGTGTTCTTGAACACATTCTCAAACTTGATGTCGCGCTAAAAGAAATACATCGAGTTCTTAAGCCTGGCGGAAATTTCATTACAACCGTAATGACAGATCAATGGGAAAAAAGTTTATTTGGAAGCAAAATACTGGGGAAAGTTTATGTTAATTGGCTGCGAAAAAAACAGGAACATTTTAATTTATTTAGTGAGAAAAAATGGAAATCAAGATTTGAAAAGAGTGGTTTTACGATAAGTAAAGTTGAGGGTTATGTTTCCCCAAAAAATGCCTTGTATCTTGATTTGCTCCATTATTTTTCACTACCTTCTTTAATTAGTTATAAATTATTTAGAAAATGGTCGTTAAATTTACTTAAACCATCAAAATTACTAATCAATTTTGTTGAAAGAAATATCAGCCTTAATTATAATAATAATAAATCTGCGGCCTTATTTATTATCTTAACTAAAAAATGAAATTTAACGCCCTAAAATACTATTTAAAATCTATTAAAACATTGCTTCAAAATACTAATTATTGGATGATTCCATTAGTCCTTATTAGAAAACCTATACTTATAAGTACTAAAAGTATTAAATTATGGGTCTCAAATTTGATGGATATTTGGACATTAAAAGAAGTTATCTTAGACCATCAATACGAACAAATAAGAAAGTTAAAAGAAAAAGATATTGTGATTGATATTGGGGCGTCAATTGGAGATTTCAGCATTTTAGCAAGTATAAATGCTGAAAGAGTCTATTCATTTGAAATCAACGATGAAAGAATTTTTTTGATGAAAAAAAATATCGTTCAAAATAAATGTTCTAATGTTGAAATAACAAAGAAATTTGTTACATCACTTAATCCAATTTTTAAAGAAAAACAAATAATCAAATGCAACTTTTTAAAAATCGACTGTGAAGGCGGTGAATACAAAATCATTAAAAATACTTCTGATGGTGTTCTTCGAAAAGTAAATCATATTGCCTTTGAGATTCATTTGTTTAATAAGATGATGAAAAAACAATACGAGTTATTAAAAAGAAAATTAATTAGAAACCAATTTAAACTTGTTGAAAAAGACAATGCTGTTCATAACTACATTAAATTTCTTTTTGCTTCAAGAAAATAATTATTTTGACGCTTCAATTATCAGCCGATAGGCAAATAGTTTCAAAAAGGGTGATTTCCCCAATAGATAATTAAGCCTAGATAAATTTTTAAAATTCTCAAACATCTGAGGAGGAAATAATCCAAATCCGTTTATCTTTATATCGCGAAATCCTGCTTGTTTTACTTTTTGACTTAATGAAAAAAAATTACAATGAACTATCCCCTTCTCATCATTAAAATTTAAAAATATAATCACGAAAAACCACCAAAATAAATGGAATGCATTTGGCTCTGAAAAGATAATTTTACCATTATGGTCTAGGGCTTTATAAAAAACTTGAAAATATTGACTAACATTTACATGATGTAATATATCACATCCAACTATATACGAATAATATTTTGCTTTTTTGATTTCTTTAGCTATCTTTAGGTTTTTTTCTTTACCTATCTTTTTAGCATTTTTCTTTAATTGTTCTAACGAGTTTTTATCTATATCTGCTGCAACAACTTTAAATCCGCTCTTAAGTAATGGAATAGTTAATCTTTCAGTCCCAGCACCAAAGTCAATTATGTCAAAATTATTTGTTTTATTAATGATTCTTCTTATTATTTCTTTGATTTCATCTTTAACATAGTGTGCCGGATTTATTATCTTCTTAAAGGAGTATTTTTTATACACCATGTTTATAAGACTGTTTAAAAATAATAATTACTAATCTTGCTTTCCCCATGAAAGAGTTAATTATTAATTGATTCGAAATATTTTGGCAACTGGAACATTTTTTTCATTAAGTAACTGAGTTTTTATATTGTTCGACTGATAACAATTTTTGATACTTTCATCTAATTGACTTTGATTTGGATCAGTTATTATTAAGAGTGGACGGTCACCCTCACAATAGTTAAAATTATTTATAAAGCTTATGCTTCTCTTGCTGGTTTTCTCTAAACTGTAGATAATGCTTAAGGGTTCCGGCTGCCCCCATTCACCCCAACAACAATTAATTATTATTGTTTTTGTACTAATCGGAATAGTATCAATATACTTCGCAATTACTTTTCCAAATGGAACATTGTTATTTGGTAACCCCTTTGGATAAAGAACAAAATAACGATAATTATTAATAATAAAAATAGATGATATTATTGTAAATAAAAAAATAAACTTAAAATAACGCTTTTTGATAAGAACAGTTATCTCATACAGTGCGTAACTTATAACTGATAATAGTAAAGGCAAGATACCAATTGTCCTTCCAATATTTGGAGTTGATAACGGATGTTTTATATCTATAACCGCAGGAAGCTGGATTAATAAATAAGGAAAAAATAGAAAATAAAGTAACTTTTTATTCTTTTTGATAACAATGCTTTTAAATATTAGTACTATTCCTAAGATTAATAAAAGCCCGCTTATTAAATCGAAAGATGCTTGCCCGCTAATATTTTGCCTAAAAACAGGATCACCATTTATAAAATTACCCATAAAGTTTCTTGCGTAATTGTTTACTATCTTTATAATCATCTGAGGGGCGTTACTAATTGTTGGCAAAACAACTTTTTCCCCTAAATATGTGCTTGGCGATAGTAATTTATCAGGATGACTAATAAAATCAAAATAGAACGGTATCGAAGTCAATAAACTATATAATAAAATTAAGGGTTGATACCAAAATATTAGAACTGCTCCCCAATAAGCTGTTTGAGTATATAAACCGATTCCTAATAATATCCCTGCAATGGCTTTTTTTTTCTTTAAAGCAAAATATAAAGCTAAACTAATAAAAACCGGAATAAAGATGTGTGGTTTTGCCTATCTCGACATGGATAATGCCCAAAAAGAGGTCGTTGCAAAAAACGCAGAAATAATACCAATATATTTATTCTTAAACAATTCTTTTGAGTAAAGATAGGTTGTAATTATTAGTAGTAAACCTCCAAATACAGAAGTTAATTTCAATGTATAAAAAGACAGACCAAATAAGAGGGAAAATAAATATGCAATGTGCGGGAAAAATGGGCCATCACTGCCAGCTTCATAAGTTGTGTAGAATCCGCTATTTTGTATTTTTAATACTTGGGAAAATTGGGTATTAACATCGCCCCACATTTCCGCTGGAATAGAATCAAGTTTATACAAACGAATAGCTAGTCCTAATAAAAGGATTAATGTTAAAAATAATATATCCCGTAATTTAGATTTTTTTAAAGATAATGACCTTGGGATGATCATAGACTGTGAATGCCTCATCACTCCACTGATCTGGAAAGTCAATTGGAATTCCCAGCCAGCGAAGTGATGGATATGAGGTAAATTCCTTAATTTTTTTATAACCTAATTTTTCTGCGAATAGGTCTTGGTAAAATTTACTTCCCTGTGGATATTTTTCTGGAACCAACGGAATACTCCCCCACGCCCTATTAGATGATAAAATATAATAGTCTGCTTGTTTTAATTGTTGATTAATCTTTGTCCACTTCTTCTGTGTGTCTGGATCAAAAACTGTCAAAGCTTCTCCTCTAAACTGTTTACCATGATTATCAATCATTGGCATTGGCAAAGCATCGTCCCAATACTCACTTAAAATTAGACTATCGTTTGGGATGTTTTTATAAATCCATTCTGATGCGGAAACACGGGAATTTTTTGTGATATAGATTGAGGAGAACATCAAAGGCCAGATAAGAAAAATGAGTATTAATAATATTTTTGTCACTTTGTCATTGCGATCCGCCTGTTGGCGGAGAAACAATCCCGTTAATATAAGATTAACTTTATTGGTAGCGAGATTGTCCCTCGATTTAACCTCGGGATTATAACCACGTCGCTCCCTTTGGTCGCTCCTCGCAATGACATTAATCAACGCAACAATTCCAATTGCGGCGAATATCGCGAGAAATGGATAGATAATAATAAAATACCTTAGGGTCGGAGTTGTTTGAGAACTTTGGTATATAAAAAAACTAACTGTCCATAACAACATGATTAATAATATCGGTAGATTCTTATCCTTATGAAAATTTTTATTTAATATTTTTTTTATTCCCTTAATCGTCAGAAATAAACTTCCGACTATTACTATAACAGTTTGAGTAATCCCTAAACCAAAAACAGAATTATTTACTAGACTATGAATCATACTATTTTTAGACAGCCATTGAACCATGGGAGGATAATAACTGTTAATATCTTTTACGGTTAAGGTTTTTAATGATTGAATGCCGCTCATAAAAACTTTGTTTAACTCCGGATTAAAAAAAGTAGAGTTTTCAAAATAATATGGATTTGCGATTCGAACGGATATATAACTTATAAGGAAATATAAGATACAAAATAAAATTGATTTCAATACGAATTTTGCATTAATTGAAAACAATGTCATTGTAAACAACCCCATTAATATAGGACGTCCTATTGATAACGGGATCGCCACGCTCCGTCGAGTCAAACTCGACTTCGCTCGCGATGACAAAAGTGTGAAACTCGTCTTTATTAGTAAAAATAGGTTTAGGGGTAAAATAAAAACCGCGGTTACCTTGCATGACAAAGCCAAACCAAAAAAAACAGTAGATAAAATCGCATTCTGTAGGGGTCGGTCGTGACCAACCCTTAACATGTGGTAGAACGACCCAAACATAAATAAGTTGAGAAAACTATCTACTGTATAAAAGTGGGAAAGTTGTATTGGTAAAACGGAAATTGCATAAAAAAAAGCTGCCCAAAATTTTACGTTTTTATATTTCCCCTGAAGCATCTCAGAAACTTTATAAACAACATAAACCACCGTTAAATCAGCTAAGGCTGATAAAAATCGTCCTAATATTGTCAAACCGTTGTAGCTGTCCATATCAACTAAATATGCAAGTATTTTATTTATTGTTAAAGGAAAAGTTCCGTACACAAAAAACTGATAGCCAATATTGGCTGGATTGAGGGTTGATTTAGCTTGGTTAAAATAATCAAAAAAATTACTAGGAATTTTTTGAGCAGTTCCAACCATTGTTAAGAACCTTTCATCCGGATGCAAATGAAAGTTATTATCCCAATTGAGATTATTAAACCTAAAAAAAATCGCAACGCAGAAAATTAGCGGTAAAATAATACGCTCTCTCATGAATTATTTATTCTTAACTTCTTTAAGTACTTTCTTCAAGCTTTTCCCTTCTCGAGAGATAACCTTAATACTTCCCTTTTTTGGAAATAACGAAAGCACGACTCTATACAATCCTCCGTGTTTATTTTCTGATACAAAGAGCTTTGCCTTAATAATATTCGGTAACTTATAGACT